>Ga0160428_1000598_pt1 | contig 37646 bp, 37 predicted proteins | sample SolpanmetagenomM_FD_108198 | JGI IMG/M metagenome (GOLD analysis project Ga0160428, IMG submission 108198) | Solar panel surface microbial communities from Lawrence Berkeley National Laboratory, California, USA - M | ecosystem: Engineered > Built environment > Solar panel > Unclassified ... | reverse complement strand
TGGTAGTAACCATTTGTTGCTGGGAGAAGGTATTAGTATGCAGATATCATAGAACACTTAAGACTTGACACTTACACTTTTGTGATGAAGTCTGGTATTGAGATGGTGGCATCATCGTCCTCTGCTGAGGAGCACCTCTGGCATCTGGCGAGCGCAGGAGCACAGACTCGTCTGCGTGTGTCTTGACATGCTTCTTGAGATCTTGAGGGCGCTTGAACGACTTGCCGCAGAACTCGCACTTGTGTGGCTTCAAGGGGACATGGACGCGGATGTGAGAGGTGATGTGGTCGCGCTTGACGGTGGTAGTGCGACAGCTACCCCATTGACATTGAAGGTTGAGGTTGTTTGTGCTCTTACGGCCGACATGACGTTCACAGACGTGGTCCTAGTATAGAGTATTAGCTGTTGGTTCTTGTGTGTTTCTCAAGTTCTCAAGTCGCAGTCATGTGCGGTCGGTCGGCTTTCTCTGGGCGCGACGAGAGCTGCCTCTCCCCACATTGCTTGGCCTTTGACCACGACAATCACAATCTTTCACTTACATAGAGTGCTTCTGGTGATTCGCATCTTTCTCTGCAGTTCTGCCACTGGCAAGTCAAACTGTCAACTGACGACGAGCCATTCCCGTTCGAGTTGCCATTGCTTCCGTTAGACATGTTGCTGGTCGATGATGGCAGCGACGGAACAGTAGGAGATTGCTGATGTTGACCAAGATATTGCTTTGACACGTCCATTTGATGCTGTGCGTGAAGAAGGATTGTCGCGAGATGCTACACTTCGATGACTGAAGCGCTCACGGCCAGGAAACGAGAAAAAGTCGCGTGATAGTGGCAGGTAGCAGGGTCGGAGGTGATGCCGCAGTGGTACGAGATGGGCGTGCGATGACTGCAGCTGAAGAAAGTCGATGGAGACGGAGACGGTGATGTGGCAAAGTGAAGTGAAGTTGATTTGATGGAGATGGAAGAGGGAGAAAGTGTAACAGGCGATGACCTGCCCGTCCTTTCCTTCTATAATCTATGAAATATGATTCGGCTTGGCAGCTTGGCAAATTCTGCTTGGCTGCCAAGGCCGGGCGTGTTCTTGGCTCTTGGCGCTGTCGACAAATTCGAGATCGGTCATGCGAATAAGTCGGCCAAAAGATAGTTTGAGGTGATGGGAGAAACTTGCTTGCTATCTAATTATCCATGTTGAATGTGTTTCCTGCTCGCCCAGCATGTTATACAGTGTAAGGGTGAAATTGATTGACAGCAACGGCCAAAAATGTACGAGCGGAGTTTCACAGCTTTTATCTCGACGCTGCGCCTCGCTCATGACTCGCACCGGCATTTTCCCGGCATGATCTCACCACATTCCTCTTCCATGCCGTGCCGCTAAAGCCTGGGTGTGAGTACAGCAAGAAGCCAAGTTGTGGCAGGGAACGACAGAGGACGAAAGAAAGAAGGACAAGACGCAATCTCAAGCAGACCAAGCACCACGCATGCCAAGCATGCCAACTCACTGCCCAGAATGGCCAATGTCTTGGCCAAGTCTCAGCCCTTGGTGAGATAAGCATAGCGGGGATGGTGCTTGTCCTTACCACCCGCACACTCTCGCCCTGCTTCTCACAATCATATGAAGGCTTGAGACTGAAGTCATCAGACTATGTTCAACTTTATATCCTGGTGACATCCGCCCAATTTCGCAACTTGTCTGCTTACCTCACGAAGCCAAGGGATCGCATCTAACCCACTCCTCCCAAGAACTGCTCTCTTGCTCTTGAAGTCTTTCGGAGGCCTCGAGTTCGAGCTCGCCGCAAATATATACGCCATGGCCTACATTCACCGATGCTCGGCGGTGCGTCTTGGTACCTTGGTACCTTGGTACCTTGGTATCTTGGTACTTGGCTAATCTATGGTGCTATTCCAGCACATAACATCAACTCTTGTAACATTTCTGATTACAGAGATGTAACAAGTGGAGCTCGTACTGATTGATGACATGGAGGCAGCACACCAACCAGTAAGGCGGAGCACAATCTCTCCAAAATCTCCACCATAGCTCGTTACGCGTATACTCTCCATGAATCCTCGCGGCACTCTCCCTCTTGGCTAGCTGGATCTTGGCCGAACCTGGCCACGTGTGGCTATCTACGACGAGATGCCAATGTCTGCCAAGTGATATGATGGATGGATCAAAGTGTACAGCCTCAACTCCTGGAAAAGACGACGTGATAGTTCCGTCTAGGTCAGATACGTCCCCTCAGTGATGTGGGACGAGGATGCTGTCGCCAAACTATGGTATGATCTGAGCACTGTCATAATGAAGTGGGGTACAGCTTTGTGCATCAAGATACACCTCTGTGCTGCTTCGTCATTATCTTTACTAGATAACAACATTGACCTGAAATATTGGTCGGACAGATTAGGCTTCAGCTGCAGCGGGCGAAAGACCTCAAGCACTAAGGTCGAGATTCTAGAATCATAGCGGAAATCAAGAGCATGGTGAAAGAAAAGACCTGACACAATCTAGTGGCTACCCGGTTGGGTCCTGAGGTCCAGCAAGGTCGGTATCTTAGTCCGAAGTTAGTCAGATGAGGTGAATACAGAAACGTACATCCAACACGGCTTTCGCCAAGGCGCATTGAGGTATGGCGAAGGCGCACTGGCCTGGATGGCGTTATCAGCGGCCAATTGCATGCGACAAGACACCAATGGCATGGTCACATCGCAGTTTTTGCTGACATCGCAGTTTTGCTTGCCTAGCAATATCTCGTCTGTCCGTACAGCGAACGTTCGGCAGTGGGTGTGCCTCATGTGCATGCCTTGTTGGAACACGGCATGTGATTGTGTCGTTGTGCTGCTGCTGCTGTTGCTACTGTTGCATCATATGAGAAGGCAAGAGCTGCTGTTGGGGCAGATCTTGCAGGTGTTGTGCCTCTATCCGAGTTCCTTACCGGCCATCCCCATCTTTTTGCTCGCTCGAGGGCGAGGATCTGAAGGGGAATTGTTTTTGGTCTCCATGGACTTCCATCAACCTTGAGATGGTAACAATGACCAAGAACTGGAACCAACAATTGCTAAGCAGTAGCACTGCGTCTTGCCAGAAACACGGTTTGAAGGCTTCGAGGTTATGCCTTGTCTGATAATCCTCTGCAGGAAGCGTGGTAAGCTGACTTCGATATGGTGAAAACTAACAGAAGAGAAGGCAGGAGGATAGCAAACGGAGGATCTTAGTTTATGCCAAGCCTTCTATACTTGCTGAAATTTCGCATAAAACGCCAGAACAGATAATGATCAAAACATTATTCATTTGACTTGTTCTGGAATCTTCACGAAGTCCTTCTTGTGTTGAGTATCCTTGAAAGGTGTCGCTAGATATGAAGCAGCGAGTGCACTGTCACTGAAAGTGCTATCCTATTGCAGATCTAGGTTGTAAAGATGTAAGAAAGTATTGTTTTGCGGATGAAACATTGAAACATTACATTTACACACATTTACATACCCTCCAACAACTCCTTCATTGTGATAGGTTTTTTGACAGCATTCGAAAAGCCCTCATGATACGAAATCCAAATCCTACCTTCAGCTTCACCACTGACCTTCCTCGTCTTCTTCTGTCCCATCACATCATCATCACCTCCATCACCAACATCTTTCTCCGCTACCACGACCGGTCGGCCAAAGAAATCCCTCTTCACCGCCGCCGCCGCCGTCGTCGTCACACCTACACTCGCATTGTCAATCACCTTCTTCAAATCCCTCTCCCTCTCCTCACCAACCACCTCTGCTCCATTACCAACAGCCTTCGCAACCCTAGCATTAGCACTAACCTGCTCCCTCCTCACCAGCTCCCTGCCATGCTCCTGTTCCAAAACCTGTCTAATCGCATACCTGACCTTTCCTCCTGCACCAGCCTCAGTATTACCGCCGGCAGTTTCATACACACCCATGGCGTCTAGTGCAGGCTGCATGCGATAGATCCAGCCCGCGTTTGCGTTTGCGTTCATAGACATTGGCGCAGTGGTGTTCATATCAAGCGCATCTTCCAACCGACCCCGCTCGAATCTGACGCCACAAGCGAGCATAGCCTCGACAGCACGGGTGACGCGGGCTTTCTCGGGGGCACGGCGGACACTCGCTGTTGTGGTAGTCGCTGACGAGCCGCCGGTGATAAGAACGGGTTTGATGTCCGGATTCAGCATGCGGAGGAGATTAGGCAGGAGATCCGTGGCCAATACTGCTGGCGAGCGGAATGCACGATGCAGTGGGATGGAGAGGGTGTTTTGCAGGTCTCTCAAGGTAGCCATGTTTGTTCTCGTTAGTTCTGCTGCGGCAACTGGAGCTCTTGGACCTGTGAATGCGTGGGCGGGTGGTGCGTCGGTGGTAGTGTCATTACTTGTGCCAGCATTGTAGATGGACGTGGAGTGCCGGGAGTTGGCGGAGAAGAGGTGGTGGAAGGCCAAGATGGGCGTGGAGAGGTATGATGCCAGTTCCCATTCCTGAGATGAGGAGTAGACGAGCGTGTTGAGTGTATCATGGAACGCGAGCCAGTCGTAGCCGGATGTAAGTTTGGTGAGGAGAGGGTCGTCTTGGTAGGCGGCGGTGGGATAGGTTGTGAAGCAGTCTGCTATGTTAGTGGTTGAAATGAAGGGATACATTTGGTATATGCTCACCAGTCATGATACGGTCGTCTTCTCCACTACTATATACCATTTCATGTAATCTCTGCATCACCTTCTGCTTCATACCGTCGGCACCGCCTTTCTTTGACAACGTATCTGCAAGTGTTTTGTTTGTCGAAGAGCTCATTGCAAAACCACCATTGTAGGCAAACACTCTTTCGACAACTTCTTTGCTTCCTCCCCGTCCCAAACCTCTTGAAGCATCACCTCCTTGTGCTAGCTCGCCAAGGATATTCTGCTGCAACCAGATCTTTGAAAGCCGTGCAGGATGGACTTCGTTAGCAACTTTTTCATGTTCTGCTCTAAACTTTGCTGCAACCCATTCGCCAACAACTAAGATACCCCTCATGTCGCCTTCACCTGTACCGCCAGCTGAGCGCTCCTCTCGACGACTGCTGATACCCCATGTAGCTTCGCACAGTAGTCGGACGCCATCTCCATCACAAGGTAAACCTTCCTTTTCGAATATGTATTGCAGTCGTGGTATAATCATGCTGAGAGCTGGTTTCCGTACATACACAACCTCAGCCATATTGCCTTGCCTTAACAATCGTAAAGACGGATGATACAGATCGTTGCATATCAAGATTAATGGTCGTAATAGTCTGAACGTGTCGCCTTTCTTCTTCTTGCTGTTAGTTTCGGCGAATGTCTTCTTCGTCGCTAGCGCTTTGGTGTTCTTCTGATCCAGATTGAGGAGATCTAGCAAAGCTTTGATGAAGCCTCCCTCGCCTCCGCCTCCACCACCACTCGAGCCACCAACCACACCATCCACTTCATCCACTACAACGCAAACAGGTCGAGGCGTTTTCCCAGTTGTCGCTGTTCCAACCGCTTTGACACTTTCGGTGCACACCATGTCTCGAATTCTGCCTTTGACAACATCACGACTACGCTCGTCACTAGCATTGATCTCTTGCACTTCGTACCCAGCCTGTCTAGCGCACACATGTGCCAGCGTTGTCTTACCCAGTCCAGGTGGTCCAGTCAGTAATAAGACTTTCCGCATCGGCTGTTTCAGGCCTTGTTGCTCTTCCTGCGCTAGCTTACTCTTCTTGGAAAGCTTGGGTCGAGCAGCATGAGGAAATACAATCGGATCCCAGCTCTTGAGCCAACGGAGTACGGAGCGATGTGTTCTTTCGTCACCGACTAGGTCGGTGAACTTTTTGGCACGATATTTTTCTGTCCAGAGCACTTTGGCATTGCCTTTTGTCAAGGCTATATCCGGTACTTCTGTACTTGCTATTATGGCTGAGTTCTCCAGCCCAGCTCTTTCTGCTTGATTTTGCTTGAGCACTTCTTCGGCTGTGGCCTGCTCCATTAGACGATGTATGTCGACACCAAAGAACTCTTTTTGTGCTCGATTTGTGGATGTCTCTGATTGTGCTGCTGCTAGTTTCTGGTAGTGGATGTTGTTTCTTTGTGGTCTTTGTCGGATATTGAGTGTTTTCCCATCGCAAGTTTTTGCAGTACATGACCTGCGTGATGCGAGAAGAGAGCTCGTCAGACCAATATCGATGCCAGAGTCGTTATGGCCTTGACTGGAAGAGTTGGCCTCTTTCTCTATATCGATACCGATAACATTATTGCTACTTTCTTGCATTCGCGCCTGCATACCTTGCCCATCTTGTGCCTTTTCGACGTGTCTTCCTCCTGAATTGGTAGCATCAATGTCTTCCTTATCAGATGCATCAAACAAGAAGCCTGCTCTAGATGTCGTAGCTGCATTGGCACTGACAGTATTGAGCGGATCGCGGTCGTCCTGGATCTTTCGTCTCTTTTGTGGAGAGTCTTGTGGTTCGTATGGTGGAGATGAGGTGGGAGGATACGCTACTGGGGACGACATGTAAGGCATCTTGGGCGTATATACGCAGAGATTTAAAGAGTTGTATGGTGCAATTAGAAGGCGAGGTTCAGAGCGAGAGCACGCGCTATGGACGTGTTTCAGAGTTATTTTCGCGACACTAATTATTTCTAATTCGGCTGAAATCAGTCGAGAATCAAACATACTACAACTACATACTACAACTTATTCTGCATTAAATAACTACTTTGCATTCAACTTCTCCGTAAGTTCTGGCACCTTGTCAAACAGATCTCCAACCAATCCAACATCAGCTATCTGGAAGATAGGCGCATCTGGATCCTTGTTAATAGCCGCAATGACCTTGCTATCCTTCATACCAGCCAAATGCTGTATAGCTCCCGAAATACCAGCGCAGAGATATAATTGTGGCGCAATGTTCTTCCCTGTTTGCCCGACCTGCAAGCTGTTGTCCGCGAATCCGCTATCCACCGCGGCTCTCGACGCACCAATAGCTGCATTCAAAGCATCTGCCAAAGGTGGGATTATTCTGTCAAACTCGTCCTTGGACTTGAGACCTCGTCCACCCGTAACAACTCTATCTGCTGTTGATAAATCAGGTCGATCCGACTTGACGAGATCTTGCGATAGCCATTCTGTTGCGGATTCTGCTTTTGAGTCGATGCCTTCTTCGAGACTTGCCGAGTTGTCCTCTGGTACGCTTTGTGGGAAGGCAGTACCCCGTACCGTGATGACTTTGATTTCGTCACTGCTCTGGACTGTGAGAATGGCATTCCCAGCGTAAATTGGTCGTACAAATGCTGGGTAGCGTCACTATGCTGAATTTCCGTACTCAAGATTGCCTCCTACTTACTGTCCTCGCTCTGAACTTCTATAATATCGGAGATCTGCTGTGAGTCTAGCAAAGCCGCCACTCGCGGTATGACTGTCTTTCCAAATGTCGAATGCCCGGCAAGGACATGTGAGTAGCCTCCTTTCTTAATGTTCTCTACAAGGAGCGGTGCAACGTTCTCTGCTTGTCCCTTATCGTATGTACCATTCTCAACGTAGATGACCTTTTCCAATCCCTTTACTTTTGCTGCCTCTTCCGCCACCGTCTTGATGTTACTCCCCGCAATGAAAGCTGTGATGGATCCTCCTAGCTTCTGTGCCGCGCTGACGGCTACCAATGAAGAGTTGTTCAGCTTTCCATCATGATGCTCGAGTATTGCCAAGGAGGAAAGTAATCTTCGAAGAGCCGCCTGTGATTGAGCAGAGAGGGGTCGTTGGGCGCGGAGGCAGGAATGTATGGGTCGTGCTGCGATGGCACTTCGTGATGCGAACATGGTGACGGCGACAGGGATGTTAATGGGCGACAAGAAGGATGTGTGTGTTGTTATAGAGTATTCCGGTAGCAGGCAATGCTCAACTCAACTCATACACATCCTCGGTATTGCGGCCTGCACTGCCAAGCAAAGCATATCGTAATTTGCATCTGATATTCTGAATTTAACTAAACGACCTATCTGAAGTATCTTGCACTCTCTCTCTCTCTCGACCTTCTCTTCTCTTCGACACCTTTCTCTCGTCTGATACCCGCCCTCATTTTCCATGTCCATGTCCTCATCTCCAGTCTCCGCCGAGCCAGCTAAAACGAATGGCGTCGCCAATACTAATGGCGCGACCACAGACGGCATCAAACCACTAACCCTCTACTCAAATGCCAAAGTTCGTCGACCTAATCGCACCGCTCATCTCAACATGCCTGCCTAACGCGCCATCCTGTCTAGGGCCCAAATCCATGGAAAGTCGCCATCATCCTCGAAGAACTCGCGCTCCCCTACTCGACCAAATTTCTAGAAATGACCGATCTCAAATCCCCATCCTTCGAAAAGCTCAACCCAAACGGGCGCGTTCCAGCCATAGAAGACCCAAACACCGGCATAATACTATGGGAAAGTGGTGCTATCATTGAATACCTAGTGGAACAATACGATAAAGAAGGGCGGCTAGGCTATACCGATTTTGTGAAGCGCCATCAATGTAGACAATGGTTGTACTTTCAGGTGTCAGGGCAAGGACCGTATTTTGGTCAAAAAGCTTGGTTTACGTTTTTCCATGCTGAGAAGCCAATTCGTTCTGCGATTGATCGGTATGCGGCGGAGATTCGACGGGTGCTTAGTGTGCTAGATAAACATCTGAAAGAGAATGGAACGGGGTGGCTTGTGGGGGATAAGTGCACATATGCTGATCTTAGCTTTGTGCCGTGGGATATGATGTTGACTATGTTGATGGGTGAGGAGGCGGCGAGGTTGAAGGAGAGATTTCCAGATTTCACGCGATGGCATGGTGAGTGGAAGAATGAAGAAGGGGAATATGAGAAGGACCTTGCACGACAAAGCAGACAATAAGACGGAAGCTGACATCCAATTGCAGAGATGATGATGGCGAGGCCACCTGTGGCCAAGATAGCAAAAGACAGGCAGAATGTCTAGAAAGAGTCGCACACCATTTTATTGGCATTATTAGCAAAGCACGGCGCAGGTAACATATTTTGGGCAATCTTTAGGGACATGTACGACCACTTTCTTCGGGACGTGCTGGATTGGTGCATCTTGGTCAACTAGAACATAGAGTATTCTGGAGAAACAACTCGTCCGAGTATAGGTGGGGGGACCATATGCTCGCAAAGACGAGCTGTTACCGACGTGTCAGGCATGACAAATTAACACTAGTGTTGCGCCAAGATATAGTCACACAAGACGCCCAACTTGAGCTGGCTAGACATGAATGTGATGGGGCGGTGTAGTGGTCGAGCCGGGTTATTGATGGGTATCTACTGGTAGTCGAAGAGTGGAAGAAACAGTACTGGTGTACTGTACAGTACTCCGGCGGATATGACAGGTCACTGTTGAGACTTCAATCACGAAATGACGCACTCAAAAGTACCACGTATTGTCGGTTACCTACTGCCTCCGCCAAGTCAGTCCGCCATCATCTGTACAACCTTTTGGAGAACACACTATAGTGGAGGGTTACAGCTGGAGACATGCTTGGTCCAGCTGCTTGCAAAATGTACATTAGATAAAAGAAGCTGCTTTAGCCTACCTTACCATTTCAGAAAGAAACTTTCAAAAACTTGCCACCCGCCGTGGCACCCGGCATCTATCAGAACTCCCTTGTCACAACCATAGAGCGCCGATGTCGTGAATAGGAAGCAGGCGAAACTGACAATCTATTATACCAAGTGACTTTGAACGAGGATGATAGTGATAGTGTAAGATCGTCTATGGAATGAATACGTTCTGAGTACTGACTTCCTACCCCAGTTCAGATGTCGATGTCCGATCTCGATACTTAGTGTGAGGAGTGCTGGAGTACTTGAGAGTTAGCTAGACCGCCTCTACCTTGCCGTACTCTTGACGAGGCAGAGCTCAGAAATAGTGCCTATTAAAGTAGGAATCTAGCTATATCCTAGGTCGTGAAGACTGCTGGTGATGGTAAGAGACACTCGGTTTTGAAACGGGGTAGGTTGCGATCGTTCTCTTCTTCGACTTCATCGGAAACAAGAATGGCAACAGCGTGACATAGTGGGCAAAAAAAGACAGTCGTCACTTCGAAAAGATCGCAGCAAAAAATGCACAAAACTGTTGCTGAAGAGAGTGGGATTTGAACCCACGAGGGTTGCCCCACCAGGAAATTGTATGTTAAGAAGACCTTAACCTGGCGCCATGGACCAACTCGGCCATCTCTCCAATGAATGTAAGCGTAAATTAATCTAAGGTTTATGAAGTTTCAGTAACCGATGCATACATAACGCAGAACATCACGAACAAACGACGCAAGCAAAAGTCCCTGCAATGTACTTCAAGTGACAAAAGAAATGTTAATCTGCTTCAAAACTACCACGTCTCGAAAAAGCACGTTGAGTGGGGTTGACTACATGTAAAGCAGTATTCCCAGAACGATGGACAAGGTGAGACTACTCATGGAAATGATAGCTCGCTAATGATATCAGTACGAATAAAATGGCGTTTGGTGCGACTAGGATAGAGGGCTGATCTATGTGTAAGAGTGTGAAGGAGCCTTTTTGGTTGTTTAGTGATGTGCATTTCATTCAAGCAAGCAGGCTGGTGGATATCTTTCGATATGTGAGGGTGAGGAGAATGGTATTGCAGAGGTCCAAGGCACAGAACGTGATTCCTGCTAAGATGGGTACGATTGCACTGGCAAAGCTGAATAGGAAATTAAGGAGCCCATACGCAGGAAGGAAATCAGCAAAGGCATATATAGAGCTGAAAGTGTTTCAATAATGATAATGCGAAGAACGGCAAGACGTACAAATCAAGCAAGATTTCTCGACTCACGCATACACAAGCATACTCAAAGCGCAATAGCACACTAACTTATTCATGAAATCTTCTCAAGCTCTGGTAGTCTATATTCCCATGATCAGTCTATTACAATTCTTTTGCACCTCTGCATACCAAACTCATCAACTCATCATTCAAGCCTGAGCGTCACCAGCGACCTCACCATCAGCAGCAGCTCCATCAGTCATCGGCGTATCTTGCTGTTGTTGTGCCTTTGACTCCTCCTCAGCCTTCTTCTGCGCGGCTTGATCAGCCCTCTTCTTAGCTTGTGCTTCTTCTTGTGCCTTGAGAACAGCCTGACGTTCCTCCTCAACCTTGTCGTTGTATCTCTGTAGATGTGGTTAGCAGCCGTCCAACTTTGTTTATACGTTTCGAAATGAATTATTACTCACTTGAACAATCGGACCAGAAATCGATCTGATATCATCAATCTTGGCAACATACACAGCCTTTGTCGCATCATCACCCTCATCATACAACCAATCCTCCATCTTCTCCAACTTTTCCCGGAGTTTGGACTTCTCATCTTCATTGGCAAAGTCGGCGTATTGGTCCTCGATCTTGCCTCTCAGCTCATAGATCATGGACTCAAGCTCGTTCTTCTTCTCCTCAGTGTCGGCAACAAGCTTGTCTTCCATAAACATCTGGTTCTCCTTTTCGGCGAAAGTAAAGCGTGTAGCTTCGTCAAGAGAGGTCGTGCCAGCTGAAAGAGGCAAGTCACCCTTGCGAACTTGCTTGCGGACTTTACGTGTCTTCACCTTCTTGTCTGTGACTGCGGCGGCTTTGTCTTCTGTTGTGTCCATCTCGTCACCCTCGGCGGCAGGGGCGTCTGCAACGGGCTCCTCGACTTCTTGATCTTCAACGTAGTAACCTTGCTCGACGTTGAGGACACCGTGAAGGTTCATCCTCGCCTTGATCTTGCATACCATGAAGTCGTTCTTAGCATCTGGCTTTACGCCCTTGACAGAGAAACGGCCAATCCAGGGGTTTACTTTGCCAGGCAGTTGTCCGGGCTCAGCGTATTGAGCTTCGAGATCGAAAGGTTGCTTGCGGTAGAAGGTGAGAATCTTTGTAGAAGGAAGTACACCTCCCTTTTGGAAAACTGTTAAGCTAGTCTCCTCATCAGGGATGTCGGCGGATTTCTCCCAGGTGAACTGGATAGGGTACGAGACAATATCGTGAACGCTAAAGTCGCGGACGCGGAAGACGGGAGAAAGAATGGCACAGCTGAAAGCGCAGCCACGAGCAATGGCTTCGTCCTGGTTGAGAGTGAAAGACAGCGGCTTGCCAAAGAACTCTTGAACTGCGTTCTTTAGCGATGGCACACGTGTGCAGCCACCAACCATCTCGATAGAGTCAATGTCTTCCTTGCTCAAGTTCGCGTCTGCTAGAGCCTGCTCGAGAGGCTTGGAAGCGCGCTCAAGAAGGGGCTTCATCAGCTCTTCCAACTCCTCTCTCTTCAAGAAACCCTTGACATCCACATCGTTCATCAAAGACTCAATGTTCAGCGGCGCACCAGCGTTTGCAGACAGAATCTTCTTGAGCTTCTCACAAGCAGCAGCGACACGTGTGCGCGCCTTAAGGTTCTCATTGATGTCGACCTTGAACTTCTCCTTGAATTCCTTTGCGAAATGCTCGACAAGTGCCTTGTCAAAGTCACGACCACCAAAGTGGCGATCAAAGGCTGTCGACTTGACTGCAAGTTCACCCTTCTTGAACTCAACAATGGAGCATGTGTAGTTGGAGTAACCAATGTCGATGAATGCAACACGTCTTGGCTTGTCTTCTGGTTGAGGGAGATCTGTCTTTGTGATACCGTAACCCAGGGCGGAAGCGGTTGTGTCGTTGATGAGGCGGAGGACCTTGAGGCCTGCAATTTCCGCACCATCAATTAGAGCTCTGCGCTGAGCATCGGTGAACCAGCCAGGACAGCTGAGTACAATGTCTAGCACGGGGAGCTTCAGTTCGTATGCTGCAGTTGCCTTGACTCTGCTCAAGAACATGCCCACGAGTTGCGTGGCTGTGAATCGCTGCTTCTCCCCCATGTAGATAACTTCTGCACCGACCTGGCCATTGATATCAACGAGTGGTGCAGTAACATATTGCTGCTCGATCTGGACGTCTGGATCGTTGTATGAGCGACCCGCTAAGCGAACAAGCGAGCCTACTGTGTTCTTGAGATTGGAGATTTCTTGTGTCTTTGCTGGCTCGCCGAGATATCTGCTTTTTGGTCCAAACCCTACGAGAGAACTTCAGGGTTACATTAGTCGATGTTTTGTAGAGCGAGTAGGGAGAGATTGAACATACGGAGTTGCGCGGTTGGAAACTTCATTGGCGACTACATCTACACCACGGTTTCTGTTCCTTAATTAGCTTGAGAGGTGATTGATTTTTTGCAGAAACATACCGAGCAACAGCAATGACTGTGTTGAGCTAGAGAATGTCAGCGAGGACCAAGGATTATAATACGACGAGCGACACTTACAGATCCGAAATCGACACCGACGACACTCATCTTGACGTCCGGAAAAAGAAAAACAGAGGGATATTCGCACGGCGCGTAGGGAAAGCAGCGGAGGTCTCAGAAAAAGCCTGGAAGGTGCGGGTGGACTAGTTGGAGTCGAGAGGGTTGTTGAGATTGCAGATTGGGGTGTTGGTGTGCAGTTGAATGAGGGCGGATGGGATGAGGTTAAACAACAAACAGTGAGATGCCTCTGGAATTTTCCTGACGATTCTATGTCTTGGCAAATCCTTATCGGTTATCGTAGAACGTGCTCTGACATCTTGTTTCAACATCAACGATATCTGAGTCGTGTGTCTTGCGATTTTCTACTGTCTATGGCTCAATACTGAAAGGGTCTCTGTTTATGACGATGGGCCGCCCATAACTGGACCAAACGGAAAAGGCGTGGGAGTATGTCAGGCCGCTGGTCTAGAGGATGCCGTCATCTGGTATTCGGCTCCAGCAGCATCAGGTCCAGCCCATCTTTCACCAGCCGATGCTACTGAGATTCCTTTCGATACTTCAATCCTAGCTATCCCAACGGACGGCCTTCCGACTGATGTCACTTCAGAAGGAGTTCCTCCAATCACTGCGACTCTCTACTACATAACGTCATCCTCTACGACTCTCTTCGTGCCTGGCACGCCCTGCCCGTTTACCTATTCCTGGGACGCAGGTCGAGGTGAATGTCTTTACAACCCTTGCCCAGTTGGCCAGTGGTATGGTGATAGCACAGGCTGTCTATCTATAGCACCAGACGCTCCTGGTATGCGCTGGTCATACCCAGGATATCCACCTGTTGTAATGGCTATGACAACGGACGCGAGCACGTCTAGTGCGTCTGAGTCCGCGACGACAACCACTACATCAACCATTCAATCAACCACGCAGACCAGTGAGACGACTAGCGCAGCAACAATCGCCCCTATCTCAGTACCCCAAAGCGCTGCTAGCACCGGATACTTCTACCCTAACCTTACAACTACCACAACCACCACCGCAACGATGTCAAAACACATCTGCTTCTGGAATTTCATTGACCTCACAGATCACTACAGCAACTAGTATACTGGTAGCCTCGTCTGCTCCAGTACTACAAAGCACCTCTCAGACGATTGCTCAATCCAGTGCTGCGCCAATGTCATCCTCATCTACTGCGGCGACTTCTTTGATGTTGCAGGTTGTACCATCGACAAGCACGACAACCATCGCGCCAACATCAGCTTCTCAGGTCACTTCTACAATACTAAGCACAATAGTAGTCGCGCCGGCATCGGCATCTCAAGTTAGCTCACCGCCAGCGACTCCAAGTACTGTTGCAACGACCTCAACCATGACGACAGCGCCTTCCCAAAACGCACCACAGAGTACAGTGGAGCCCTACCAAGGTGGTGCCGGCCAATACGTCAATGACCTGGGCGTTGCCACAGTGTTGTGTTTGATTGGACTTGGTGCTGTGCTAGCTCTGTGAGGGTTGGATGAGTGGCGGAGGATGGAAAGGTGAGATTGTCATGGACCATAGAAGATTGGCATAGTAGTAAAGTGATGATCGTGTATGTAAACGCAATGATATTCCAATTTCGAATCAATCACTCCCTACCGTGTATGTTTTCGGTGTTTCACTGCCAGCCAGCGATGCCACGACAAATGAACCATGAGATATATCTTCTTGAAGTATGTCTCTATACCACGACTTTAAGGGGGGCGGGAGCGCTAGGCTGTGATTCTGGAACCTATTTCACTAGCGTTCAATCGAAACGTGCGAAGACTACCACGAAAACGTCTCCGCCGGTCGAGAGCACGCTGATGTGGCAGTCGCCCACCTCTCGTCCTGGTACAGTACAGGTTTTATGACCAAGTTCGACGTAGTAAATGATGGTGATTGAAGGCATTGATTGCTGCGGTGGAGACTTGGGAACAGCTATCACAATGGTGCAAGCACAAGGTAATCTGGGACACGTCGAGTCAATTCTCGTATTACATGGGTCCCGTTAGCTTCCCAAACTCCCTTCATAATGATAATGACTTCTTGCCCTTACCACACAAGCGAATGGATATCAAAGCCAGGAATTGGCTGCTTGTACCACGTCAGACACCAATGCCAGGAAGTAGTACTTTGAACGTCATCTCGAACGTCTCTTCTGCATTACTCCAAAGCGACATCTCTTGTGGCTTTGATGATGACCTCTGAGCTTTTCTGTTCGCGAAGGCCAGCTTGCTTGACGGAGGCGGCGGCTGCTTGGTAAAGCCTAAGGCTGCCTCAATCTCGGCTGGGCCAGTCGTGGCTCTCTGGTTGAGAACCCCTAGAACATCAGTCAGTCAATCGAATTCCACTTCAGCTGGATAGTAGGAACTCACATAGATTGAGCCGCTTCGTCTCGTGCCGTAGTCTGTCGAAGTTCTCGTTCGTCGAAATTGCAATGTCCATCCGCTGATTCTGGATATTTTCGCACAATGTTGGGAGCAAATGTCTCCAAAGCCGCACAGGCGATGAGTTTCTGGCCTTGAGCTGATCTTGTCTGATGTTTCTTCGAAAATGTGTATTTGCGCCATGGCTTAACAAGTTGACAGGAACACTAGCGCTAAGTAATCTTGGAGTATAACTTCTTAATGTCTCTATGCCACGGCTTCATGCGGGAAGCCTAGGCTGTGATTCTTAGGTCTATTTCACTAGCGTATCAGCGGTTCTTGACAAAAGGATGTTGTTGTGTTAACAATTCTTGTCGAAAGTACGTCGCTGTGCCATCACCTAGTCCTTCCTTGGTCGCATTGTGTTGCTCTGAACACATTTTGTGGGACTCCTCAGTGATGTTGTAAGCAACTGTTTGTCGACACACTCCTGTACAATTTCGCGCTTGGGAGTCTCATTTGGTCCAGTGATCATCTTGATTACCATCTTATCCTGCCAAACTGCTCGGCGGACGCCCTCCAGTCCACTGAGCTATCTTCCACAACAGCTGTCATCTCCTCACCACCTCTAGTTGCCAAGGTGTATTCGCGCCTAGTTACGCTGTTCTGAAGCCGGCGCTCTGGTGTAGTATGGTAGTTTCCACCCCGGTTATTGTGTGTCGTATCATGCTGTATATCGCACCATGCTGCTGTGTCTCATGCTGCCATGCGTCATGCTGTTGTGTGTCGTACTACTGTGTTCATGCTGCTGTATAGCATGCTCTGGTGTGCCTATCGTGTGCTGTTGTGCTAGACCAGAGTCAAATCTAAAGCAGAAAAGCATAAAAGCAGACAGAAATCTAGAAAAGCGTGAAAGCAGAACACCCAAAGGAATCATGCTGCCATGTCATCCCCCTAAGTGTAACGTTTATAGTCATTATAGTCATTGTCGAACTTGTTCTTGAGGCACTCGTTGAAATGCTGGAGATCGACGGCTTGGTGGTCGAGTTCTCTGAGCTCTTGGAGACTGTCAAAGGTAATACATCGAGCGCATGTTCGAGTATCCTCGCTCTTGTCCTTCTGGGCATTCTTACTGAAGCATTGGCCTGGTTGCAGCTTAGAGCACGTGAAGTATAGCATGTATGCCACTCGGTGGCCATCGAAGGCAAGACCAAGACGACTCAATACAACCTTCAAGATATCATCGTAGCGTTCCCTCATTTCTGTGGACCAAGGCAGAGCTGACATGTGTGAGCAATCGTGCTGGTTCCTGGTCGACGCAGTGTTGGGTTCAAAGAGCCACAAGAGACAAAGCGGAAGATCTGAGCTGATTGTGATGATCGCTAATACGTATACATAAGGAGAGAGCAGTAAGCGCGGATCAAAGCGCGAGTGTGCGAAAAACCCGGTACGTGCAAGTTCGACATAATGGTGGGATGAACCATGCGTGATGCATAGTATGGTGTTGGGCTCAGTAAGTTGCTGCGGCGTGTTTTATCGCTAATTTGTTTGAGCGACATTAGTGATACTCTTCATTCATCTCCCGAACATAGCCTTCAAGAGCCTGCCTCAAAGCATTTTCCACTCGTCTCTTCTTGCCAGCACGAGTGACAAGGGTTTGCAGTTCCAGGTAACCCATCGACAATGATTTGAATGATATCGAGCACAATAGGGTTGTTTTCGAAGGCGTCGGAATAGCTGCAGCATGTACTTGACATACAAAGAGCCATAGCTGAGACATTGTTATCAGAATAAATTAAGAAGATGCCTTGTTTCTTAAAGTAACCCAATCACCCAATCTGTCATGTCATGTCATGTCATCGTAAATTTGCTTTCCAACCTTCAAATAGAAATGGTCATTAGAGAGCAAAATCCATCACTGTAATGTTAATCTGTTCCTTCAGAAGCACTATAAGCAAAGTAAGTTTCGTAACTATAAGTATTATAATCGTGTTAGGTATACTTACTGCCTCTAGCCCCTTAATGACAGGTCAGACTTTGCATCCCTGAAAAATCCATCCAAAAGTTTGAAAACATCCTAGTTCTCCTCCATTCAGTCGCTGGCCGGTGAGTACATCATAGTGAATGTAAAATCATAATGAACCGCCTTCGTGCATAGAATCTCGTACGCGACCGCACAAGGGATGGCAGGCGGTAACCCAAGTACGAATGCTTGGCGACTGGTTGTGACGGCACGATATGAAGAGAAGAAGAGGTGGTGGGACTGGCGCTGCAGGTATCCTAAAACCAACGACAGAATTGGTGATGAGCGCCTACACGAAGTGTGGCGATCTAAACCTTGAATTCAAGCCCTGCCTACGCATATCTGATCAACCTTTGACGCCGTTGTGTATATACATAGAAAAATGATTGGTAAGATGAGAGCCGACCATGCTCGAGATATGGGATGTTCGCGCGAGCGTCGTGTGACATACTTGCCTAGAAGAGATCGTGATGAAGCCGAGGCCTGAGTAAATCCGCCTGTAAGTGTGTGAGGCAAACTTTCGAGTGTGGTTGAGCTCGTCAAGAGATGCTGAAAACAGAGCCTGTCATAGCGTGCCGTGAGTATCCTGTGATGTCGCGATATCTTCGGCACCAAACGATAGCTGGCTTGCATCATCGATGCACTACCTGCTGCTGACATCTTCCAAGAACGCAACAGCTTTTGCGACACCTTCCACGTCCTCAATGACATGCCAGTGACCCATCTCTTTGAAAACCACAATCTCACAAGGGCTTGTCGGGGATGTAGATCTCACAGATTTTGATGTCACTTATTTGATCCTCATCTCCAGTGATGATCAGGACGGAACACTTGATAACTGATCGAGATTCTCTGCCCGTGTACCAGAGGCAAATGAGAGAGGTGTTGGCAGCTCAGTGTCTTGGTCGAGATGACCAATGTAAGAACGATCGTCTTCGTCTTTGTACGCAATGAGATTGAAGAAGGCAGGTTTGGGTGAAGGGGAAGACATATTTCTAAGTAGAGCTGGAGGAATTACGCAAACTTACAATAGCCGCAAATGACAACAGAAGGTGAACGACAATAGAAGGTGAATGACAATAGGGGGTGAATAACAATAGAAGGTGAATGACAATCGAAGTCGAATGACAATGGTAGGTGAATGACAATAGAAGGTGAATGACAGAAGAAGGTTAATGACAGAAGAAGGTGATTGAGTTGATGATGGTAATGGTGTTCATGAGGTCAAACAAGCGCGGGTAGTCTCGGTGGCATTGCCCCGAATACCCGACTAATTTTCCAGGTCTTCTCCTACCCCAGTTCAGATGTCGATGTTCGATTCGAATTTAGTGTGAGGAGTGCTAGAGTACTTTTATATTAGCTAGAGCCCCTCCTCCCTGTCACACTCTCAATAAGGTGGGCCTAGGATGGGTGCCTATCAAAGTACAAATTCAGCTATATCCTAGGTTGTGAAGATGACTGGATGGACACTCAATTTTGGAAAGGGGTAGGCTATTCACTCCCATTCTATTCTATTGTGATGGCGGCATGCCGTCAAACTGCGCACCTTCAGTCCCAGGCTGTGCGCCCAACCAATCAGCCCTGTCCTTAACATACAGCTCCGCAACAGGCTTAGCACCATTAAGCGCCTCCTTTCCACCGTCCAGTGTTCCTGCTCTTAAAATCTTGGCATCAGGATCTGTCATCTCTCCCTCTCTCCACAAAGGTGATCCACATTCACCGCAGAAGACTGAAGTTACGGCGCGACCGCTGTCGGCTTTGGTAGAATAGCTCTTGGGGCTACCAGTGACATGGAAGTCCTTGGAGGGTACGATGAGGTTGGTGGTGTAGGCGGATCCTGAGATCTTTTGACATGCATTGCAATGGCAGATTGCCTGTGACGAGAAGCGTTAGATGGAGCTGGGATGTCGATGTCGATGAGTAGAGGGTTCATGCAACAATGTACCTTGTTAAGAGGTTCGCCTGCCCAGGTATACGACACCTTTCCGCACCAGCATGATCCTTTGCCGCCCATTGTTACTTGTATTTGTATGTGAAGAGTGGTGGTTTGTGTTAGTTCTGTATCGGTTTTGTATCGTACGTGGACTATATCTTCCAAAAGACCAGCTGGAGGGCACAACCTCTATTAATTGTTGCTGATCGTATATAAATATGTCATCATTGCACCAATATCAAACGCCAAAAACATGGAAGCTTTTAATCCGCCAGTTCTAGACGCGGCTGTACGGAGATCTCGCGTTCGTGATGAGAAATATATTCATGGAGCATGCCGGTTAGCCGCCTCTGCCTTTGTTCTACCTTACACGCCATAATTCGAGCCCTGCCAAATATCAGGCGGCGCGACATGCGCCGGCTGTGGCCTTTGTAGTCCTTCCTCTACATCCTTCGTCACATTATCAGATATTGTTTGCATTTCTATACCATCTAGAGTCTCTACAGAAGTGCCTCCGACTTCAGCTTCCAGCTGCTTGCGCTCATCAGAGTAGGAGTAGTTGCCTGCTCCACCCCTTCCAGCGAATGGAGCTGCAGCTTTAGCAGCGGGTGTGGAGGAAGTGGCATCTTGTCTAGGATATACAGATTTGTCTAGGTGTGTGCTTGCATGCTTTGCGGTACTGCTCGCAAATGTGCCCGATTGAGTGAGCTCGGAAGGACTGTAATAGTTTCCAGCTCCACTACGAGAACAGATGAGCATAAAGCCAACAAGCGCACTTCATCTGAAAGAAGTTGCGATTCTGTGCACTCACCCTCGACCTGTATATGCATATTGATCTTTGGAAGATTTGGACGGTGTGACTGTATTGTCTGCAGCATGTCTGTTCGCTTCTACGTCCTGTATGGAATCAAAAACAGTCAATATAATCCCGCACAAGTACGAATATATGACTAATGGCACATGTAGGAAATATTATCGGAACGGACGTACCTTTTTGACTGTGGACGACTGTCTGTAAGCCTCTTCAATGTTGCCGGCACCGCCGCGTCCGTACGGCATCTTGTCTTGTGATGACGGGTATGTGCACGCGCAGCATCGTTCGAGATATATCACGAGGTCACTTTTTCAGAGCCGAGCAAAGATACCAGGGTAAGCTGGGGAGAGCTCCATGATTTGTGCTTGACACCGTGATTCAGCCGTACGGCTATTTTCCGTTGTACTCCGATGAATGCCGCTTGAGCCTGAAATTGTGAAACAGAAAGAAGCGCGATGTGGCACGCACTACTGTGCAGATCAAAGATGTGGGATACTGCCGCTATCCGCGATACTTGAGTACCACTGGAGAAGCTTGTTTGGACCTCGAGAGTAGTGCATAGAGGCTAAGTCCAAATCAATCCATCGGAAGAGGTAGCCCCGGTGTGAACTCAACTCGTACAGTGGAAGCCTGGTGACATTCGTATTCTGTCTTGACTCTTTGAGCACTCGATCAAGATCATAATAAGATCATAAGCTATTACAGCGCGGAAGGGATGATGGCTCCTCGTCAGCGGCGCAAAACCCCACATGACCACACCCTCCACACACTCTCTCTTGAATTTTAACTGTCGTAGACATAAGCACATATGTACTTTTTACTACTCTAAGAGGAAGGTGGCAGTCCTGTTACGCATGGTCTCTATCAATGCAGGTCCACGATGACTAAAAGCTTGTAATGTCACTGGCCGGTAGAAAAGCCATGCCGTAAGCTTGTCAAAGAGCTCGGACGTCATGTTTGCTAAGCAGATCGTGCTTCAGCATCGTATAACTTGCATGTTATAGATTTTGCTTGATGTGTTGAGCACATGCATAGGTAGCGCCCATCTCGTAGACTGTCCTCTTCTATGTTTACCTAGTTGAAGATAGAAGAGAGATATCATCCTTGATGATCGACGATTGTGACGGCCGTTGAAATTGACCTTGACTTCTCCATGTTGCTAAGGCGTTGTACCCACGGGGACACCTTGTCGATCCTCCAAATTCCGTTACCTCACTAACCAAGCTGATGAGGTCGGTCTATTGCTAGCACGAGCACATATAAACCCCATCTCTGCCCCTCCTTCTTTCGCTGGTCTTTCCTCATCCTCACGCTTTATTTGTCTTCATCTCATATCTTTTGCGACATCTTTCTAGCACAGAAAGATGGTCTACGCACTTGCTGCTGCCCTAGTGGCTGCTGCTGTTGTCGGTGCTCAAAACTCTACCAAGTACCCTGGTCCTGCTGACGTGCCCGTGAGTGTTCCATCTTCTTCTACTTCTTGTTTACTCTTCTCACTTCTTCTATAGTGGCCTAACGGCTACTACCCTGGCTATGCTGTTGTTTCTGAAGGAGCCGACTTCGGCCAGACTTCACCTCCCAAGTACCCCTCTCCTTGGGTGCAGGGCTCAATTGGTGGTGCTAAATGGGCTGCGGCCATTGCCCAGGCTCAAGACATGGTCAAGCAGATGACGCTTCTGGAGAAGGTCAACCTGACCACCGGTGTTGGCTGGGAAGGAGACCGATGTGTCGGTAACACTGGTTCAGTCCCTCGTCTCGGCTTCCGTTCCTTGTGTATGCAAGACTCACCTGTAGGTGTTAGAGACACTGATTACAACAGCGTCTTCCCTGGTGGTGTCACTATTGCAGCCACATTTGACCGTGGGCTGTTCTATCAACGTGGTTATGGTATGGGCTCTGAGCATTATGGTAAAGGTACGGATGCCCAGCTAGGCCCTGTAGTTGGTCCTCTTGGTCGATCGCCAGAGGGAGGCAGGAATTGGGAGGGTTTCTCTCCTGATCCTGTGCTTGCAGGTATTGCTGTCGCCCAGTCCGTCATCGGTATTCAAAATGCTGGTGTCATGGCGACAACAAAGCACTACATCGGTAACGAGCAAGAACACTTCCGCCAAGCTGGAGAAGCAGATGGATATGGCTACAACATCACTGAGTCGGTTTCCTCCAACATTGATGACACCACAATGCACGAGTTATATCTCTGGCCTTTTGCTGATGCTGTTCGCGCGGGCTCTGCTTCCATAATGTGCAGTTACAACCAAATCAACAACTCTTATGGATGCTCAAACAGCTACACCCTCAATCATCTCCTCAAAGGCGAGCTCGGCTTCCAAGGATTCGTGATGTCTGACTGGGGAGCGCACCACTCTGGAGTTGGAGATGCACTAGCTGGCCTGGATATGTCTATGCCCGGTGATATTGGTTTCGACTCTGCAACTTCCTTCTGGGGTAAGCTTTCTTAATACTCTAAAGCATTGGCTATAGTAGCTAATTCTTCATCTTTAGGTACCAACCTTACTGTTGCAGTCCTCAATGGCTCCATTCCGGAATGGAGGATAGACGACATGGCTACTCGCATTCTTTCCGGCTTCTTCTACGTTGGAAGATCCAATGAAAGCCCCCAGGTCAACTTTGACTCATGGACTCTCGACACCTACGGTTACCGTTACTTCTACGCCGAGTCGGGATACCAGGTCATTAATGAGCACGTCAACGTACAAGCAGATCACTCAGGGCAAATCCGAAACCAGGCTGCTCGTGGAACTGTTCTTCTCAAGAACACGAACAACGCTCTTCCACTTGTCGGCAATGAGAAGTTCACTGCAGTCATTGGTGAGGACGCAGGCCCTAACGTTTATGGTCCTGATGGATGTTCGGATCGAGGATGCGATATGGGAGTTCTCGGAATGGGCTGGGGATCTGGTTCAGCAAACTTTCCTTTCCTGGTGACGCCCGACGCTGCTATCCAGAACTACGTCCTTGGCCACGGAGGGGCATCATACCAAAGTGTCTTGGATAACAATGCAACCAGCCAGGTAGAGTCAGTCGCCATGCAGGCCACTGTTGCCATTGTCTTTGTCAACTCCGATTCTGGTGAAGGATACATCCAAGTTGATGGCAATCTTGGGTAAGTCAAAACTCAGATTCCAGCACAGTATGCTTCATGCTAATACACCAAAATAGTGACAGGAACAATCTCACCGCTTGGTTAGGAGGAGATCTGTTGATTGAACAGGTTGCGGCCGTGTGCAATAACACGATTGTCGTTGTCCACTCCACGGGCCCTATCCTCATGCCCTGGTCTACACACGAAAACGTCACAGGCATTCTCTGGGCTGGTATCCCAGGTGAACAAGCCGGCAACTCTATTCTTGACGTACTTTACGGTGCTGTTAATCCTGCCGCTCGTCTTCCCTTCACCATCGGTTCTACCCGTGAAGATTACGGAACAAGCGTGCTCTACCAGCCCAACAACGGGTTTGCCGCTCCTCAATTGGACTTCAAGGAAGGTGTATTTACGGACTACAAAGCCTTTGATCTCAAAAACATCACACCTACTTGTGAGTACTTCCCTACTTAATATTGATGGGTTTCCGATACTCCAAAATCAATTTGACTCACACAGCTTTCTAGATGAGTTCGGATTCGGTCTCTCATACACCACCTTCTCCTACTCAAACCTCAACATCAACTCCTACGGCCACCTTGCATACCACCCCACCGTTGGCATGACCACAGCTGCACCAAGCTTCGGCTCCCCTGGCAACGCCTCAGATTATCAAGCTCCTGCTGGCTGGCAGTGGCTCGAGGCCTTTATTTACCCTTACCTCAACGGCACGAACCTCGCCTCCAACGCCAACGACCCCAACTACGGCGAGCCAGAGTCCGAGTATGTACCCGCCGGTGCCACTGATAGTTCTGCCCAGCCTCTTCTTCCCGCTGGTGGTGCTCCAGGTGGTAACCCTGAACTTTGGGACGTTTTGTTCTCAGTTTCTGCCACTATCACCAACACTGGCAAGCTGGGCGGCGAGGAAGTGCCGCAGCTCTACATCAGCCTCGGTGGACCCAACGACCCCAAGATCCAGCTTCGCAACTTTGAGCGTCTCAGCATTGAACCTGGCATGAGCACTCAGTTCTACGCCGACATCACTCGCAAGGATATCTCCAACTGGGATACCGTTGCTCAGAACTGGTTCATCTCGTCTTACCCAAAGACTGTCTTTGTTGGCCCTTCGTCCAGGAACCTTCCTCTCACTGGTGTTCTGCCCATTGCTAATGAGACCATGACCAAGCGTGATGCTCCTGCGACTATGTGGTATGACACGTCCAGCGTTACCGGGAACACCCCCAACGCATCTTGATTTTGCTTGCACAGGAGGATCGCGTGTGAGTGAGTTCAGTCTTCACAGCCACAGCAAAAAGATGGGATACCAGGCACTCGGAGAGATGAGGTAGCCTCTTCGTACATAGCGATACTAATATAATAATACACTCTCTCATAATGTGCCGTCTGAACCATGTTCCCCTTTCCGCTGTTCGGAGACTTTCATCCTCATCCTGAAACGTTTCAGATCTGAAACGTCACCATAACCTAAGAGAGTAAACAAGCTTCCAGGTTGTGTTGTCTACCGTTGTGCGCTTCATTATTGTCATATCTTCCCAGACTTTGCATATTATACTGTGCACCAGAGCCCTCTCCGCCACTAGCTCGAGGCTAGACTGCACATCCTCCACAATGGCAAGAAGCCCAATACCAACCTTCCCATCACTCTCCTGCCACTAACATAATCCTGCTCACAGAACACTCTCTTCAACTCCGCCCTCCGCCAATCCAACGCCATCCGCCGCGACCTCACCCCCCTTACAACTTCTCCAGGCACAGCAACCCCCGCCCTCCTCGGCCAACTCACAACCTCCCTCACCTCCTTCTCCCGCACGCTAAATGACTACACCAACCTCGCCAAAGCAGAGCCTGACGCTGCGAAAGCCGAAAAGGCACAAACACGCATCAAGAACTTCAATCAAGAACTCGCCGACTTCCGCGAACAATTCGACGTGGTTAAGAAGGAAGCAGAGGAGAACAGGACGGGTATGCAAAGGGACACGTTACTAGGCACACACAGACGCCAAGGACATTTCGGCGGTGGGCGAGAAGAAACAGCAACACCCGAGAATCCATACCGCGATGCCGCACTACCAGGTTCAAGCACATTCCGACCACCAGGAGCACAAGGCGCGAGCCCATTCGGCGCAGGACCAGGCGATTACAACCGCGAGCAGCACGCAATGCGGGAGCAAAACTTCATGAGCGGGACGAATGCACAACTCGACGAGTTTCTGGAACGAGGACGCGCTGTGTTGGGGGATTTGGGACAGCAGAGGGATATGCTGAAGAATACACAGAAGAAGCTGTATAGTGTTGCGAATACATTGGGGATTAGTGGAGATACAATAAGGATGGTGGAGAGGAGGGCGAAGCAGGATAAGTGGATTTTTTGGACGGGAGTGGGCGTGTTTGTCGTGTTTGTCTATTTGGTGCTAAGATATTTGAGGTAATGGAACAGAGCATGCTGGCTGTTTCGAGCAGACGGTGTCGATGTGAGATGGTAGCACCTGTCCCAGGCGTGCCTAGCAATACCTTTCATGTTGAAGGAGCATCAGAAGCAGCCTAATTCTTGCTTCCTAAGCAGAAGCAGAGTCGAAGTCGCACAGTGAGAAGAGTTCTGCATCTTGGTGCAGCAGCAGCAAGGACCTATGGTGTCTGGAGATACGCTGGCTGATAGCAGTCATCAGAGAGGCGAACAAGGAAGTGAAGCTTCGACGCTCGTCAAGATAAGCGAAGACTAGAGCGCTTCCTTCTACACAGTCGTTATCTGCAAACGCGACCTTAAGTAGGCAGGAGCGGTCAACAAAGACAAAGATACCTTACTAAAACAAGCGATCCCAACACGCGACTTACAAGATCTGAATATCTCACATTTACAAACAGCTACAGTCGCGTCACCACGATACTCCTCACATGACCTCTTTCACTCTTTAATTCGTCACCAACAACTTCACTTCCCAAAGCTCAAACATCCAAGAAGTTCAACAAAACTTCACGCTTCCTTCATCATCAACCACCACCAGCACTCTTCACACCCATCACACCAAAATTCAACACAACACAACACGATGGCGCTCTCAATCGACTCTCCCTTAGAACTCCTGAAGAAGCAGCAAACCAGAGCCATCGCATCAAAGACTTCAAAGCTCACCACTACCGCATCTCCACGCACCCCAGCCAAACGTCCTAAGACCGAAGATTCAGGCGATCCTATCTCGACTGGCGGACCCCCACGCAAGAAGGTGGCGCGTAAGACTGGACTCGTAAGTTGACTATTTGCACTTTTGAATCCACCTTTGATTCTTCATTCCGACAACGACTATTCATGCCACTGCATCTTTGAAATGATGAAACGAGCCCGAACCCCACAAACTGACAAGAAACGCGCATAGAGCACCGAAACACCCTACCCCAAGACCTTCGCCACCATGTCCGCCGCAGACCGTCTCCTCTGGGACATGCGCGAAGCAAATGTAGGCTACGAAACTATAACCCCGCAATACGTCGCCCTCGCCAATCTCTCCAGCGACAAACCCCCTGGCCAATCTACGCTCGCCAACCGCCACGCCCGCCTCCTCGACCTCTTCCAGGCTTGGAATGCAGAAGAAGATAAGTTGTTGGTGAGATGTGAGAGTGCTGTGAGCAAGATTTATGAGAAGGAGAAGTGGAATTGGATTAAGGCGATGATGGATATCGAAGGCAAGAATATCAAGGAGTACCAGAGAAACTGGGGGACGATAGGGCTGTTGAGGAGGTGGGGTGAATTGAATGGTGGTAGTGATGATGAGGATGTAGAGGAGGGAGGTGAGGACGGAGAAGGAGAAGGAGAAGGGAATGAGCCCTCTCAAAAGTAAGTTTCTAGGATGCAGCTTCAATTCTCAAGCTTGAAGCATCTGGTATTGACACGGCACTAGTCACAACGGCTCTCAAGCTGTGGAGAAGAAGAAGGAGAAGGAGAAGGAGAAGGAGAAGGAGAAGGAGAAGGGGAAGGGAGAGGGGGTTAGTGCTGCTGCTTCTGCAGCTGGGGGCAAAGGCAGGGTCATCTGGGGAAAAGTCGTCGGTCCTGGTGGTGGTGGTGGCCTTCAAAGCACCCTCAATGATGAAGAGGAAGAGTTGCAGTCGTCCAGCAATGGCAAGGTAGTGAGCAATGGCAACGGCAATGGAAAGAGCGCTGGCACTGGCAACGGCAATGGCTTCGGTAACAGTGACAATACCTCAATTGTTGCTGTTGCGTCCTCGTCGGAGGTGGAAGAGGAAGAGGAAGATATAAATGACATTCGCAGCGTTGCGTCTGCACGGGGTCTTATCGCTTTGGCGCAGCAGAAGTAAGGCGGAGATGGCTAGACGTGGAATTACAAGCATAGCACAGCACAGCATAGATGGAGACAAGCGGCGTTATGGAATGGAAATATGATTGGGGATGACAATGACGGAAAGTGAATGAGTGGGTGGGTGGATTATTGCTGGTTAGTTAGTCTAGTAGCAGCACTACTTGTCCTTCAAGAAAGAAGGGAAAAATACATCTGCCTCCCTCCCCTCCCTCTCACCTGCCAGCTAACATAATGAGAGCGTGAGCGAGAGATAGAACACCGTGATAATAGAGAGCAGAAGGCCGACGGAATTGAAAGACTTCTGGTATGGCTTTTGTATGAAACTATTCAACATTGTCAATGGTATATCAGCGTATATCGACGGGTTTGTTGATTGTTCATGGTCATCAGTATGATTTCCATCATATTATCTTTCTGAGCATGAGGTATAGAGTAAGACAGGATGAAATGTGGCGTGTGCATATAGACATGATGTGATCTTTGAGATTCTAGCCGGCCAGCCCACGCTATTGAAGACATGACCGTGTGTGTGGCTCGTTGGTTGTTGCCAAATCTCCTAGGTTCATGTCCACGCTTTGGACTACCATGATGAGGCTGCTTGTTAGTGATTTGACGGCAGACAAAATCTCTACACGTCATCAGTCTTGGCCTTTTTGGCCTCTTGTCCAACATCATCGCCATCACGCTCCCGCTTCTTGCTTGGGTCTATAGCCTGAGTTTGTGCTGCTGCTGCGGATGCTCCTTCCGCAATGGAGGCGTCGACACGGCTATTTGTCGCTGTGTTAGCAAAGGTAGCTGTGAATGTTTCCGAAGGTAAATGGATGTTCTTTTCAGACAAACATACCGAGCCGGTTTGTCCTCTGACAACGTCTCACCACCACCATCTCTATCATCCCTACGACGATCACTACGTCGAGGTGACCTAGAGCGATCATCCCGATCACGACGTTCTCGTGAGCGATTCCTATCACGGCCTCCTCCTCCCCTGCCTCTTCCCCCTCCACCACGACCTCTGCCTCGTCCTCCGCCTCTACCTCCACGACCACCACGGTCATAATCACGACCACCGCCTCGTCTTCCATCAGGGCTGCTAGCCCGAATGACACCCTCGTCAATCAACTTCTTCTTGCCTTCCACATACTCAAGCTTGCTCTGAATTTGCAATTCTTTCTCGTTCTCACCACTGCCAAACTTTGGTTTAGGGTCGAGGTCAAGGAACGCTTTTTGTGTTTCTTCACTACCAAACTCGACAAAGACACTGCGCTTGAATTCGCGGTCGTCGTTGCGGCGGAGTCTGACTGCGTTGATGGGACCGTAGGGCGAGAAGAAGGCTTCGATGTCTGTTTGTGTCGTGGCGCTTTCTTCGGGGAACCCTTTTGCGTAGATGCTGCGAGGGATGGTTTTGTCTTCATAGAAGGTCCTGTTGCTCTTGGCATTGGTGCTGACTTCCTCGGGTAAGGGCGTTTTGCGGACGATCTCTTCGTTGCCATCGCTGCCGGTGATGGTTAGGGTGGATGAGTCTTTGAGCGCGGCGACAACGGCGCTGTATGGCTGGAAATGACGCATGCGTTTGAAGGAATGGATCATTTTGACGCTAACGGCGTTGTTGCGGGGCCCGTCCACAGCCTTGAGGAGGTAGGCGTCTTGGAGAAGGTTGGAGTCACTGAAGTAGAATTCGACTTGTTTGCGGATGGCTTCGGGGTCGTCTGTTTCGGGGAGGTCTTCATAGTGAGATTTGGAGTTGTTTTGGTAGCGACGGTTTCCGACGCGGTTGTCATTGCGGTCATGGTTTCGATATTCGTTGCCTTTTTGGAAGCGATCGCGGCGTTCGCGGAAGTTGGAGGAGTCGTCGTTGGAGTATTTGCGTTTGCGGTCGGTGGGGCTAGCATTGGCGTCTTTCATGGTGCTGTCTGTGTCTTTTGTGTTGCTGTCTTCTTCCTTTTTGGTGTTGTCGCTGGATGCATTATCGGTGGTGGTGTCTGCCGGGGCATCTTGCTTGATATTATCTACGACGCTGTTGCTGTTGGTGGCTTCCGTTTTTGGCTCTTTGGGAGCTGCTACTTGCTCTTCGACTTTGGAGTCGCTGGAGTCGATGCCTGCTTGCGCGAGGACGGCACCAGACGCGCTGGTCGACTCCTCGGGGGCGACTGTGTTGTCAGCCATGTTTAGTATTATAATTGAGTGTAATTGAATGTGAAATATAATATTTGGGCGTAAATATGAATCACATCTGAAACTTCTAAACTTTCTGGTCTCTCGGAGATTGCCGAGCTTCTTTCTCGGTCCGACATGAGAAAGTCGAAAACAGCCATACTGAACAGGCCGGCGACAGCATCAACCAAATCAAGTTTGATAGAGCATGCCTACTCTACGAAGCAGGCAGTGGCGATTCCACGGTCTGAAGAAGCCAGTATGCTCACATCACCCGGCTGCCCACTCCTCTTCCTACTGTACTAATAATCTTCCTAGAAAGTCAGACAAGACTGGAACAAATACAATCTCTACAACATCTCCCGCCTGAGCATCCCCAACACCGCCACTCGCACCTATTTCCAGCAGAAATGGACCGCAAAAGCATCCACGAGAGCATACCACGGCGAAGTCGTCCCAGAGAAGCAATGGGAACGCATGTTTTCGCGCACCGCAAATGCTGTCGTGGCAATGGATCCTGCATATCTAGCCGAACACGACGGTTCAGAACACGCCGCTGGTAGAGGTTCAGGTTTGGAAAAGGGTCCGGGTGAAAGAAGACCAAAGGAGCCAGAACGGACGCCATATACACAGATGGTCTATCATCCATTGGAACGACGATTGGATACTGCTATATTCAGAGCGCTGTTTGCAAGCAGTACGAGACAGGCGAGACAGTTTGTTGGACATGGGCATGTTAAAGTAAATGGCAAAGTGGTGAGTTGGATGGATTGCCACTACCAAAAATGAAGCAAGACTGATCAGGTTTTGAAGCTACGACAACCAGGATACCTATTGAATCCAGGCGACATGTTTCAAGTAACACCAGAAAAGGTCATGATCGGAACAGGAGCACCGAAAAGGAAGCTACCAGATCGTGAATACGACCCAACAACTTTTGGCTTTGCTCCGTGGGAAGTGACAAGACGGGGAATCACATCCACAACTTCCTCACAACAAGCCACCGAACCAGCATCATCAACAGAAGAAGCACTCGAAGCAGCAGTCGAGGAAGACATAGTCGAAGAAGAAGAAATAGAAGACACCGAAGACCTAGAAGCAGAATCCTTAGCAATCTCAGATTCCGACCCAGCCAAAACCATCAAGAAACAAATCCTCGACCTTCGCTCGCGAGTCAAAGTCCTCCTCACGAACCCGCCCAAGAAGCTCTCTGGCACACTCAAACAAGATCTCCGCGCCTTCGCCAAATCTTTAAAATCCACCCTCTCCCGCGCGGCAACCACAACAGCCTCAACACTAGACGATCTCGAAGCTGAATTCTCCACTCTCAGTTCCCGTGCAGACACAACCCCTGCACCCACACCAGACACACAAACACAAACACCCACCAAACGCTCCAAAAAGGACGACCAATACATTCCCAACCCATTCGATAGAGAAAAGCCATACGCAACACCCTGGCGACCACGAGACTTTATGGCTGCGTTCGCATTCATACCGAGGTATCTGGAGGTGAATCAGAATATCTGCTCGGCAGTGTATCTAAGACATCCGGTTTGCAAGCCTGGGTTGGCGGAGGTGCCGACGCCGTTTCATCATGAGACGGGCCAGTTGACCTTTAACTGGTATTTGAGGAGGAGGTAGTCAAGGGAGGACGTAGAGAGAGGTGTACGGCATAGAAGGGCAGGGTGAAGGGGTGTGAAGAGTAATGTGCATACCCATGAGTAAAGAAAGATAGATACGTCCATTCACTAGATGGATGGTTCTCGTGCTACAAGGCATTCCTACGAACTTGCGAATTTTCCACTTCTCCTTTCTCCTGTTCTCGGCTTCCCTTCCCTTCTCCCTCCCTCTTACCCTCCTCCCTTTCCCTCCTTCTCCCATATCCTCCCCATTCCCACTTTCTCTACTAAACACTAAAAAACCACACTCATCCCGTCCCCTTCTCTCTCTAACACCAAGCAATATTATCCATATGCACAATGGTTCCTGCAGTGGCGTTTGTGTTGTTTGAATGTTGCAGTCGTTGTGAGTACTTGATGACAGCTAGGACATTGGTAGGACTTATCGACGAATCGACTGGTCGGTTTAGGGACGACGACATGCTACTCGAACAGGTCTCAGTTGCTGAAAGAGTTGGAACGTAGCGGCAGTTTGGAGAACCTGGTGGCAGTTCTGGGCAACCGCAGGCGGTAGTTGTGTCTTCAATGCAGACTGCATGGCGCTTGAGTGTTTGTCGTCCGGCGGTGCGCTTCGCCGTAGCATAACAAGAACGACAACGGGCAGGACGCGACAAAATCGTCTTCATGACTGGCCCTGGACCGCGGGCGCCAATGAGTGTGTGTATGATTGGTTCTTATGGACGCGGCCAAATCGTCTTGATGACTGGCCCCAATGACTGTGTGTATGATTGGGTTTAGGCTGCGGCCTCAGGATTTCTTGCGCCTTCCGATCCTTTCGAGTTGAGGTGAAGTTGCGACAGCAGGTATAACTTTCTAAAGTTTCGAGCCTATAACGAGCTTCAGAAGGTTAAGTTTGGGTGATAGCGCCTAGTCAATAAGACCGTCCTAGGCTCTTCGTAGGCTTAACCCACTATTTTTGTAGCGACCTTATTATAGGTCCAGTACCCCTCACAGCTTCTTCAGAGCAATTAGCTCCTCAAAAAAACAGATATCCCAAGGTCTTGTGATGAAAAGCTTTATACCTAAACAATGTGGACCATCGACACACTCCCGTCTTGATGGAGGAAGACCTGGAAGTCATACCGGTATAAAAACTGCCGTCAAGTCCTCACAATGACTGCAAGGTTACAGACAGCACAAACGCCACTGCATGAGGACCACCGCAATATTCACGGAGCATAGGCGTCATTGCATTAGCTAGCCGGCCCATTCGATGGAGCACGACATCTTGGAGTAAACGAAGTCTATCAGACGTCAAGCATCTACCGACATGCAACAATGTCTGAGCCAGCCAGCTAACGATCACTTTGAGGTAAAGAAGCTTTCAATCACCAAGATATCTCCTATGACTGTCACAACCCACTACCAAGTCATCACTGGAGCAAATCGTTTTGCTGAACCACAAAAGACAATGTACAACTAAACCTGCCATTTCAATGGAGGAAGACCTCTCAGAGGTGTCAAATACCGTTCGCTATCAGCGAGCCAGCCAACTTGATTGCCATTAATCAGACCTACGGAAGAAAGCTTAGCGACGATTGACAACAGAGGAATCCAACGGAGTTGGATCAATTGCGTGGAAGACAAGAGAAGTGACGTGCTGAACTGCTGGTTGTTGGAATTTGGAGAATTTGGAGCTCGATTATCAATAAAAGCAACCTTATTTGTACAATCTTAAGGTATATTTCAAACGATGTTTGGAAGCAACATTGATGTACTTTAGTTGCGATCCGTCTGGTGACTTCTGTGCATATGGTGTGGTCGTGTACCAGGGGCCGATTCTTGACGTGTGACCAAATTCGAGCTCATTTGTGACCCGTGGTTTTTTCCCTGTACTCTGCTACCGGCCACGTCCTGAGTAGCACTCCGCCTAAGATTTTATAACTTGATCAAGCTCCATGTTAAAGATGAGCAATTGAGTAAAGTCGTAATTTGGTCGCCCTCGGAGCATAAAACATATCTTAGTCGTGGGCTGGCTTGATGAGGTAAGAAAGGTAACGGATACAATAGAAGAATCATTAGAAATACAGAATACAATGAATGATACAGGCTAAAACCCTATTCGGGGCAAATTCTTTCTCATCTTAGGTGAACATTGGTCCTTCACTTTGCAATTGCAGGAAAGTCTGCTTGTCATGCCCTGGAATCACTCTGCCTCTTGTTTGTCTCTCTAGCACTTTCAGTCTTTGGGTACTGCGAAACCAGGCTGGATGGTCTCGGGACAGCCAGCTATGGCGAGGTTAGCAAAGACGGAAGCATGTCAGATAAATTCTAAACGCTCACCCTTGTGGAACTCCCGCTTCGTAATTTTCGATGACATGGAAGTGGTCACTGACGAAGAAGAACGTTCCACTATTCAGCAAGTTGATCTGCATTCCACATAATCCATCAGTATGACCAGGCAAGTGATGCAGTGTAATGCCTTGGCAGAAGTCAAGTGCTCTTTCGTCAAATGTCTTCCAGTTCAGGTCCAGCTTGAGATAGTGCGGAAGGTAAACCCCAACATCAGCACCTGTGGCTACAGACCAGAATGCAGAGCGCAACTCGAGATCGTGGACCCAAATTTCGATGTCTGTACGGCCGAGGAAGATGTCAAGGCCACCTGCATGGTCCAAGTGGAGATGACCAATGATGATCTTCTTGATGTTGTCGACGGAATTGCCTGTGGCTTCAATCGCGGCACGAAGTTCATGCTCGGGTTTGTATTTGGTACGACAAAAGATGTCGGCTACTTGCTCGCCCCAAACTATACTGATATCAGTGTGTAATTCGACTAGCCATCAGATGTTTTGAAGTTGGCCCATACCTTCCGGATAGTTCTCGCCTGAGCCTGTCTATTATTTGTAAGCATGCTGCAGTTCGACGCGATCGTGGTAGCTAGATGAAGGTTTTCGTTACTCACCTCCCATAAGATCAAACCTACAGGTTTACTTGCGTCAGTATCATACTCCAGATGCACTAGATTAAGCACATACCTTCATGTGGGTGATCAATCAAAATACAATACATTGGCAATTCTCTTCTTTTATTCACAAAAGACTTGTCTTTCGTAGAATTCAGGCTCGTATTTCCGCCGCGAAGAACGAAACCTTCATCTGCTTCGAGCCATCCCACTTCCAGGAGATGCATCTTGGTACCTTCAGGACACGTGTTGGAGACATGGCTGGCAATAGCGCCTGAATCAATTTGTCTTTGAATGCCGGACATTGTGTTTGGTTCGTTTGGGAATTTACTTCAAACAAGGGATCAGTATAACAACAGAGATTCTGGTCAGGAATGAGAAGGTCCAGAGACACAACCACTCAAAGCATAAGTAGAAGAGGGGTTAGAACTAGGAAAAGAGGCGGGGTGTTGATCAGTCGTCAAGCTCGGCAGCTGAACAGAATGCCGAACGTCTTCCGAGCTGAATTCGCAGGAATGGACATAAATGTTGACTATTTACACTGTCCAAAACGTATTGTAACACTGCAGACAGACGGCGTGGACTGAAGGGGATACAGTGAGTCTCGGAGCTACGCAAAACATAAAATTCAAAGCACCTTGCACCAAAGCCCCACTCGTCCGACCTTGGGACATGTCGCTCACTATCAATACAATCACAACACCTGTGAGCACTCTTGTCCTCAGCAATACACCAAGAGAGATATACAAATCACCGCATAGCCAGCACGTCATCCGACTTGGTAACGGAGGCGCCGGACCAAGTGGACTCTTACGTGCGCTTGCAGAGGATTATCAGGACAAAGTCCAGGATGCGAGCACGATAGAATGGTATCAAAACATCTCGCCTTTGACGCTTCGAGCACTACGAGATGGTACACTCGACATAGCCCTAACATATGAGCGAGATCAAGAAGATCTAGCTATCGCGCAAGGCTGGGCTGAAGGGCCTACGCTAATTTTTAACGATCATTTTGTTGTGGTTGGGCCCGCCACAAATCCAGCTGGCCTGGATGTTACAGACTCACCAGTAGAAGCATTTACCAAACTCGCGTCGTTCGCGAAAAGGTATCCTGCTTCACCTCTTTTCTTATCGAGAAACGACAATTCCGCAACAAGTCTCAAGGAGCGCTTAATTTGGAAGGCGATCGGAGTCGATCTTACAAGCAAGAACTTTCCAGATTGGTATCTCTGCGACAGCGTTTTCCCAGCTGCTGCTCTTCTTCGGGCTGACCGACAAGGCCTCTACACACTTACAGACCATGGAACGTTTGCTATGCTTAGCAAGGAGATGATCTCGACAAAGTTGTTTTCCATAGGTGGAGATCTCCTTAGAAACCCGTGCAATGCACTACTCAGATGCCGCGCTGATGCTGAAACGCGACGATTTCTGGAGTATCTGGGCAAAGATGGTCAACAAGTGGTTCATCACTTTGGCACCAACCTATATGGCAGAATATTATACACGCCCGCAGATATCTTAGATCTTAGCTATACGTGATATAACTTGAACTTAAACCGACGTTTAGTTCTCTTAGTTTAATTAGTTTATATCTATAGATCATTAAACTTCAGATCTTTTAGACTCTTATTATAAGTATAATAGTAATAGTTTAATAAAACTTATAGCTATATTTTATAAATTTTTATAATAATCTATTATACTATCTTAGTATCACTTTTAAACTAGTTATACTATATTATATATTAAGGTAGATTCAGTAGAATATAGAGTAATAACTACAAGAGAGAAAATAGTTAATTAGCTTATACTTATATTCTTCTAAAGTACTAAAGATTATAAGTATAGATCACTTAATGTAAGACAAATATTGAGGGTCTTTTTATACTATATACTACCTTCTCTAATCTCTAATTTAGTTAGGTTAGCATTAATACTAGTAAGCTAGAGTAGGATAGTAAGATAAGAAAGGCCTCTAAACTTTACTTTATAAATACTATAAGAAAGGTAAGGCCAGATAATATAGACTTCTTCTACTATATATAGTATAGCTTTCTACCTTGATCTAAGTTATTCTAAAAGAGATTTTAGAGGTTAGACTTTAGATAGCTATAATAAGAGAGGTAGTTTCTGTTCTTTTTCTATTATCTAGTCTAACTATATATTAAAATAACGGTGTATAGCTTTAATGAAAAAGTAATACTAATATACTTAAAGAAGCTCTTACCTATATAGTTAGTAAGCTTTATATAGTATATATTGAATTCTAGTGAAGTCTAAGTGGCAATGCTAAGAGTTCTACCACTTAGAATCTAAAAGTTCTTTCTCTATGCGGAGACCTAACCCTAGTGGTTTAACTACACCTTATACCAAGTCGCACGCTTAGTACTAGTTATTTATAAAATCAACCTATATATAACTACAATTGCTCCTAATAACTAATAGGTTATAAGCCTAGTCCGCACGGCCTATTCTAAAGCTATTTTTTATATTATATATTAGCTATATAGTTACTAGTTAACTATTGCTATCAATCGTTCAGAGGTTATAAACTTGAGCGACAACAAAGTCGATTTAATACCTTACACTTTAATTAAGTAGTAATTACGCTTATATTAACTTACACCTACCTCAGCTAGATTATTCTTCTAATTCTAAACTAATTCGGACTAGAACTAACTAATCTACGCTATCCGGCAATTTACATCTACGTTACTAATATAGTACTTGACAACGATACGTCTAGTAAGACCCGCTCTACTAAGCTAAAGAGCAGCGACAACTACCTAGTATAGGCGACTAACGCAAAGATCGCCTATAAGGAGGATAGCGTCTAGAACCACGTTCTAGGACTACGCCGTCCTCTAATAAAGCCTTATATTACAAATACTAGTATTTTAGAACATTCTATCATGTTCTAGAAGTACTAGAGCTATTAATAGTAAGGATTACTAAGTCCTTCTATTAGTAAGAAAAGAAAGAACTAGAAGATTCTAGTAGATTCTACAAGGTTCCATTACC
>Ga0160428_1000597_pt1 | contig 37663 bp, 46 predicted proteins | sample SolpanmetagenomM_FD_108198 | JGI IMG/M metagenome (GOLD analysis project Ga0160428, IMG submission 108198) | Solar panel surface microbial communities from Lawrence Berkeley National Laboratory, California, USA - M | ecosystem: Engineered > Built environment > Solar panel > Unclassified ... | reverse complement strand
TTAAACCTTGAAATGGTTGCTGCAGGTTTCCGTAAGCCTGCGTACGTGCAATTGATTACCTCACGTGAGAAGAGTATACTGCTAATATAGCCGCAGTTGGTGGAAAGAGAGTGTGGTATATCAGGTAAGCATCATTGACGTTCGAAGCTCATCAGTCCAATGTCTAACGCCTTGCTTAGATCTACCCTGCATCATTCTATGACACAAATGGCGACGGCTGGGGAGATGTCAATGGTATTACTGCCAAGCTAGATTACTTGAAAGAGCTAGGAGTAGATGTTGTATGGACTTCGCCTATATACAAGAGTCCCCAAGCAGACATGGGTTACGACATCGCAGACTACAAGGACATTGATCATAAATACGGCACACTCGAAGATGTCGACCGCCTCATCGTAGAGCTAAAGAAGAGAAACATGCGACTGGTCATGGACTTAGTTGTCAACCACACCTCAAACGAGCACAACTGGTTCCTCGAGTCAAGATCATCCACAAACAACTCCAAGCGCGACTGGTATCATTGGCAAAAGCCCAAGGGCTGGAAAGACGGCAAGCCATTACCGCCGAACAACTGGTCTATGATTCTGGGAGAGGCAAACTCTGCCTGGACCTGGGATGAGAAGACTCAGGAGTTTTACTTGTCCTTGTTCACACCTGAGCAGCCTGATCTCAATTGGGAGTGCCCTGAAGTTCGCGAGGCTGTTCATGATGTCTTGCGATTTTGGCTGGAAAGAGGCTGCTCTGGATTCAGAATGGATGTCATTAACCTTATTTCGAAAGTCCCTGGCTATCCTGATGGGGATGTTGTCGACCCTTCACATACGTATCAACCTGGTTTCAAATATTGTAAGTGTATATGCAATAGCCTGCAAGCAGCTTTTGCTAACTTTACAAAGATGCCAATGGACCAAAACTACACGAGTACCTCAAGGCAATGAACCGTGAGGTCCTATCAAAGTACGACTGCATGACGGTTGGAGAAATGCCCTTCATTCGTGACAACACCGAGATCCTTAAGGCTGTTGGTGCACAAGAGGAAGAGCTCAACATGATCTTCATCTTTGAACTGGTCGACATAGACAACGTCCCCGGCTCATACCGTATGACACTTCATGAATGGCATCCGAAGGAGATCAAAGAATGCGTCAACCGATGGCAACGTCTCATGATCGACAACGACGGCTGGAACTCGATTTTCATTGAAAACCACGATAATGCTCGATCAGTCAGCAGATACACAGACGGCAGCGACGCGTTCCGTGACTTGGGTGCAAAATTGCTGTCCATGATGCAGACCACTCTTGGTGGCACGCTGTACGTCTACCAAGGCGAAGAGCTTGGCATGCGCAATGTGCCTACATCATGGGAACCTTCTGAGTACAAAGACATCGAGACCATCAACTACTGGAAGAAGATGAACGCGATGTATCCTGGTGACGAGAAGCAGCTTGCCCATGCCCGCAAGGTGATGAACGAGAAGGCACGTGACAATGCTCGCACGCCTGTGCAATGGAGCGCGGGAACTAATGCTGGCTTCTGCAAGGATGGCACCACACCATGGATGCGCGTCAATGACGACTACAAAGAAGTCAACGCCGAAGTCCAAAGAGCTGAGGCTGCAAGCGAGCAGAATATGTCCGTCTTCCAGTTCTGGCAACGAGGTCTCAAGAGTCGCAAAGAGCATGCGGACGTCTTCGTCTATGGTGACTTCAAGTTGCTAGACGAGAACAATGATAAGATTTTTGCATATGTTAGGGAGAGCGAGAAGGGGGAGAAGTTCATTACTGTACTCAACTTCTCGAAGAATGAGGTACAATGGACATTGCCCAAGGATGTCAAGGTAGATAGCTGGGTGGCTTGTAATTATGTTGGCACTGGTAAGCCTGAGACGGCAACTGAAGGGACCATTGTGGTAAGAGCTTGGGAGGGGCTTTTGGGCAAGTGTGCATGAGCATGAGGTACAAAAGAGGTTGTATTGGATAGAAGATGATATTCTTAAGCATTGATAGTACGAATCTACAGCCACCATTAATAACGTCTGGTGGGGAGGAGTGCTAGACGTATCTCGTGAGGAAGTCCAAGCTCGGAATTTGCCGGATATTTGTAGCTAGACCCTGAAAGACTTTCCTCACACAAAAGCATCTCTGTGACAATAGCCTACAATAAAAAGCTCAAACCAACATTAACAGGCAGACTCCAGCAGTCGCCTTATCATCTCAATCACGAAGCCTTCACCTATCCTAAGGCTACTGCTTTCTGTACGGCCAGCAGCAGGTTCTGTAGCGCCAGTCTGCTCTCAAATAACCCGCGTCACTTTCCCTGCAACATTTGTCTTTGGCACAACTACAAGCCTTCGAAGTTACTCAAGCAAGAAAAGCAACAAGAAAATGCCTCCCAAGAAGGCCGTCAAGGAGGAGAAGATCATTCTCGGTCGTCCTGGTAACAGCTTGAAGAGTGGTATCGTGCGTGAGCTACAACGAAATGCTGCTTCTAGCCAGAGCTTGGCACTGACAAGAACCTATTAGGTCGGACTGGCTAATGTTGGTAAATCGACACTATTCCAAGCCATCACCAAGTGTTCTCTTGGTAACCCAGCCGTAAGTAGACGTCCAGTGCAATGGCTACTGCGCTGAACATCAGCTAAAAAGTTCATCAGAACTTCCCATATGCCACAATCGACCCAGAAGAGTCTCGTGTTATTGTTCCCGATGAGCGATATGACTGGCTCGTCAACTATTACAAGCCAAAGTCCCAAGTCCCTGCCAACTTGACAATCTACGATATTGCTGGTCTTACTCGTGGTGCTTCTACTGGTGCTGGTTTGGGTAACGCTTTCTTGTCTCACATTCGCGCTGTCGATGCCATTTTCCAAGTCGTACGATGTTTCGATGATGCCGAGATCATTCACGTCGAAGGTGACGTGAATCCAGTGCGTGATCTGGAAATTATCGCAGACGAGCTGAGGTTGAAGGATATCGAATTCACAGAAAAGGCCCTGGAAAACCTTGTAAAGCAGACCAAGAGAGGTGGACAATCGCTGGAGATGAAGAAGCTTAAAGAGGAGCAGGCGACTGTCGAGAAGGTTCTGGCATTGTTGAATGATGGCAAGGAGATTCGCAAAGTTGACTGGAGTCCGAGAGAGGTATGTGCAAGCTTTCCTTATATTCCCTGCTTTTATCAGCAACCATTCTTATTTTCCCTTATTATGATGAACAAGAGGTTTTACCTCTATAATCCCAGCTCTTTGAAAGTGACCTCACCAAAATTACAACGCTTAGAGGCACTATGAAAAACCGTCCTACCTGATTCAATACATAAATATACGCTACTTTACTAGACAACACGATTGCGTATCACCATGACTAACACAGCGTTTCTCCTTGTCATAGGTCGAAGCAATCAATCCTCTCATGCTTCTCACCGCTAAACCCGTCGTCTACCTCATCAATCTTTCAGAACGCGATTACGTCCGCCAAAAGAACAAGAACCTTCCCGCCATCGCTGCCTGGATCAAAGCCCGTCAATCCGAAGGACTACCGCCAGACCCAATCATTCCCATCTCCGTCAGCTACGAAGATAGACTGACGAGGTTTGAGGATGCTGATGTTCCTGCGGAAGAAGAGAAAGTTGGCGCCAAGTCTGCTCTCCCAAAAGTCGTTCTTGCCATGCGCAAGGTGCTCAACTTGGGCAGTTTCTTCACAACAGGTACAGATGAGGTCAGGCAGTGGACGATAAGGAACGGCACGAAGGCACCGCAAGCAGCAGGTGTTATCCACACTGACTTTGAGAAGACGTTCATCCAATGTATTGTCTACAACTACAATGTGTTGAAGGAAGAGGGTGATGAGGCCGGCGTCAAGGCCAAGGGAAAGATTATGACCAAGGGCAAGGACTATGTGGTTGAGGATGGTGACATCATATTGATAAAGGCTGGTGCGGCGAAGTCGTGAGAGTGGCTTGAATGATGTTGTTGCTGAGCAAGTAAGGAATAATGCGCTGATGGGTCAATGACGCCCTGTTTAAGAATTTATGTATTGATCAAAAGACGACTTTACTACTTTCCATGAAGATGGTGTTGAATTCTATGCTGTATTGTCTGATCGTGTTATGACCTCGTTGTTGCCCAAAATAATATGCTTTCCCTGTCATTGATTGGTTGCGGTCACACATCCGTCACAACTTCAATGGCCTCGTCATCTCTCCATCTTAAACTTACCTTCACCACCTCACCTCATCTTTGTTCTTCTCTTCTCTCTTCGTACCTAATCCTCACGATGCATAAATATCTCCTCACTTCCGTTACTCTAAGTACTATATTTTCCTTTTGTGCAGCACACACTCCAGACAACGTAGCACAAGAACCACCCGTTCAACAACAGCCAATACTCCGCCATCACGAGAATGAGCATGAACCTGGTACAGACAATCCTCTGGACCTGACGCAGAGCGCCTTCATGGGTTTGATGACTTATGCAAATATACCGTATATCCATTGTCTCGCGAATGAGGATATCAATGATGATTACCGAGGAGAAAAATACGATATTGCTGTGTATGTTGTAACGATTCTTCAGCCTATATTGTTATGTGATTGCTGATAACCTGTCAGAATTGGTGCTCCTTTTGATACTGTAGGTATATGCTCATGGCGATGTTGCAGTGGTTTGATGGTCGCTCTCCTGCAGGAAGAGTTGTGATACCGATGTAATAGTGGGAACTTCAACATCTGGATTATGAACCTTTGCTCGGCATTCTCCACGACCATTGATCAGCATACTAATACACATCGTTAGGCAGTAACTGGACGTCCGGGGGCACGATTCGGACGTGAGCATAACATTGTCTCTCATTCCTGAAGGACTTCACTAATACATGTCCCGCCAGCACAAGGAATTCGTCGTGGTTCTCAACGCATCACCCCAGAGACGGCATGGGATCCTTATACACTCGAAAATGCTTTCACCGACTGGGCGAAGATTGTCGATTGTGGAGATGTTCCTATGGTATGTGACGAATACGAAAGTCCATTTTCAGAAGTCTGTTATGGCTAACTAGATGCCTACAGGTCTGGCTTGACAATACAGTAGCCCTGAAACAGCTGGATAAGGCTCATCAGGTCAGCGAACGCCCTCTATCATTCGAGCTTTCACAACACTGACGACAGTTCATATCATCTCCTCTCGTCCTGCCAACGCTTCTCACATTGCACCCGTCCCCCGCATCCTCACACTCGGCGGCGACCACACTACCACTCTGTCGGCATTACGCTCGACACACCGCCATTTCGGTCCAATATCGGTCATCCATTTCGACAGCCACATAGATTCCTGGTAAGCAAGCCGCTCGCACAAAGCGCAAAAACGACCTAGAATTACTAATGTCCTCCCAGGGATCCTAAGGTTTTGGGAGGCGGCATCTCCTCCTACGCCGGCACAAACCACGGCACCTTCCTCCACCTCGCCCACGAAGAAGGTCTCCTCCACGCCAACAGCAGCATCCACGCCGGCATGCGCTGCCCGCTCGACGGTGGCGCGAAATACGACCTCGCCAACGACGCTCGCTGCGGTTTCAGCGTCATCCGCGCCCGTGCCATCGACTCGCCTCATATTGGTATTCCAGGGATTATCGATGCGATTCGGAGGAGGGTTAAGGAGACGGCGGTGTATATTTCGGTGGATATTGATGTGTTGGACCCGGCTTTTGCTCCGTGAGTTGGCGAAGACTTTAGGGATTTGTTTACCGTTTATGTTGTATGTTGGCTGATGGTTTTTTTGTAGTGGCACTGGAACGAGTGAGGTTGGAGGATGGAGTACGAGGGAGTTGTTGAGTATCATTGATGGACTTGTGGGGTTGAAGGTTGTGGGAGCTGATGTGGTTGAGGTTGCGCCTGCATATGATAATGTGGGGGAGACGACGATGTTGGCGGCGAGCGAGGTTGTGCATAGTTTGTTGACGTTGATGGTTAAGACGCCTGTGCAGCCTCTGGGTATGGGCAAAGGTGGGGGAAAGGATGAGCTATGAGATGGCTGGGAGAAAGCTGATGTTTCGGTTATTGTTTAGTTCGCTGAACGTTCAAGATAGCCTAGGCCGTGGAATATGGATGATTGCAAGAGTGTGGCACGAGTTGTTAATGTCTCCCAATAGTCTGACTGGAATGAGCTCAACGGACATGAGGGGGGTGGCAGTACGTTTTCCTTGTATATATTAGCAACAGTTGTACTTACCACAGTAAGGATAATCCATCTATCTATGCACAAGGCACATACAAACAATTGGCGAACTGTAACATGGCGCTTTTCTCTCGTACCCATCTTCTCTCAGCTCAGTAAGAGTGGTCACATCGAAAAGATGAGCATGATACTCAGCGTAATCAAGATTTCATAATGACAGGACAGATGGACAGTGCTTAGCTGATAATCTTGTAGTTGATGAGTATAATTGATGGTAAACGCCGTAAAAGAGTGAATGCAGAATTGAAAAAGGTGAGTAAAATTTCAGCCCGCGCTGCAGGAAAAAGTATGCTCGTCGTTTGCCTTCATGATGTGGTATACCCTGCCTTCCATCTGACGCCTCTAAAAAGTTCAAATTGATGCTTCTATTGCCTCCCACTCTCGACTCACCACAATGTGACAATTTCTCTGAGTTGATTACTAGACGCAGTCGTCATCGACGATTATCACCAATTTTGTCTTGTCATCATGCTGAATCTAACACCTGTACAGCCATTCTTACTGGCTTCAGCTGGGCGAAGTTTGCCGTCTGGTTACTCTGGCAGAAGTAAAGCAAGCCCGTGTCCGTGCCTAGAGAGAATTGTGACGCGCCATTGACATTACCGCATTGTAAATCGCTAGCATCATCAACACAGCACGTCAACGGGACCATTCCATCACCGAGAGAACCATCAAAATAGACAGGCTCACAGGGGTTGCCAGCGTCTTGGTTGGCGAAGCTGATGGCTGAAGACTGGTTGTCGAATTCTGTCAGGTCGTTGTTATCGTCGATTTGGAAGTCGGATGCATCGCCGATGTTGTTGGCCGAGAAAGCGGCGCGGTTGATTGATTCGCCGGTGAGTGCGAGATAGATACCGTCGTACTCGGTGTTGGTGTCGCTGGCCATGATGGCGAACATGGCACCGTCGATACCTGCTACCTGGGATGTGACTGTGGCGGTAGTGGTTGAGGTGACTGTGATAATAGTTGTGGTCGTGGAGGCGTTTTTGGTGATTTGCTGGGTCTTGATAGAGGCTGAAGCTGATGCTCCAGGAACGGTGGTGGTGACAGTCCTTCCAGATGCACCCTTGCTGTAGCCCATACAGCTACAAGCGGACGAAAGAGCCTTTGGCTTGAAGTTCTTCAGCTGTTTTGGTAGCTTTGCCTTGGCTGAAGCACTAGCAGATGCGCTAGACTTGGCCAAAATGTCTGCAGACACATCTCGTCTCATGTTGGGTCCACCAGCGGTACAACGAGCTAGACTACCAGATGTTGTCGTTGTTGTGACAGTTTGAGTTGTAGTCTGGGTAACGGTCGCAGTCGTGCCGATAGTTTCAGTCGTGCTATTCGAAAGTGAGCTGAGTTCGAGGAGACTAACAAGAGGCAACTCACGTGGTCGGGCCAGCAGAAGCGTCAGGTAGTGTTCGTGTCACAATTTTTGTGGCGCCATTCAGTGACATGAATGACGAACAGAAAGATGCAGGCGCAGAGTACTTGGACAATGCGACGTACACCTTGCTACGTCCAGGACATTGTGCAAGTGGTGTATGCGTCTTCTTAGCATTGATGGCTACCTCGACAGGCGTGACAGTGGTATTCTGTGCGCTGACAGCAGCAGCAGCGACCAAAGCTTCTAGCACGATAGCCTTGAATAACATGGTGAAGATCTGTAATAGATTATTGGTGATATGAGCTATGGATCAAGTACGTTTGTACTTCCACAAAACAGAGGCGATGTGTGTTGTGATTAGTTTGACGGTAAACTTTTGTTATTCGACTCGAGGGCAGCGTTGCAGAAGAGGTGATATATGTATAACACATGGTACCTCGTAAATTAAGCTTCCAATGATGGCAACCTCACCAGGGCACAGGGCACAAGAGGCGATTATTGCGCGCACACGTTGCTAACCGCCACGTAGCGGCACGGCGTCGAAGAAACAGGCTCTCGGCACTGATCAGAGAGTGAATATACGAGAATAGGCGGCCAGGCACGACCATCGAAAGTCTTGGTTCATTATTGTTGCTATGAAATTCGTCAGTACGCCTGGTAGGTCAAAGCAGCCGTAGAAGCACAAGCTTTGGTACGAGTAAAGGGTATACGAAAGATGGAGCCTGGAGCATTAAGTCGATAAGGAGAATTCGCCGAAGAGCGGCCTGAAACCGTATTCATATGAGGGCAATAATCAATCGCGCTCGAACGTCATCCGACCCTTGTGTTTCGAAGCTCTCGACGCAAAATATGTCGAGTATGTGCAAGCATAGGAGTGCGTGTATGTGAGAGCGAAAGTGTATCGATTGAGGGAGGTTTTGGGTTGTGAAAGTCGGCGTCGGAGTTGGTCCGTAATATCGGAGGAAACTGCCACCCTCCACCTGAAAGTAATTTCGCCAACGTTGTGCATGTAATCGCGAAGTCACTTTTGCAGGCCAAACAAGCATAGGTACTTATCGAAATAGCAACAATGTCAGCAGCCCCTGTGGAAGCCGAGTCGTCGATTGATCTGATTCCAGTAGAACGTTTTGCATCAATCTGTATGTATAATATCGTGTTTCACCTCTTCAATATAGAGCACTTGGCTTCGTCTCCACCATTTGCCACGGTGACCATAGGTCATAAGTGAAAGAACAAGCACGGTGCCTGAGCACGACCTCTCCAATACGAAGGATCAATTCCGCTTTCCCTGATCGTGAAGCAGATTAGTGCAAGAGCATAATTCTGATGCTCATCTCGGGCTTACTATGATGCCGAAGTTTATTGCTTACAGATGTGCCGCGCAAGACATCACGACTCTCGTACCCATCCGTTGATTGCTTCGTGCCTGGAGCTCAACCATAGTCATTGGCAGGTCGTGTTTTACCAAAACTGAGTCTGCAAGACAAGACGCAACCCTGCGGCGGTGGATTCGATTTCGTCGTACGATGATCTGCTACATTGTATATTTTCCTTAAAGCAAACTCTCGTACTTATCCATGCCCTGCTTCGCTACTTGTGTCTGTCCGAAGTCAAGTCCATTGGCAGGTCGCGAAGTCGCCCCGAAGCCTGATCCATTGCTTTGAGGAGGTGGCGGTATTGTTGGTGCTGATACTCTCAGGTTCGAAAGTGATGGTGGTTGAACCGATTGCTGCCCCAAACGTGATTGTGGTTGCAGTGGTGTTGACCATGTATTGGTAGCCGGAGTCATAGCTCCAGACCAGTCAACGCCACCGTTCATTGCTGGCTGTGATGGTGTAGGTTGTGTGTACCGCAGTGGCTTTTGGGGCGAAAGAGTGGTATATGAGCTCATAGTATTATCTGGTGTCACTGTTCGAGAAGCCATGGAGGACTGCGACGCTACCGCTGCAGCTCTCGTCTGTGGCTGCATAGGTTTCAATGAAGCAGTAGTCGCTGGAGTAGACCAAGAAAATTGAGGTGCGGCTGCAGCCGATCGTTGCTGTTGAGGTCGTGGTCTTTGAACAGGTACGGGTGACAATGTCGCTGCTGTATCGTCTCCCCAGCCACTTTCAAACCCATCGGACACATTTGCTCCTGGTTGTTTGCCAGAAACCAAGCTCTCGAAATCCGTCTCTTCATCAACATTCGACGTCGCAAATCCATTGGTCCTTGCAGTACTTGCACCAGGTCTACTAGACGATGACAGATTCTGCAACTTTCGCGTTTGTTCTTGTTCCATCCTGGATGATAGAGCTTTAATCAACGTCATGTAGTCTTGAAATTGTTCCAGGTTCAGAAGTGGCCCTAGACTGAATTGCCAAAGACACGGTAACACATCTGTCGCGATGTACTCGATGTCAGCTATTTTACCGACTTGCTGGAATACATGCAATGCAGCCATCATGACCGCAGGCTCTTTTGTCTTGATGACCCTGAGTAGAGGTACGACCTTCTCCTGTATTGTGTATTTATCAAGTATTGCGCTGCCTGAGGTTGATGCTGCAGCAGGGCCAGTTACATTTCCACCACAGAGCGTAGACAGTGCTTCAAGTCCGGAGATCTTGATTGCCAAACTGGAAGTCTTTGAGAATACTTGTGCTACTGCTGGGAATAGCTCGTTCTTGATAGTAGAAAAGTCCAGTACCGGTACGACAACAGGCAAGTCGTGCAAAGCAGCGTCTTGTAGAGTATGTGTCGGTGATTCCAGAGCAAGAAAGACGATAGGTAGTATGTCATCCTTAAACTCCTTACCAGAACAGTTGGCTGCAATAGTGGCCATATTCTCCATAACGACCATGAGTCCACCTTCCCTTGAGCTATCGCGTTCTGTTGGTTGAGTCTTGCCACGAGATCTGGCGGGCGGCGCAAAAATCTGGCGCAGAGTAGGTAATACCTTCTCACTCAGAGCTCGTTTGCTGTTCGGTACCATTGACACTACTTTGAACACATTCTGCAACGTCAAAGATAGTAATTCTAAATCTTTCGTCTCGTCTAGAAGAGCTGGCAACACCTTCTTTTCCAGTACAGATTTGGGAAACTGTGGTAAGATACGAGGAAGTCCGCGCATGAATTGTGACTTTTCTGCTGGTGTTTTCGCAGGTAATGAGTCGAGGAAGCGAATCGTGGAAACAAGGATGCTGTCAAAGTACTGAGCTTGCTGGAATTCTCTTGCGCTGAAACGTTGTGCTGGTCTTCGCGTTATTAGTCGCGGCAGTACACTGGCTACAATGTCTTTTGGTATAGGTCGTGTGGATAAGTAATTATTGCTCTGTGTGGGTGTAGTAGAAGGCGACGCCAGTATCCTCTTGTATGTAGACACGCTGTAATTCGTACTAATAGGAGACTTGTGAGGTGAGTTGAAAAGGGCAATAACGATGAGACCTAGACTGAAGATATCTGCGGCAAAATTGATGTTGTTATCCATAATGAAGTCAGGCGAAGCATAATCAATATCAAGCTGCACTGAACGCGGTAACCTTGCATCATAATTGAGAACTTCCGAGAGCATCAACGACGGTGTAGCGCCATTGGGTGATTGATCTGTAGGTGTCGAAAAGCCAAGTCCAGACAGCTTCCAGTCCGACTTTGCATTCAAGAAGATGGCTTCCGGTGTGAGATTTGCATGCACTAGCCCAGCACTCTCATGCAGAAACTCCAACCCTTTACCAATCTGTAGCAAGCCTTTCTGAATTTCAAGCTCATCAATCTCAACCTCTCGTCGTCGCCGCCCTCCTTCTGGATCTTCTACCACGAACCTACTGCTCCTACCACCAACGCCACCTGCTTGTTCTTGGGAGTCCTTCTCTTCGAGCACGTTTGCCAATGATGCAGTCACTGGTTCCGTTGCGAACATAAGACCACCATTTCTTGTATCTTCTACAGGTTCTTGTAGCTCCAGAATACTAGGATGCCGTAGCCGTGCGAGAGAAGAGGCCTCTTTTCGTAATCGTTCAACAACCTCATCGTGTGCCCTCTTCAATGAAGTGGCACTCTGCCGACTTGTGATTGAGCTTCCTGGAGGCTCTATACTTTTTCTTTCAAACACAAATACCGACACTGCTTTACCGCCAGTTCGCTTCTTGCCATCATACACTTTCCAAGGACCGCATATTGCTGTTGGGGTTTGGGAAACACTGTAGTTTGTGGAGATGTTGGAGGAGAAGGAGGAGAGCGATTTGACTGCTGAGGAGAACATGGCTGTGGAAGCTGTCAGCCTGACAATGGTATTGAGGATTAGGACGGCTAGCGGTGCCTATGAAGCACTCATATATCAGCTTGATAAAGTGTAAACATGCCTAAAGTATAGAAGTGCTCACGAGCCTCACGTGTACATCACCCCACATTCACATTTACCAGGGTTTGCATTGGCATTGGATTTCTTGTCAGGTTGACTCAGCACAACTTCATATACATTTCCCATCCTTGAACTTCTACACACTCCATTACCTCGAAGATGAGCAGAAGACTACTCTCATCGACCGCCACGCGGTTACTGCGAAATCCACAGCAACAATGGCTTCAGACACCACTCCTCGGCACTCGACATTATGCATCTACCCAAGCACCACCAGACCAGGCCTCAATGTCCCGACTGCCAAACATCGAAGCCTCCAAACTTGAAATCAAGAAGAACACAACCCCAAAAGACCTCCTTCCCTACAGCGAGCTCGTCTTCGGGCGCAACTTCACAGGTGGGTTATCCTGACTTGCATCACCATCCACCTACTAAGACCAAGACCACTACAGACCACATGCTCTCCATTGAATGGACCGCCTCCGAAGGCTGGCTCACCCCACGCATAACACCCTACGCAAACCTCTCTCTCGACCCGGCAACCTGCGTCCTCCACTACGCCTTCACCTGCTTCGAAGGCATGAAAGCCTACAAAGACCGCTCCGGCGCCGTCCGCCTCTTCCGCCCAGACAGAAACATGGCTCGTCTCAACCGCTCCGCCTCCCGCATCGCCCTCCCATCCTTCTCCGGCCCCGAGTTCCAGAAACTCATCGCCGAATTTTGCAAGCTGGAGGAGAGATTCATCCCAAGCGAGAAGGGATATACATTGTATCTGCGACCGACGATGATTGGTACGCAGAGGACGTTGGGAGTTGGACCGCCGGGAAGTGCGCTATTGTACTTGATTGCAAGTCCAGTGGGGCCGTATTATCCGTCTGGGTTCAAGGCTGTGAGTTTGGAGGCGACGTCGAGTGTGGTGCGAGCGTGGCCTGGCGGTGTTGGAAACGCGAAATTGGGTGCGAACTATGCGCCATGTGTTGTGCCGCAGATGGATGCGGCGACGCGTGGGTTCCACCAGAACTTATGGCTGTTCGCAGAGGAAGGAGAGGAGTATGTGACGGAAGTGGGAACGATGAATCTGTTTTGCGCAATGCAAAATAAGCAGGGAGAGAAGGAGTTGGTAACTGCGCCGCTGGATGGTACGATTCTGGAGGGAGTCACGAGGGATTCAGTGTTGGAATTGGCAAGAGAACGGTTAAGTGGAGAAGGGTGGAAGGTTAGTGAGAGGAAGTATACGATGAGGGAGGTCAAGGAGGCGGCGGATGACGGGAGACTGTTGGAGGTGTTTGGAGCAGGAACAGCGGCTGTGGTCAGTCCAGTGAGGAGTATTAGCTGGAACGGGCAGCTGATCAAGTGTGGATTACCTGACGATCAGGAGGCAGGGGAGTTGGCACAAAGGATGAAGGACTGGATTGAGGGTATTCAGTATGGTGAGGAAGAGCACCCTTGGAGTGTAAAAGTGTAGGAATTAGATATCGAAGATGTATCCTCAGTATCTTGCAATACAATATGCCGCACATGGACCACGCAGTTGCGATAAACTTGAATTAGCGATCGGGCTTGAAGCAGACTTGATTTCCTGCCTCGGGAGATGCTTAGGTTGATGTTATACCTTTTCACAGTGATCGAGCTTGAAGCAGACGTGCTTAGTGAGATGGTTAGGTTGATGTTATACTTTTTTGAAATTTGGCACGGAGCTGGTATTCTCGCTGCGTAACATTGATATTTCAACATAGTTTTGCCAACGCCACCCCGAGGTCATCATCTGAGCAGTCTGTCATCTTTCCCTTTCAAGTACACAGTCAACCCATGAAACCATATCATCACACCTCTTTCTCGTCTACCACTCTATGCCTCGCCTTCAACATTGCCACGCTCTGACACGTAAAGACCATCCAAGAACTTTCGGATATCCTTGTTCTTCACCCTGCAGATCTGCTGGATATCTGCGGCGCACTGTGATACATTCTCCAAGTCGTTACCGGTGAGCTCGAGCTGATCCTTGACGTTCTTTGATGCCTCGACGGTGACACCAGGGCGCATAGTGACTCTTCGGACGATCTTTTCGCCAATGAAGTTTCTATTCGAAAAGTCTCAGTATTCATCGTCTTACACTGAATTCGTATTCCGATCTTCTTGACATACCTGATCTCAACCTCCCAGTTGCCATCGGCGTTCTTGTCCAAGTTGACGTTGATGGGGAAATGGGCGTAGACGTAACGCATCTTGTACTTGAAGCCCTTGGTGACACCAATGATCATGTTGTTGATGAGAGAGCGCACGGTTCGGAGACAGGCGACCTCTTTGCGTACACCATGGTGGAGCTCAATCTGGATGATGTCCTTCTTGGGACGAGTGAAGCCGACGGAGAGATGGCCAAGGTTCTTGACGAGCTTGCCTGTAGGTGAATGTATTAGGAGCTGTATTTCTGCTGGATCTTGCTATTGCTGTTGCGCTTCTTTCTGATTTATAGATTGGAGTCGTGAATTGGTGGTGGACAAGCGCATACCTCGGGGACCCTCGACAGTGATGATTCTGGTCTTGATGTCGACCTTGACTATTATGACAAGCTTGTCAGCAATCTTTTACTCGGTTTAGCGTCGATGCATCATGCTGCCATCGTCTGTTTTTTCATGCATTATTGGATATTGGTGTAATGTGCCATACCTCCCTCAGGAATCTTGAGCTCCTGTTGCGAGTAGATGTACTTCATGGCGAAAGATGTGTCGGGAGAGAAGATGTCGTGAAGTCGTGAAATGTCGCTGTCGCTCTTCTCGTCAGAGTCGTGGTCTTTTTTGGGGCGCCGTGGAGTGAAAGCACAGGGTCCAGCGGAAATATTCCAGCACAGAATCTAGCGAGATTAGTGATGACTGCATTACGCTTTTTCTCCTCGAGAACCTGAAGACATGCAATTCGTGATTCGCCTCATCTTCCAATTCTATCGCTGCGTGCTGCTGGATGACCGCAAGGTTCCATGCGGAGAGGAAGCTCAGATCCAGGCTTCTGCTCTCTGGTAGGAACAATGATTCAACGGTGAAGCTCTTCTCAACATATACTCCTCAGCAAGCGAGAAGTCGGTATGCAGGACTTGGTAAATATGTGCAGGGCCCGTCCACTACCAAATCGTCCGTGCCTGCAAGGCAAGGTTGGAGAGCGGGAGTGATTAGCCCACAATCACGTTCGAAGAGACCTGATCACGACACAGGCCCCAATCTTGCTTCACTCTTCACTGTAACAGAGGTCTATCCAGACAGCCCGAACAGGCACGATGTTATCTGGAGATCCATATTGCGTGACGCTGAGGCGAATCGAAAGTTGCGAGGTGTCGGTCAACTGCAAGCCTTCGCTAACCCGGAACATGCTGCTGCCGCCTATGAGATTTTGATTGCACGACTTGACTGGATATTGAGTAAATATCGGACCAATTACTATGAGCTTCTGGCCAGCTTTAGATTGTGCCGATCTGTTATTGCTAGGCTACCACAGCAGACATATAACCACATACTGATTCTCCAGCAAGAACGTAAAGCATTCGGGCTCCTTACGAGAGAAGTGAAATCGATTGCCAAAGTCACGAATGCCATTGTTACTCGCGATGCCTTGTACTCTGACCACATGTATCGACTCACAGCCTTCAAGATAAACTTTCATCGTGTTATTGAGGGATGGGCCGGCCTTACCACCTTGATGCATCATACCCCTAACTATTACTTTCCTCCTATCATTCGAAAAAGATTCTCGAAGTCCAGGATGAGGACCTGGGGTTCGGAGATTGTCATGGCGAAGTTTGAGGTGCAGCAACTCTTGGATCGCCGACTGCAGCGGCCCAGACTTCCTCTCTATCACTTCAAAAAGGCTATCAACTTTCTTCATGACACGATGAAAGCGCAAGGTGGTGTGCGGTTTGTGATGGCCGAGTTGCTCGCATTTTATAAATCGAATTGCTTAAAGGACGAGGGCTACATTCCTAAAATATGGTGGACAACGGCTTGGATTCAGACATTAGAGGCTGAAAATCTTCGTCAGGGACAGGCCTTTCGTTCTATAAGCTTCTACATCAGCTCACACGTCCGAGCCCGATACGATTTCCAATCGGTTGCCCAGCTTCGCAATGGAGACGAGTCGGAACTTCCTCTGTACGTGAAAGAAGGACTGGAGCTGGCACGGCTCAGGCTCGCCTCACCTCGAGTCCCGTTACCAAAAATTCGACCAAATTCAAAAGGCATATTTCCTAATTTTGATGCAGAGGACATGGCACATGCGCCTCTTTCCGATATCTTTGATCTCAGCGAATATCAACAAGATAATGAGCCAACTCGAGCAAAGAATATAGAAACTCAGCATGCAGGTAATGAGCTCGTTGATGCGCTTCCATATCCAGTGGCGATGGTAGAAAATCAAGACTTGGAGACTTCAGAGGACGACGAACTTGGCGATGCAGAATCTGAGGAGAGCGAAGCGTTTAACGACGGCTTAAATACAGCTTTATTGCAAGAGGAGGACGAGACGTTTGATACGCTGTTGATCGCGTTCCCTTCGTCGCATGGAAAGCTTGGAAATCATGTGTACGGCGAGATGCTCCAGCGGGCAAAGGCAGATCGTAAAGTCGAATTGGACCAGCAAAACAGTAAAGAGCCTATACCATCCAACGTGCTGCCAGGGACTGTTACTAGCAGAGTCAAGCAATCGAAGACTCATGTTTATGCAGCACTGCTGCGAGAGCTGCGAGAGCAGAAAACACGTTGGAGTGCTCATTCTCCGGTGGTACAGGATATTGCTGCATCTGTTAGCGTCTCAGGTCCAATATTGAAGCAATGGCATCCTTCATATATGAGACGAAGTGATGCACGACCATCCAACTATGGATCTCTATTGTCTCGATTCAAAGGACTTTCGCCCTTAGGTATGCCAGCACCGGCTTTACCTCCTTCTCTGTCAGTGCCTGCTTCGGTGAAGACACAGAAGATAGAGAAAGCGGACGATGCCCTTGTCATAACACGCTTGATGACGCAGGACTTTCCACAATCGAGACTGAAAGCTTTTCCAGAGCCTATTCAGCCAGCAGACGAGGTGATAAGAGATCCTCCGGTGACCTCTGTTTATGACGACTTCCTCGACCGTGTTATCGATTCAGAACCTCGCTCTCCTCGCTTTCGAAATGTGCTTTCTGGTAAAGAATCAATGCCTATTGAGAAGATTCGGCCTTCATTCTTTGACAACAGCGGACCAATTTCCAGGTACACCCAAGATCCTGATGACAATGAACTGGAGTTAGACCATCACACGCCCCGCAAGTCGATGCAAGATGGAAACCACGAGGACGGCACTATTCAAAGTCAGGGGCGTGGTGCTGGAGATTCTTCGGCATTGAATCAAGCGGATGAGGCAATGTCATTCCTACCACCAAGGGTGCCGCATGAAAGAGACGTTGACACATTCCGACAATCAGCACAGATCAGCCAAGCACAAGCTGAGGAGATGTTCAAATTGGGAGCTATAGAAACAGCTTCAACTTTCGATCTAGCTGCAGATGTCGCGCAAAAGCAAGAGCTCACGACATCCGCAGAAACATCTCCAGACAGTATGAAATGGGGCGTGCCGGAGTTGTTTAAGCCTAGAGATGGCTCTATTCTTCATAACTGGACTGGAGTATCAAAGCATCAATCAGTAGAAGCTCCAGAAGTGTTGGGAAATACGAGTCCTCTATCACAGGAGGCGATATCCCCACCAGGCCTTGAATCCACGAAGTTGACTCCCGTGCCGGAGCGCGGTGCTACACTGAGTATGAGTAAAAGTGCAAGACAAGTACAGAGACGTTTACGATTCCTTTATGAGGCGAAAGAAAAGCTACGTCTGATAGAATTTCCCCAACAAGCAAACACGAACGCGAGCTTATTGACAGTGGAAACATCTTCTCTCAAAGGATGGCATCTTCGGCAAGCCCTTCGTGAGGCCAAAGAAAAGCTACGTCTGATAGAATTTCCACAGCAGGCAAACACGAACGAGAGCTCATTGACAGTGGAAGCATCTTCTATCAATGGAAACTCACTCTCGCTACCAAAAAACTTAGAAGACAGTCCTGCGTCAGAGGGCGGTATCACACTGAGTATGAGTCAACAAGCAAAAAGACAACGGGAACGACGTCGGAGCAAACAATGGTGGAAAGAAAAGCTACACTCTGAACAGGCGTCGCGTCAATTCGAACATTCCCAAGGGAAAACAATCAATTCTGGCACCCGGCCGACATCCGTTCCCCATTCAAAGGACGGCGCAAGCAGAGAGAGCAGAGATCTCGAGCCCAAGAACTCGAAGCCTGCACCTTCTACCGTCACACCCCCCAAGCCTCACACAAGCGATAATAATAATGTAAATCAAGAAATACTCCAAGAGCTGCTTACTCTACGCCGAGAAATGACACAGATGCGGGAAGAAATGGCACGCATGTATGCGAATGTCGCGAAAGGTGATGCGCCGCCACCAACAATGTCTGACGTCAAAGTTGCAGAAGAGAAACTTGAGGAGAAGATGGAAGCAGTGGAGAAAGTGGCAGGGGAAGTCAAGAGTGCTGAGAAGGAGGTGGAAGAGAAAAATGATGCGGTGAGGAGGGTATTGGGCATGAGTGGTAGCGGAAAGAAGGAAGAATGAGACATGGTCCTCGGCATTGATTGCGGTGTCAAGGGCTGAAATGAGTATGGGAAAGTTCAGCGAGACGAGGAAGATATCTCACATAGATGGCGACGCCTGGGTCTTGTAAGAGTATATGGTGATGCATCTAGAGCATTAGCAGGCATTTTGGTATTATGGGATTTGGTAAGCCGGAATGGAGTATGGAATATGCACGATATAGACTTCTAGATCGCTTCTATTTGAGGAACATGTCAAAGAATGTGTCTTGCAAGTATACTGTCAGGGATTGCAAGTACTTACAGGTGCGCACGGGATCCGATAAGATGAGTCAACAAAGCAGAGAAAGCGATTGAAGAGACTTAGGGATTGTCTACAGACTCGAGTCCTGACATAGCAGTCTTTTGGGCATCGAAACGCGTTCAGATTTTGCAACTGTGTTATATATAACTGAGGATATTAGTCTCCTAGATCTCGACGTGCAGTAGTAAGTGCAGCGAGAAAGAGGAAGATGAGAAGCTTATAAGAAACTGTGAACTTCTACAATGTTTGTTTGTTTGCTTGCAGAAGATCTGCTTGGATATCGTCGATGTTAGCGACAGTACTTTACTGTTTGATACTCTGCTGCCAAGTTTGGTGTGTCTTAATCAAGGCTGTTTGTTTTCCAACATGCTTCCATAATTCTCTGAGATGCATGTTGAGCAGCTTAAGGCCGTACGAAGCTCCTCCATCCACTGTTGTTCCTATTCAGGACTTCACACACCACCGCCATAAGCCAACCCTTGAGCCATTTCCAAAGCCCTCTTGACGCTCCTCAGACAAGTATTGGTCATCTTATCATCCTGTCTCAGCTGTTCCGCCTCCTCCACACTTTCCACCCAGCACCATGCGTTATACTTCTTCGGATGCACAATCGGGCCGTCCGCATTGACAGTCACAAGATACTCCAGCCTGACCTGACCCGCTTCCTTCACTATCGGCCAAGTCATCGTACGCGGAAGTTTGACTTCAGGTTTGTCGTATATGCTGCCATGGATGTCTTTGACAACGAGGCCGCATTGCTCAGTCACTTTGTCACGGAGAGCGTGCTCAACGGTACTCTTGTCGCTAAAGAGAGAACCTCCAACAAGTTCAAAGGAGGCTGGGTCCTGGGATAGTTGACTGCGGTGTAGGTGGAGAACGGCGGGAGGACCAGGGGATGAGCGTATGATTGCTGCGGCTATGAGATAGGAGAACGTTCCTGCATATGGCATTGCGTCGTCGGGAGTCATAAGTAGATAATCCATGGTAGGATGCCACACTTTTGGTTGGAAGGCGAAGGCATGCTGGATAATGCTGATGTTGGTGTTGAGGAGCATGGAGATCTCGTCTTTGCTACGAATCCACCGATGTTCGATGTAATCATATGGGAGCTGAACGCGAACGTCTGGAAGAGTCTCGATAGATTTAACCTCATCGACCCAGAGCGACGTACAAAAGCTCGTAGTGCCAGTTTCCGTTCCTTTGCCAGCTTTGAGGCGAGATAGGCGAACCCAGAACACGACTGACATGTAGTCCAGTGGAAGCAAATACGATTCGCTCCAGTGCTGTGTTGATATCGAAGTCGAAATCGCTGAGCTTTCCATGAGGCAATTGCCAGCGCCCTGTCTCTTCCTTCTTGATAATGAGCATTGCCCGAGTGAGCTCTTCTTTGTCGGAGTAGGCTCTGAATCTCGGTCTCCACGCCTTATTCTCGACTTTGCGAACCACGTAGTCAGCACTATCCAGTATCCCTACACTGATGTGGATGTTGAAGCCGCTGAAAGCTTGAGCGGAGAAGGGCAGCATGCCCATAGCATCTTTCCCTTTGATCTCATCCTTCGAAGTCGCCAGGATCTGCTCATAGGAAGACTTGGACGACATGTTGTAGCTTGAAAGTGAGGCGATGAGGATGATGTCCACTGGAAAAATTGTGGCTAACTGGACACGGTAGTTGGTTGCAAAAACAAGATCACAAGAGGATGAGATAGGTCAGCTAGTCATAGAAGACTAGATCTTGTTTGGAAGTTTCAGATATGGGCACACCCAGCCGTTGCGTTTGACACTCTGATACCTTAAGATACATAGTTTTCATGCGAGTCGTTTGCCTCGTAACATTTGCTTCGGCAAGCGTAGGTCGAATATTTATACAATGCGCTTGACCTGTTCGAGTTATTAGCATAACAAGCTCTTGTACCACACTGTCTCATGTCTCATACCTCGAAGAACCTCTTGGTCCACCACACGCTAAACACAGCATTTCCAGCCAAGATACCCAACTGAAAGATACTCCACCACTTTACTCTTGCATTCGTACTTTCTGCAGTGTTCCTGTGTGTCCTCTCCCTTACCACGATATATCCCTGCTCATCCTTGACCTGTGCCACCAGCTCGCTAAGCTGTTTTATTTCCTTGTCGAGAGGATCTGCTGATGCCTCACTTTCAGGCACGTAAACAATGCCGTGGACGTTGAAAGAGACTTCTTTTGAGGTAGCAGACCAGTGTTCGTTACTGAAGCAGTATGTGTACATGCCGTCGTGATTGGCGTTGAAGGAATGGTCGCCGGAGGAAACAGAGCGGTCGTAGACTTCGTATGCTTTGGAGGGGTTTTGAATCTGGAGGAGAGTCGTGTTAGCAAGGACCTGCAGTATGGCTATACGAACCTGGACTTACCCAGAAGTCGATGTCGAGACTGCCACTTCCTCCGAACTCCCTGTCACCGACTTGAAACGTCACAGTCATCTTGTCGTCTTTGTGTAGCATTTCGTGGAAACATTCGTGAGAGTGTGCTCGCATGGGGATGTTGTGGGCGCGACATCGCTGAACAATTAGTAGCAGCCCCAGGCAAAGTGCTGTGAGGAAGTTGAAGCTTGAGGAGGCCATAGCGATTGCGTGATGCTGTTTCTCTATTGCTGCTTGCGCGTCAAAGTTGATGTTCCAAAGCAGAGGGCAGGACAACCCCTGAGAATTAAGGTTTGGCCGCAAGATCGGCAGTCGCTCAATCGCAAACATGAAGCACGCTCTCTCTTGTTTTGACTTCCAACTTGGAACATGGCCACTTCAGAGTTGAGAGATCATGAGGTTTGCAGAGCCTAATGAGTGTGCAATATCTACAATGCGAAAACGCGTGGAATGATGGACGAAATTGTGGCGTACGGCAACCTGCACTGTAGGAAGATCTTAGCGCGTGTTGGTTTCCTTTGTGAGACAATCTGTTTCTTCCCCATTCATCTTCCTGAGCAATACCACCTGAGAGTGATATCCTATTGTACCGCGTCCGAGAAGCCTTCTTCCAGTGGCTCCTGTGTCACCAACTTTGGACCTCCAGCAATCACCACGAAGCATCGATAGTCATCGTTCGTTTGCTACTAGGCTTACTTCGATTAGCTCGAAGGTTACTGCCATCATGCAGTTAGCTAGTAAGTTGAGAGCTCTCGTGTGCCAGCGGTATAACTCGCACCCAAAGCAGCGACCTCGGAACTCAAATTAGCTACCCTCGATGCTGCCATCCTCCATGAGATATTGAGCTACTTGCTGGATGCAAACCGCGTCAGAGGTGCTGGGCAACCTCCACGAACCTCCGACGTCAGGTACGCTTTCGAGCCGGCCATCTTGCGTACCTGTAAGCGAGTTCACGCCATTGGATCCGAGACGTTTCTTCGCAACCACTTCATCCTTGTCCAGACTTCCAGCACCATCCTCACGAGTGTCATCCTCAATCATGGGGTCCGAATGTGGAAAGGTCACAAGATCAATGATTTCAAGAATCATTATATGACGGTGAAGGTGGTGCCCACAAGATATGATCCATCACAAGGTAATCACGAGCTGGGAAGCTTCCTCGTATGTTTGGAAGGAATTGAGGGCTTTATAATGGCCTTGCGTATGATGGATTTGGTCGATCAACCTGGTCACACTTTCAACCTCGCACTAAGCAAACTTCTGCCCAATGGAGCTCAACAAAAGCTTCTTGAGCCCTTTCACAAAGTCCGACTTGGTCCAGGTACTACCTGTATTGTGACTGGTGCTGTGGATCAGAGCTTAGCAGAGCGAATACAGGACCTCATGCAGTCACGCGTCCTCTGGGAAAGAGTCAGACTCTGGAAATTTATCAATGTCGTCGAGTACAAGAAGGTTGCAGCTGATCGCGCAATCGTTGAACAGAACATGCTCGAAGCGCACGCCTTGCATCACGACATCTTTCAACTCAGTGACGTAGTGCAGGTGCTTCGTGAACGCATCTTGCTTGGAGATGATATTGGCCTTCGCAATACCTGGTTCATGCTCGACTTGGCTATCACCCTCAATGGCAGTGTAGTGGAGATCCAGCGGTATTGGCACCAAGCTGACCTTCGCATGACGCGTGAGGAGTTCGAGGGCATTGTGCACCGTGGAGGTCACCTTGATACGGTGAACCAGTTCCCGGCTGCTTCGGCCGCACATCATACACTTCCTTTGTGGTATGGGTTCTTTCGTATGTGGTGCTTTCAACCATGCACTGGTATCTTTCACTGAAGCCGCCACACTCATGCCTATGACCTCAAACTATCGTGACGGTGTCTCCCTGGCGCAAAGGTGGACAAAGCAACCCAATGGTGGTGACATTTATATGCACGACCTAGGTAGACCCATGACCATGCTCCCAAAAGGCCCAATCCAACTACCCGAGTACGACACAAAGTCCGCCATTGCCTCTCTCGACATTTAAAAATACATTCTCGCTGGCCTGGGATACAATGGCGACCTCCTCGAAGACAAAATCAGGCAAAAACGAGGCTGGTCCTATTCCTGGGGCGGGGAGCGGCGGGGGTTATTCAATAAAGAGATGGCTGCAATGTTGCTTGTTTGTCATAAGCGCGCAATGGAGCTCGATAGCAAAGTCTGGGTCACCACGATAAAAGGCGCGTTCCGAGATGTGGACGATCCGGAAACCACATACCGCGAGCTGGCTGCTCTGGCAACAGCTAATGGCACGAATGACGTGAGTGACGCGGAGGTTGCAGCTGCTATGCGTGCTGTAGCACTTCAAAATGATGCTTGACCGATGAGCATGTGTGGCATAGTGGATGTACACGCGTGAGAATGTAGTGAAATAGTGTACACTCGGACACCGGAAAAGGGCAGTGGCAACCTCGCCGAAGCAGGACTGGTTGCGCACTATGGAGGCTTGAGTTGATGTAGAGTATGCGTCTTGACGAATTCGAGCGGCGACGGCGTGAAGGTTTGAGACAAGTTGCAAAAAATGATGTAGTAATCTTATGGAGGCCTAATACTAGTCCGGTATGGCGGAGAGTGTAGTCTTTTAATCAATATAATCATAAAGTCAAGAACAAGAGATACCCACCCTTGCTCCAAATCGTACTAGAATCCAGCTGGAGACATGACTGTCAAGTTGAGCTATGGTAGGGGCCTCACGTGAACACTCCAACTTGTATTGAGAACCGCTAGTTCCAAGCAGCCAACTCTGTCTGCGTCCACTCCCACAGCTTCTTCGCAAGCTCGTCATCCTTCGATACTCTCGTCTCGGTGCCAATCTTGCCTACCGGCTCATAGAATGCTCCATTTGTGACTTCCGTCTTTGGAGCCGTGGCAGCCCAGAGCCCATTCTGTGTACCTTCTTCCAATGTAATGAACCTGGTACCCGTAGCACGATTGGCCACTGTAATGAAATTTTGTTGTCCCCATGACAAGCCGGTCAGTAAGCCAGTGTTAATGACACCTGAATCAGAAATATTAGCACATGTACAGCAGGGAAATAACATGAATGCAAAAGCATACCTGGATGGACAGAAGCGAAGGTGACAGAAGGGTAATGCTGCGCCAGCTGCCTGGCGTATAGAATATTTGCGAGCTTCGAGTACCCATAGCGCATCCAAGGACCCATAATCCAGCAGTTCAGATCCGTCTTGAACAGGTCAAAGGGCATACTTTGAGCAAACTGCATGCCGAGAGACGACCAGCTGATAACACGAGCATCACCATGCTGCTCAGCTGTACGTTGGAGCGTGGGTAGCAACAGCTTGATCAGCTGAGCGTGAGCCATGTGGTTGACACCGAATTGTTGCTACAGTGGTTGTAAGCTAGCCGAAACACCAACGAATGGCAAGTTCCACACACCTCATACCCGTCCTTGGTCAACTTGGGGGGCAACGCCATAATGCCCGCAACACAAAGCAGCATATCCAACCTCTGTGCCTCCTTCAAGAACTTCTGAGCTACACTTTGCACTGAAGCCAACGACATCTGATCACATTCGAGGAACTTGACAATCACATTTGGGGCATTCTGCTTCACTTGCGATATGGTTTCTTGAGCACTGCTGGCATTGCGGCCGGTGAAGTAGATGGTCGAAGGATTGTGCTTTGCGAGTGTCACGAGGGTTTCACGGCCGAGACCTGCTGTACCGCCAGTCAGGAGGATTACTTTGTTGCTGAGGTCTGGGATGTCTGTGGACGCGTTGAAGGTCTTGCTAGAAGTCATGATGAGAAGCGCTGATATACAAATTTCTGCCTCGCAGTCACACGATATACCTGGTAGCTATAACACACAGGATTGTTGCTGCTCTTGTAGTGATGATGGATTGGTAATGCTCGGACGATTGGTGCGATCGAATTCGTCCGCGCCGGAAAAATCTTGGCGTGTTTGACAAATCTAACGTGCGTAACGTGAGGAGGCAGAACTCAGTATTTGACGTACGACCGACACAACGATAACTGCTCCTCCTCCAGCGATTGACGCAAGACGCAAGACGCCCACACGATGCTCAGTGAGAGTCTTAGCAAGCGTCACTCCCGTTGTCCTACAATAAGCAGCTGAAAAATGGCGCGTGACTAAATGACTCTGCTGTTGTTGTAGAATCATGAAGTGAATAGCGTAAATCGTCTCATGAGCAACAATAAGAAGGCCGAACTGCTTCCACTCTATTGCACTCCTTTGATCCTTCTCTCACTTGCTCTACTGTAAACACCACTACCTCATCATCTCCCAACTCGTATCACAACTATTGAAGTCAATTTCTCAGTGTGAATCTGTGCATCATGAGGCCAGCAACTGCTAATCCTGCTTCCCCTTCTCGACCTGTGCCCAAATTGTCGTTATGGCAGTTGACAAAGCCTCGGGCGCAGCAAAATACCAGTCGAGCATACGGATGGGTAAAGGTATGCGTTACAACACTAACACAATCATAAGACCTTAAGATTGACCAGAACCGCAGGTCAATGGACAGCCACCTACTCCTCTTTACGAGCCAAACAAAGCAGCTACAGCTACTCCTGGCGGCAAGCAGACCGTTTCTGCAGCTTTCACACCACCCCAAGATAAGCAGCTACTTGCTATGAAAGCACAAGGAAAGAATTTCAAGGCAATCGGCGATGCCATTGGCAAGAGTCCTGCTGCGTATGCGAACAGGCATAGAGAGCTCACCGACAATTCTGCGGTCAATGGAGGTGCAGGGCCTGCGAGACCGCAAAATCCAAATCAGCCGGTTCAGAACCAGCAAAACCAGAATCAGAATCAGCATCAGCAGAATCACGAAGGGCAAAATCAACAAGGTGACGCTGGTCCAAGGACAATCGAAATGCAGCCGGACAATGACTTCTCCAAAACAGACGTAAGCTCCAGGAGAACGCCATCCGCGGACTATCTGCTAACGTGCTCCCCAGCTCGAACTTCTTTGCCCCATCTATATTCAAGCCAGGTAGGATTTCTGGCGCGATATCGCACCGAGATTCTTCGACAGAACTGGCAAGCGTTACTCGCCTGAGGTCATTGCAGCTAAGTTCGCTGTACTTGACGATGCGCGTGCTGGCAGATAATAGTCTGGTCAGACACACTCAACACACAGCAGGAGATGGTAGTATGCTGAGTGCTATCGGTCGAGTATGATGCATGTTGTGATGTATTTCGCCAAGATGGACGGATAATAGTGAGAAACATGACATGATTGATCTAAACCACCTATTCTTGTGTCAGTGACCGGTTTTGAGATACTCTATGCCAATACTGTGAATGTTTCGAAGGCCAAGCTTTTGTGTGTGGTTCTTGTTTTGCATTCCTCATATCCTTCTCGAGATATGTATGCAAGGATGATCAATTGTGAAAACTAAGTTTCACTCACTTTCCATGCTCAATTCATCAGAGGGCATCACGATGTGGTCACTGACCTTCGTACCTATCGCGGCTGGACTAGCTGTTGCTGCATCACTGTGATGCAAACACAAACACTTGTCCAACACGCACCACAATCATTACAGAAACAGTCTTTGCAACAACAAGCCTGACAGGATCAGCACTAGGATTGTCCAGCACCCTGGCATACACAATAGAATCAAGCATATACTCAGCGACTTTAGGCTTTTCCACATCCAGCAATTCGAGCGCTATCCTTACCAGCACACCGAGCTTATCTCTTTCTGGAAATACTGTAACAAGCAGCACATTCACATCGACATCCACTGCACCTGTAGGCACACCATTCTTAGGTCCAAACAATACTCGATATGAGCTCTATCAAGATCAAGTCTTTGCGGGTGTTCCTATCACGAATAATACGATAAGTAAACGGCAACAGGCGGCGACTGGGTTGAATGGCTGCCTACAAACGTGCAACAGCGTGAATGCATGTGTAGCTGTTGCAGTCGAAGCCAGTGGTAGATGTATACTGTATTCAAGTGTTACAGGATTGTCTAAAACACCTGGAGCACAAGCTGTGGTAAGATCTACATATTTGGCTGCGAATCCACAGATTACGGGAGGTACACCTCTGTCGTCAACCGCATTGTCTGCAGCGTCCTCTGCGCCGACTTCGATTACCTCCTCGACGAGTAAAGTAGTTACGAGCTCTTTGGTTGGCACGTCCATGTCGCCGAGTAGCACAATTCCATCGGCCACCACCTCAGCAACAGCATCCCCTTCATCGTCCGTTCCAAGTACTACTGGCGCCAGCAGTACCACGAGTAGTAGTCCGTCCGCACTCTCAAGCACATTGCCTAGTCAAAGTGCAACTAGCACGATGTTCACTTCCACCACATCAAGCAGCAGCACGACATCCGCCTCAAGTACATCTATCAGCACTACAACCCAATCTTCGTCGAGTCTTAGCACTACTTCTGCTCCTAGTACTAGCACAACAAGCTCGACTAGTACTCCCTCAATTGCTGTAAGCACGTCCGTGACCAGTGCCATCTCCTCTTCGACCACAAGCACTTCTAGCATAAACAACGAGTAGCTCATCCACTTCACCTACGAGCATAGCGTCAACCACGAGCACTTCGTCCACGAGTACTTCGACTACAAGCACGTCTTCCACAACCAGTACTTCAAGTACGAGCTCTCCCACAACAAGTAGTCTTACGTCAACTTCAACTATGGAGACGACCTCGCTGAGTATAAGAAGCACCTCAACAACGTCCACTAGCACGTCGACAAGTACTTTGGTGTTGTCCACTAGCACCTCGTCAAGTACTTCAACAACGTCCCAGAGCACTTCAACGAGCACTTTTCACGACATCCACGGGCAGTACGTCTTCTACTACCTCTACTAGTAAACCCACGACCACTTCAAGCTCTTCGACTTCAACATCAATAACAAGCAGCACAAGTGCTACTACAACGTATCCCGTGGCTAGCACGCCTCTTAGCTGTCCTGCGTCGAATTCGCAGACTTATTCCACTGCCCGACAAATGTACTTGATTGAGTGTGGTGTCGATCGTCAGGGGACCTTTATGAGCTCTCCAACAACCAACAGTTTCGAGTTGTGTATGAACCTGTGCGCCACTACTAGTGGGTGTATTGATGTCGGATTTGCCCCTACCTCGGGAGGAACTGGCGTTGGGCCTTGCTACTTACGTAGCACTGTGGGTTATATTCTCTCAAATAGTAATGTTCTTGGAGCGAGGTATATTGGTACTGCGTCTACCGTGACTGCTATATCAATCACATCAACGTCAACCTCCACAGCAATCACGTCGACGACAAGCACTTCGACAACTTCTTCTAGTACTTCAATAAGTTCTTCGAGCACTTCAGCAAATACTTCGAGCACGTCATCCAGCACATCGACCAGCTCTTCTTCTACTGCCTCTGCCAGCAAGCCTACTAGCACATCTTCAAGCTCTTCCACGACAACCACTTCCACAAGTCCGACGACAACAACCTCATCAACTACAAGCACATCGACTACAAAATCTCCTACTACAACATCGACGAGCACAAGCACATCGATCACAAGCACATCGATTACAAGCACATCGACTACAAGCACATCGACCACAAAGTCTCCAACCACAAGCTCGTCAACCACAAGCTCATCAACTACAAGCTCATCAACTACGAGTTCAGTAAATACAAGCTCATCGATTACAAGCTCATCGACCACGAAATCTCCAAGTACAACCTCAACGAGCACAACATCTATCACTAGCACAAGCACTTCTTCAACATCTAGCACATCCAGTAATCTATCCTATTCAACTAGCGCTTATGCCTCAGGATCTCGGGTCTTTTCATCTACTAATTACCTTCCAGTATATGCTACCACCAGTAGCACAACTTTCAGTAGCAGCACCAGGTCCACAAGTAGCATAAGCCTCGGTTCCGCTCCCACAAAAAGCGTTGGCAAGCGCGGACTTTCCTTCAGTAGTGCTAACGATACAAACTTCTTCTCGCTTTCTGGACAAAAGTCCAAGGTTTCGTGGTCATATACCTTCTCTGGCAAAGCTCTCCTCGTTGCACCCGCAGTACAAATGCAGGCGCACCCTCCGGTCTCACCTATCTAGGCAATTTCCTTGGTAATTGTTCTGACTGCGTCGTCGACGCTGTCAACGTCCATTGGTACTCCAACAAATACGATGGCGCGAATTACTTCGAGCAATTCATCAACCAAACCCGTACTGTGAGAGACTCGTACCCACAGACGAAAGGAAAGCCGATCTGGGTTAAGGAGTTTGGCTTGACTAATGATTGTGGAAGTGCGTGCAAATTATAACGATATTGATATTCAGAGCTTCTTGATGCAGGTTATGCCGTAAATGGATGCGCAGCCTGATATTGCAAGGTATGCGTACTTTATGGATGCACCTGGGATATTGTTGGATGGGGCAGGGGATGCGTTGAGCGGTTCGGGTGTGGTTTTCAGTAACTACACGAACTCTTCTGTTACGTAGGAGGGTTTTTCGTCTTTAGCCGTTGTAGCTTACAAAGACATATGTTTTACATGAAACATCGATCACCAAGCAAGCTACAAGTGATCGTCTGTGGTCAATGGAGGACTGTTTTGTGACCGACTCGGCAGTGTAACAAGATAACCTTCGTCTTCCTCCTGTGATAGTCTCGTTTATTCCCGAGTTTTGGGCCAAGAAGATAGCAAGAGCGATCACTGGTCACGGCGCACATCATAACTTATCTATGACAAGACTCACGCATAATACATACTTTCATCGACGCTGTCCTTGTCTTCCACTTTCTTGTCGTGCCAAATAGTGGCAAATTCTGGTTATCTAACAGGGTAGTCTCAAAAGTAGTGGCGAATGGCAAACACGACATCAACACGAAGACAACCTCCTATTACACAACCGCTTCGTTCTGCCAAGTTTTTCCTATAACTAACCCCGCGTCCAACCCCACTACATCACATTCGAAAGTTAAGCTTGTCTGCCTAGATCGATTCTTATTCACGCCACCGTGTCATTGTGATACTCTTTCCTCTCGATCACGAGCACAAATTGGCAATGACCTCGTCCCATCTCAGAACAGGAGTTCAAAATGACCATGTTCGTGAAAGGTACCCTCATACAGTGTTGCTATGAGCGTGAGCAAAGTGACGATTCGAGTGATATTGTGATGACAGAAGAATCGCGCGTCCAATTTCGGAGCTTTTAGTTCCCCAGTTTAGGCGGAGCACAGAGCAATTCGAACGTCTATCCTGGACAATCAACGCGACTTTGATGTAAACATTCGGGTCTGCCTTCCGAACTAGTCAGGATCGTGCTGGGTTCAATGGTTCGAGAGTGTGTGGACCCAAGGGGAAGGTGGATGGTTCTGCTCGACTCTGTTCCGTGCTTATATCTCCCGAACATCGTATCACTATGCTGGTGCCTGACTGTTGTATGAATGTCATGCAGGGCAAACCAACCATTGATGTACTCAAGAATTGATCTGTGGTGAATATGACATGGAAGCAAAGTCTACGAAATAGGTATTGCATATTCGACCATTAAAGGAACAGCAAGATTGTGGAGTACGATGCACATCACACATCGAGATTGTATTGCGGTGATATTTTGCTGTTGAAAGGTTTAGCAGCGGGATTGGGTAAACAACAAACTCGGTGGGACATGACAAGCAAACTTGGATATATAAACCTGAGCTGCAAGACCTCTTAGCTCTCTTTCCATCATCATCCAGCTCATCTTCCAATCAACAACAACAGCTTAGCTTTTCAGCCACACTCGTTTAACCACACGTTCTTTACACCACACTCATTCAAACAGCTCTTACTACTCTAATCTTCTAATCCACTTTACCAAAACCCACCAAATCACCAACAAAAATGTACTCCAAGACTTTCCTCGTTGCGGCCTTTGCTGCTTACGCCACTGCTCAGTCCAGCTACCAGTCTGGTGCTATCATCGCCGACCCTACCTCTGCCTCTACCTCTTCTTCTGGTTCGGCCATTCCTTACTCGACATCTGGTGGAATCATTGCTGACCCGACGTCAGCCTCCAAGTCTAGCTCCAGCAGCAGCACCAAGACCAAGACCACCACTGTCACTGATGCTCCCATCTCTGGCACCAGCAGCAGCACTACCTGCACTGACTCCTCCACCACTGCCACTGTTACTATTGCCCCAATCTCTACCACCAACGGCACTGTCATTGTTGCTCCCATCTCTGGTACCAGCTCCAGTGCTGCTTCTTCCTCCACCGTTGTCACCACCGTCATTGACAACGTCACCTACACCACCACTCTGCCTTGCCCTAACAGCAGCAGTAGCAGCAGCAACTCCGCTGTTGGCCCAGTGACCCTCACGAGCACCAACACTGTCACTGCTACTTGCACTGAGGCTAAGTGCCAGGTTTCCAGCACTGGTGGCCCAGTCACCTTGACCAACACCAACACTGTCACTGCCACTTGCACTGAAGCCAAGTGCCAGTCCTCTGCCACTGGTGCCTCCACCTCCACCAACACCAACACCGTCACCAACACCAACACCCTCACCTTGACCAAGACCTGCACCGACGCCAAGTGCCAGGCCACCGCCGCTCCCCAGAACGGCAATGGTAACTTGACCATGTCCAGCATCTCAAGCATCCTCTCTTCCGCCAGCTCCGTCTCTGCATCTGCCAGCTCTGCATCCGCCTCTGCCAGCTCTGCATCGGTTTCCGCCAGCTCTGCATCCGCCTCTGCCAGCTCTGCTTCCGTTTCCGCTAGCCAGGCTTCCGTCTCTGCTTCCATGGCCTCTGCCTCTGCCACCAACTCCATGGCTTCTGCTTCCGCCAGCTCTGCATCCGCCTCTGCCAGCTCTGCATCGGTTTCCGCCAGCTCTGCATCCGCCTCTGCCAGCTCTGCATTGGTTTCTGCCAGCAAGGCCTCTGCTTCTGCCTCCATGGCTAGCATGTCTGCTTCCATGCTCAGCGCTACTGGCATCAACATGGTTCCTGGTGCTGCTACTGGTACTGGAAAGTGGGTTATGCCCTCTGCTACTGGTGTCACCCCTTACACTGGTGGTGCTGCTGAGATCAAGGTTGCCGGTGGTATGGTTGCTGGTGTTCTCGCCGTTGCTGCTTTCCTTGCATAGATTTGATGTCTTTGCTTGGGATTGAGAAGATGGTACGATGATGAGGATAAAAGTAGGATGAAGATAAGGATGGTTTCGTATGTCACAACACGACGATTCACGATGGAATATGCACGCACACAGTACACGCCTTTTTATTGTTGGAGTTTGAACGCAACGCACATTTGGATTATATTTGGATTTTTGGGACAAAGTTGGAGATGAAGATATATGAGAATGATTAAAAAAATATTGATAAGCTTGGTAGCTTTTTGTTGATTGTTTGATTGGGTTACATAATGAGCTGGATACTCACTGAAATGCAAATGCTTTATAGTATATGAACAATTCCTCTTGAAGTGCTGGTTCTTGTTGTGATTGACTCTTCTGTTATGGTCAAGGAAGTTTTGGATCTGCTTTCGATTGTCTGACCCGGTGTTTCAAGGCAGAACACCACACCAGGTCCTTGAACGCCATTTGGTCACTTGGAGTCTTGAACTCTGTGAACGAATTGGAGCAGAAACACGTTATACAGTGTGAATACAAACTCTAGTAGCTAGAAGGCATCTGCCCAGCCCGGCCGCCATCAGTCATCAACACAGACCCGCTCAAATACGCACCACCAGCACCCATCATGTACAACGCCGTCGCAGCCATATCCTCCAATCCTCCCATCCTCTGCTCCGGCGCCACGTCCGCAGGCAACGCACCATCCTCATCTGGCTCCATTCCCTCCTTGACAGCTGAGTGTCCCGCCGTCATTTCACTCGTGTACAAACCTGGCGCCAAACAGTTGACGCGGATTCCTTCTGGTGCTAATTTCGTTGACAACGTCTTGACGAGGTTAAGCACAGCGGCTTTACTGGCGGGGTATGATGGGTTATGCGGGATTGTGCGGTTCCATGCAGCGATGGATGACGTTACGAGGATTTGACTCCTCTGACGTCTCTCGGACGGGTTGCGGCGTTCGTTACCTTTGATCAAGAGAGGTAGGAAGGCGAGAACGGTGTACATGACGCCGGTGCAGTTGACATGAAGTGTTTGTGTAAAGTCTTCCATGGGCACTGACCAGAGAGCGTCACGCCATTCTTGGAGTGTTGGTTTCACATCGCCACTAGCGGAAGCTGGCTTTTTGAAGGGCAGACCAGGTCCACCGATACCGCTGTTAGCGAATAGGACGTCGATGTGGCCTTGTTCGGTGGTGATGCGGTCGGCGATGCTCTGAAGAGAATCTTTCGAGGTCACATCGCCGACAACGGCATGGACGTTGGAGTTTGGGCATTGAGAGACGGCGTTTTGGAGAGAGGCTTCGCGGCGGCCGACGATGTAGACTGCTTTTGCGTTGTTGGCGGAAAGCGCTTTTGCTACCTGTTATGAAGTGAGTATATGATCAAAGGCGAATGTAAGAAGATGATTCGACGATGATGATAAACTCTTGTTTCCCTTCGCCATGATCTAACGTCTGCCCGGACATGAATGTGGAGGACAACGTCTCCACGATTTTTCAATAAGAAACGCTACATGAGGTAATACACGCTCATTCAGCACACTACACTACTTTGTACGAATGATTGTTTTGAAGCACATCAGCATGAAAAAGCTCATACCATCAACCCGATTCCACTTCCTCCTCCCGTGATAACAACTACAAGACCTTCTACGCTAAAAAGCTTGCGAGGGTCAAGAGATGCCATGGTATTTATCAAGGAAGTAGCTTGAAAGAGAGAATGATGAGGGGTACGATGACAATCAGCGCACCACATCTGAGGTCGGGCGAACGCGGAGGGTCGATGCCCGCGCATTAAGGGGCACTATGTTTCACCTATGCGTCAGCACCCCCATCACATTGGAGCAAGAATCACAGCGACGTATGAGAGCAAGAATCATAGCGAGGGGGGTTACACATCGATGAAGTTGGTTAGTCTTCACGTCTCTGGGTGCTCGACGCGTTAGTCATAACCTTCACAGACGACCAACCTGAAACGACGGTCGTTCCAAGCTCTGCGTTCTCGAAACAAGGTCTATTGACGAGGACGGGAAGACACAAACGATGAAGAAGCTCATCAATGGCATTTGAAGCTCAGTTAAACTTGTTGAAAATCTGATTCATCAGTGACGTGTTTGTTTACCTGAGGTATTAGCTCTTTCCTTCGTTCTATTCACACTCTCAAAGTCGATCTGCCAACTTCGTCCTTCTTCACTTTTCCATTCCTTTTTCTTTTCAACTTCTTCCATCTTCGCCTTGCCCACACGTCCGATTTCTTTCATCAAAACAACCATTAAGCTTCATACTTTTGATCATCCTCTTACTTGCAGCATCATCTAACAGAGGCTATTGCAATCTCTTCATCAAACATGCTCACCAAACTTCTTCCTTTCGTCGCGTTCGCTTCCCTCGTCGCAGCTCGCAACAACGCGCTCGACGTCAACACCAACTGCCAGAACGACAAATGCGTTGATGAACATATCACCACTCATGGATCTGACTTCCTCTACGCCATCTGCGCCGTCATGGGTTTGACTGCTCTCGGTTGCATCGTGGGTGGTTACATGCAGACCAAGGAGCGTCGCTCTAACCGCATCTTTTGGTGGATCACTGCCGCCATCAACTTTACCGCTTGCATCGCTTACTTCACCATGGGTAAGTCACTACTTCCAACTTGGCCTGGATGCCGTGCTCATCTTGTTCAGGTTCCAACTTGGGCTGGACTCCCATTGACGTTGAATTCCCTCGCTCCAGAGCCGTCGTCAGTGGTGTCAACCGTGAGATCTTCTACGTGCGATACATCGATTGGTATGTTCGGTTCCATCTCTATTAGAGAAAGAGCATTATTTAACTAATACTCTCCTTCAGGTTCATCACAACTCCTCTCTTGCTCCTCGACATTCTCCTCACAGCTCGCATGCCTTGGTCACAGATTCTCTGGACGATCTTCCTGGACTGGGTCATGATTATCTGTGGTCTTGTGGGTGCTCTCGTCAAGTCACGCTACAAGTGGGGTAAGTCGGACTCCTCCAATATCCTTGAAACACTCTGACACTTCCTTTGCAGGATTCTGGGGTTTCGGTACTCTTGCAATGTTCATGATCTTCTACAACATTATTGTCGAAGGTATGAAGTATGCCACTCGCCTTGATGCGCACCACGTCGACCTCGTCAACGGCGATCGCAATGGTTCGCGCAATATCAAAAAGACTTACCAAATGTGCGGCGTGTGGTATGTGTCAAGAACAGTATCTTCTTGGCTCATGTAAGATACTAACACTCATGATCAGGACTCTCTTCATCTGGATGCTCTACCCAATCGCTTGGGGTCTTTGCGAAGGTGGCAATGCCATCTCGTCCGACTCTGAGGCGGTTTTCTATGGTATCCTCGACTTCTGCGCCAAGCCAATCTTTTCTCTCATGCTTCTTTGGGGCCACAGGCAGATTCGAACAGTCAGTTTTGATCAGCCACGAGCAATGTGTCGAACTCTGCTAACGTTCTGGCACAGGAACATCTCGGACTCCATGTGAGGGATTATGACGACCTTCCTGTCAACCTTTCCCATGAGAAGACTGTTCCCTATAGCGCGACAGCCCACACTACTCAGTACGGGGAAGACGAGACCAGGGTCAACTCTCAGGACGCTCCTATTGCCCATGTCCCAAACACCAACACGTACTGAACTGGATATTGATGAGATGTGACCTATCGCAATGGTGATTTGTGGAGGACATCAAGATGAACGAGAATGATTCGGATTGGGCTTCTTTGCTGCTTCAGCATGATTAAGGAGGGAAGAATATGCTCTTCAGATTGAGAAGAGGTGCTGGCATGATTGTTCCATGCTGCACCAAGATATACTACACGCTTTAATGTTATTAGGATAGCTATCACGGAAATTGAGTTTTGTCTCTATGGAAGCACGTTGTTTTGTATATTGCACAAAGCAGTCCTGCACGTCGTGCCTGAACACTTCGCGTGTCCGGCAGTAAAGTCGTGAATCGTCGTTGCTGTTGGTCTTTGGGGATGCTCTTTCTCCGCAATCGCTTGCGCTGCCGTCTACCGCTTCTCTCGCTTGTATCCGAAGTCTTGGAACGATTCCGTGGTGGACGGGTCATTCCGAACATGATCTGCATATCCAAGCGAGCACGTTGGAGAATCCGGCCCGCAACGGCCTAAAGGGGAAAGGTCTAGGAAGCTAAGTTCTCTCCCCTCAGGGCCTCGACATGAACCTTCAATATGCTTACAATAGACTTCTGCTGCACGTTTTCGACTGACTGAGATGATCTGTGATGTAGTCGTTAGACTCGGAGTCTTACGGCTTGCTCGTATGACTTCAACACCTTGAAAAGACTCTCTCGTCTGAGTCGTCTCTGGGACGTGCCACAAAACATGATGGTCCGTGCTATCCGTGAAATCAAGCTCGACGACTGAACCTAAAGAGCCAGACCTCATGACACGGCGACGATTGTTGCTTTCATAACGTCAGGAAAGAAGAGGTCCGAAGTGTCAAACAACACCAGTCTGTGGATGAGCCACAAAATGATCCTTCCGCGAGCGTCACCTGTCCTCTTGCGAGTTCTTCTGAGGGTGCCAAGAATCCATTGTTCGATGTGATAGACTGGCAACGAGCTCTGGAAATATGTCCACGAGTCTACAATGACAGCATGAAATACAGCTGCTGAGCTATGGTTGCGTCCTAGTGTAATGACCACTTCGTGTACAAAGCTGAGGCAGATTTCCACTTCAAATCCAGTATCACCATCCTCAACTTTCAAGACCATCCACCACTACCTCACCGAATTTCAATCAAGAAGATCACACAGATATTCACCATGGCACCATCATTCCTGTCCGCCACCCTTGCAGCGCTGCTCCTCTACCGAAGCGCATCAGCCACACCACTACTCACTGAGAGAGATGTTCAGCTTCGGTCTCGAGCATCTACCGCTTTCAACGTCTATACATGCAATAGTGATTAGCTCGATTCTGCCTACTACACCGAGCGCTTTTGCTATAACACACCTCAGGCTGCATACCTACCGACGAAGGCGCCAACACCAGCTGTGAACAACGTACATACGTCCATTTCGACGCTGACGCGAAGGCCCAGTTTTGCGCCAAAGACAGAACAGCACCCTTTGGCGGCAACGAATGTGGTGCCTACGGGACTATTGGAACACCGGATGGTCAAGGCAACTTTAAGGCAACGAGTTCATGCTCAGCACCACATGACGGTACGGGAGGCGCTATCCAGGGATACATCACGCCTGCGAAGAGCGGTAGTTGGAAGTATGCGTGTGTCAATAACAAGGCTGCTGAAACTT
>Ga0160428_1000596_pt1 | contig 37670 bp, 35 predicted proteins | sample SolpanmetagenomM_FD_108198 | JGI IMG/M metagenome (GOLD analysis project Ga0160428, IMG submission 108198) | Solar panel surface microbial communities from Lawrence Berkeley National Laboratory, California, USA - M | ecosystem: Engineered > Built environment > Solar panel > Unclassified ... | reverse complement strand
TTGAGGATTTTCTTCTGCTCAGCCTTAATCTCGGGGCAGCCTTTGTTGCTGGCGGGGCCGGCACGGTCAGGGCAGCGGTCCTGGAAGTCGGGTACACCGTCGCCGTCGCGGTCAAGCGGGCAGCCATTGGCGTCCACTTTGGTACCGGCCGGGGTGTTGGGGCACTTGTCGAGGTAATCGGCTACGCCGTCACCGTCGGCATCGAGCGGGCAGCCCGAGGCGTCTACTTTCACGCCGGCGGGCGTGTTGGGACAGCGGTCATCAGCATCAGCTACACCGTCGCCGTCCGCATCGGGGCAGCCTTGCAGCGCCGCGAGGCCTTTTACTTCGGGGCACTTATCTTGGTAGTCAGCAATGCCATCGCCATCGGTGTCAATGGGGCAGCCCATTACGTCTACTTTCACGCCGGCCGGGGTGTCGGGGCACTTGTCCTTGCGGTCAGATACGCCGTCGCCGTCGGTGTCCTTGGCTTTGCCAAAGTTGGCGGTGAGGCCCGCCGAGAACTGCATGTAGCGGTCGTACTGGTCGGTAAAGTTGCTGCTACCGCTGTTGTAGCCATCCAGGCGGTCGTCGTCGCGGTCGAGGTAGTGCTGGCCAGCCTGGGCAAAAATGCTCAAGCCCGGCGTGAGGCGGAACGTCAGACCCAACGCTGCCTGCCCGTCAAACGAGCCGAAGCTCGTGTGGCTGGCCGTCATGGGGTTGGTGGTGTAGCGGTCGGAATAAACGATGGCCAAGCCCGGCTGCAACAGGATGTAGGGCTGGATAAAAGCATCTTCCTTCAGCGCCCAGCCATTATTCAGCTTCAGCTTAAAGCCCAGACCGATGGTGGTCACGTTGGCGTAGAAGCGGCGGTTGCTAGCGCCCTGCGCGGGGTTGTAGATGTTATTGTAGGTGCCGGGGTCGGCGGGGTAGCGTAGCGAAGCTTGGTTGCCCGACAGGTTAATATCGAGGCCCTTCGAAACGTAGCGGTTCAGGCTGAGGCCACCACCGTAGGTCAGGTTGCGGGCATCCCAGTAGTTTTCACCGAGGTCGCCGTGGTATTGCAGCGTGGTGGCATAGCCACTGACGCCCCATTTTCGGTCGGGGCTCTGGGCCTGGCTGTGCGGGGCAGCGGCCATGATGGCGGCTCCGCTCAGCAGCGCAGTCTTGAATAGGGGGTGCTTCATAAAAGAAGAGAAAAAAAGTACCGCACTGAAAAATCAGCCCGGCAGTAAAAAGATAAAAAGCGCTAATCGGGTAGGCCGTGGCGGGTAGCCGGGTGGCAACTGGGGTGTCTTACGAGATTTTTTAGATTTGGGTGAGGTAGCTGATTAAAGTTCCCGGAAATACCCTTCTTTTTCAGGCCACTGCTGAGCTAAAAAAAATATTCGCACCCCGATGGCAGGCCTGCCATCGGGGTGCGAATAGTGGAGAGGCAAGCTTTTGCCTAGACCGTGGTCAGCCGCAGGGCAGCTAGTGAGCCGCCGGGCGGTCCAGGTGCTGCATAGCCAGCATTTGCTTCATGTTTTTTTCGAGGCCTTCGTTCGAGCCATCCAGAAAGATGACGTTGCCCTTGCCCTGCTCAGCAAAATGCTTGATGGCTTCGGTCCACATGGAGAAATAAACTAGGCTGGGGTCAAGGTTATTTTCGGCCAGCTCCTGCACGGCGTGGGCCATGCCCTTGGTAACCTCTTCGCGGAACAGCGCCACCCCCTGGCCGCGCAGCTGGGCGGCAATTTTCTCGGCCTCGGCCGATATTTTGATGGCGTTACCCTCGGCCTCGGCGGCCTTGGTTTTGGTGATAAGCAAGGCCTGGCCCTCGTTTTCGGCGGCGGCCTTGAGGTTGCTACTAGCCACTACCTTGGCCATCGAGCGCATAATTTCCTCATCAAAGGCAATATCATTAAGCTGCAAATCAATGAGATGGTAGCCCCAGCTTTCGAGCGTTTCGTCGAGCTGGTCTTTCACGTGCAGCACGATTTCACCGCGCAGGCTCAGTACCGCCGCCTGGCGCTGCGTGGCCACGAAGGCCCGGATGCTGCCCTCGACGGTACGGATAAGGGCCTGCATGAGGCTGCGCTCATCCACAAACTTGAAGGCCACGCGCTTGATGGCTTCCTCGCTCTGGTCAAACACCGCGTACACGAGCATGGCTTTGAAATTGACGTTGGCCTGGTCTACCGTAATGGCCTGAAACTCCAGCTCCAGCGAGCGGCTTTGGATGGAGATGCGCTTGTACACATTCTCGATGAAGGGCAGCTTGAAATTTAGGCCCGGCATCATCAGGCGGCGGTATTTGCCGAAGACGGTCACCACCGCTACCGTGCCCTGCGGCACGATGACGTAGCTCATAAACAGGGTGAGCAGCACAAGGCCGAACAGAATCAGCGAAAAGCTCATGGGAATGACGGGGTAAAAACGCCGAAAAAAGGGGTGAAAAGCCGAACGCCAGGCAAGGTAAGCAGCGGCCCGGCGGCTCGGCAGGGTGTATCGCTGGCCTCGGCCGGGCATTACAGGCGCGCCTCCCAAACTTAGCCGGCGCCGGGAGTGCGGCCGCCGCGGCTAGCCGCGGGTTTACCTTCGCAGCCGCCCGGCCTTGGCGCAGGGCACTTGATGATTGACGCATGACAAGATATGTACTGGCCCTGCTGTGGGGCGGCGCCCTCCTAGGCTGGCAGCCAGCCCAGGCCCAGCAGCTGCAGTTTGCCCTGCACAAGCTGCATTTGCCCGGTGAGCTGGCCGATTATGACAACCAGTTTTCGGGGCTGGCCACCACCGCCGACAAGCTCCTGCTGCTTTCGGAAAGTCGCTTGCAGGACCAGGCCGAGGCCAAGCTCTACGCGGTGCGGCTCGCCGACCTCGACCACCAGCTCGCCGATACCACGTATGCGCTGCCCTACCAGAAGCTGCCCATCAGGGGGCTGGCCGCGCTGCGCACCCGCATGGCCGCCGCCGGGCAGCGCTACGAGGGCCTCGAAGCCTTGCTCGTCACCCGGCAGGCGGTGTACCTGTCCGTCGAAACCGACACCCCCTCGCCCACCTGCTACCTGCTCCGGGGCCAGCTGCACCCCGATGCCGTGGTGCTCGACACTACATTTTTGCTGCCCCTGGCCAAGCCCCTGGCCCCCGACGGCAGCCACATCTACAACGCGGGCTTTGAGGCGCTGGCCGAGGCTGATAAGCATCTGCTGGCCTTTTTTGAATATAATAGCTTTCCGGGCCTAAACTATGCGTATGAGCTGGACAACAGCCATTTGAACAGCACCCAGGCACCGCTCAAGCTGCCTTTAGCGCAGCTGCCCTTTCGCCTCACCGACGTTACGGCGGTGGGCCCGGGCCGCTACACGGGGCTCAATTTCTTTTTCAAGGGTGGGGGCGGCGATGCCATTTACCGCACGCCGGACGATGACCAGCCCAACGCCCGGCTCACCCGCGACCAGAGCGGCTACCAGAACTACGCCCGCCTGCTCACCATCGAGCTTAAAAACAATGCCCTGACCTGGCAGCCACTCTGGGAATTTCCCGCGCCCTACCGGGGCTACAACTGGGAGGGCCTGGCGGCCTACCACGGCGGCTACTTCGTCATCAACGATAAATACACGCCCAGCCGCCCTTACCAAACCGTGTTGTTTTACCTGCAACAACTCCACTAAGTGGGGCGGGCGCCAGCCCGGCCAACCCGCGCGGGGCACCCGTGGTAAGTTCTTCAGGCTATTCTGGGCCGCAAGGCACCCGCCCGGTGATGGATTTCCACCGCGAACCGCCATCGCCCCGTGCGCCGCGCTGACGATTCCTACGCTACCGACCGGCCACCGGGGCCGCGCCGGTCGAATCAGGCTGTTATTTCGCGTCGTGCCTACCACTTCACTTTCCGCTCTTCGCCCTTTGCGGGCTTTCGCTACCACCCGTACGCTGGGTTTTGTGCTGCGCTGGCTGCTGCTGGCCAGCCTGGTGGGCGCGCTGGCGGGCACGGCTTCGGCGGGCTTTTTGGTGAGCCTGGAAGCGGCGACGCGCTGGCGTGAGCTGCACCCGTGGGCGCTGGCACTGCTGCCCGTGGGCGGCCTGCTCATCGGGCTGGCCTACCACCGCTGGGGCAACCGCGTGGTGAAGGGCAACAACCTGATTCTCGATGAGCTGCACGCGCCCGGCGCTACCATTCCATTGCGGCTGGTGCCGCTGGTGCTGGGCGGCACGCTGCTCACGCACCTGCTGGGCGGCTCGGCGGGCCGTGAGGGCACGGCCGTGCAAATGGGCGCCGCCCTCAGTGACCAGCTGGCCCGCTGGCTACCCCGGCGCGAGCGCCGGCTGCTGCTCATCGCGGGCATGAGCGCGGGCTTTGCCTCCGTATTTGGTACGCCGCTGGCCGGGGCGGTGTTTGGGCTGGAGGTGTATCTGCTGGGCTCGGTGCGCTACGAGGGCATCTTGCCCAGCTTTCTGGCCGCCGTGGTGGCCGATGTGGTGACGCGGGCCTGGGGTGTGGGCCACACCGCCTACCCGGTGCTGGCGGCGCTGCCGCTCACGCTGCCTGGGCTGGCGGCGGCGCTGGCGGCGGGGGCAGTGTTTGGGCTGGCGGCGCGCTGCTTTGCCACGCTTACGCACGCCATCAGCCGGGTTTTCGGCAACATATCCTATCCGCCACTGCGGCCGGTGGTGGGCGGCGTGGTGGTGGCGGGCACTATGTGGGCGCTGGGCACCCTGCGCTACGCCGGGCTGGGCGTGCCGGTGATTATTGAAGCGTTTCAGCACCCATTAGGCGCGCAGGACTTTGCCCTGAAGCTGCTGCTCACGGCCCTCACACTAGGCTGCGGCTTTAAGGGAGGAGAAGTCACGCCACTGTTTTTTATGGGGGCAGCGCTGGGCTCGGCGCTGGCGGGCGTACTGCCGCTACCGGTGGCGCTGCTGGCGGGCATGGGTTTCGTGGGGGTATTTGCGGGTGCCGCTAACACGCCGCTGGCCTGCCTGCTCATGGGGCTGGAGCTGTTTGGCGCGCAGGCCGGCGTGTACCTGGCGCTGGCCTGCGTGGTAGCCTACCTGTTTTCGGGCCACACCGGCATCTACGGCTCGCAGGTGGTGGGCCAGGCCAAGCACCCGCTACTGGGCCGCCAGGCCGGCCGCCGCCTGGGCGAGCTGTAGCGCAATGGAGGTAATAGCGTGGGGAGGCCGTTTGTCATGATGCCATTACTACTCACCTCCTCCCCCCCCGAAAATATCAAATCATTCGCAGCGTCTACCGGTTGGAAGGCGGAGTAAGAACTAATGATTGCTGCACAATTACGCATCCTGGCGCTGCTGGCGCTGACCACCTTTGCCGCCCGGGCCCAGGCCCCCGCTACGGCCCCCGCCGACTCCCTGCCCCACCCTACCCAGGACATCGGCGACCTCGTGCGCCGCGTGCTGTCGCGCCGCCGGCCCCGCCACGTGCCCGATTCGGTGCGCCTGCTCAAGCCCAGCTCACTGGTGGTGCTGCCGGCCGTGGCCTATACCCTGGAGGCGCGCCTGCTGGCTACGCTCACGGCCAGCTACACCTTCGAGCGGGCGGCGGCCAACCTGTCGGTGCTCTCGACTACGCTCACGTACACGCAGAACCGGCAGATTATCCTGGCGCTCAACGGGCCGCTCTGGACGGCGCACAACCGCAGCCTGTGGCTGGCCGACTACCGCCTGCTGCACTATCCGCAGCAGACCTATGGCCTGGGTAGCAACGCGAATGCCGACGCGGCCATCGCCATGAACTACAACTTCCTGCGCGTGCACCAGAGCTATTACCACCGCGTGGGGCCGGCGGGCCACCTCTACTTCGGAGGCGGCTACTTCCTCGACACGCGCTGGAACATCGCCACCGTGAATGGCGATGGGCAGCAGGTGTACGCCATTTCGGGCTACGCGCCGGGGGTGGCGGGGCGCTCCACATCGTCGGGCCTCGTGGCCTCGGTGCTGCGCGACACCCGCGACAACCAGCTGCGCCCGGCCGCCGGCGAGAGCTACCTGTTTCTGGCCCTGCGGACCAACCTGCGGGCGCTGGGCTCCGATGCCGACTACCGCCTCGTGCAGTTCGACACCCGGCGCTACCTGCGCGCCGGCCGCACCGGCAACGTGCTGGCCTTCTGGCTCTACGGCGACTTTACGCTGGGCCAGGCCGCCCCTTATCTCGACCTGCCCGCCACCGGCTGGGACACCTACAGCGTGACCGGGCGGGGCTACATCCAGGGCCGCTTCCGGGGCACGAGCCTCGTGTATGGCGAGGCCGAATACCGCTTCAACCTCACCCGGTCGCGGGTGCTAGGCGGCGTGGTGTTTGCCAATGGGCAGACGGCCCGCCACCCGGCCACCGGCTACGGGCGCGTGGCCCCCGCCGTGGGCACCGGCATCCGGCTGTGCCTCAGCAAAAAATCCAGCTCGTACCTGGCCGTGGACTATGCCTTCGGTATTCAAGGCTCGCAGGGCGTATTTTTCAACCTGGGCGACGTTTTTTAGCGTGTCAAGCTGAAGAATGGCTTGGCTTATTTTGCCACCCCCCAGTAGGCGGCCAGGCGGCGGCCCACCTCCTGTGTTATGGGGGCGAAGGTCACTGGCCTCACCCAGGTCGCCGGGCGGGGCCGGGCGGGCAGGAGGCTAGCAAGTTTCACAAGCAGAGAGGGCAGCAAAAATGGCTATTACCCAGCTTGGTAGAACCAGGCCGGGGGCGCTTGGGCTGGCAGCCAATATCTTCGGGCCGGCCTGGCCGCGCCGGCTACCGTGGGCGTGGCTATAGCCGGCGCCCGGTGCCTTTGCCGGGCTTCTTCCCTTAGCTGGTACTTATGCGCCGTATCCTTTTTAAACCCGCCTGGCTGGCGCTGGGCCTGCTGGCCGGCGCCGGCACTGCCTACGCCCAGCGGCCGGCCCCGGCCGCCGGCAACCCGATTTTTCCGGGCTGGTACGCCGACCCGGAGGCGGCCATTTTTGGTTCGCAGTACTGGATTTACCCCACCTACTCGGCCAAGTACGAGGAGCAGGTTTTCCTCGACGCCTTCTCCTCGCCCGACCTGGTGCACTGGACCAAGCACCCGCGCATCCTCGACACGGCCGCCGTCAAGTGGGCGCGCCGGGCCCTATGGGCGCCCGCCATTGTGGCCAAAGGCGGCCAGTATTACCTCTTCTTTGGGGCCAACGACTACCACCCCGAAAAGCCCAACGAGCCACCGGGCGGCATTGGCGTGGCCGTGGCCAGCAGCCCGGCCGGCCCGTTCAAGGACCTGCTGGGGCACCCGCTGGTGGGCACCATCGAGCACGGTGCCCAGCCCATCGACCAGTTTGTATTCAAGGATGCCGATGGTAAGTACTACCTGCTCTACGGCGGCTGGCAGCACTGCAACATCGCCCGGCTCAAAGACGATTTTACCGGCTTCCTGCCCTGGGCCGATGGCACGGTGTTTAAGTCCATCACCCCCGAAAAGTACGTGGAGGGCCCGCTCATGTTCCGGCGCCAGGGCAAGTATTACTTCATGTGGAGCGAGGGCGGCTGGACCGGCCCCGACTACTCGGTAGCTTACGCCGTGGGCGAGTCGCCCTTCGGGCCATTCAAGCGGGCCGGCAAAATCTTGCAGCAGGATATGAAAGTGGGCACCGGCGCCGGCCACCACTCCGTTATCAACGTGCCGGGCACCGACCGCTGGTACATCGTGTACCACCGCCACCCGCTCGGCGACCCCGACGGCAACCACCGCCAGGTGTGCATCGACGAAATGCGCTTCGACAAGGCCGGCCGCATCCTACCCGTCAAAATCACCACGCAAGGCGTTGGCGCCCAACCATTGTAGCGGTAGCCTTAGCATTCATTCAACGACAAGACGCAGGCTGCGTCGCTGCTGCCATATGCCACCTCGCCAACTCCTGTTTATTTGCAGCCAGAACCGCTGGCGCAGCCTCACCGCCGAGCGCCTGCTCGCGGGCCACCCCAGCCTGTTGGCCCGCTCGGCGGGCACCGAGCCCGGGGCCAGAGTGCGCGTGGCGGCCGGCCACCTGGGCTGGGCCGACATTATTTTCGTGATGGAAAAGCGCCACGCCGACCGCCTGTGGGCCAAGTTTGGCCCCGAGCTGGCTGGCAAGCCGCTCGTCAACCTGCGCATTCCCGATGACTATCCCTTTGAAGACCCGGCGCTGGTGGCCCTGCTGCACGAGCGGCTGGCCGCCTACTTTGGCCAGCCGCTGGCCGACCTCCGGTAACGCCCCGGCCCGTACTTTTGCCCCCTATGGAATTTACCGTTGGTCAGATTGCCCAGGTGGTGGGCGGCACCGTGGAAGGTGACGCCGAGGCCACCGTTTCGAGCCTCGCCAAGATTGAGGAAGCCGGCGCCGGCGCGCTCGCTTTCTTGGCCAATGCCAAGTACGAGCCCTTTTTGTACACCACGCAGGCCACGGCCGTCATCGTCAGCCCCGAGCTGGTGCTGCGCCAAGCGGTGGGCGCCAGCCTCATCCGGGTGGCCGACCCCTACTCGGCCTTCAGCAAGCTGCTCGAATTTTATGCCCAGGCCACGCGCGTAGGCAAGCGCGGCGTGGAGCAGCCCAGCTACCTGGGGGAGGGCAGCACCATCGGGCCGGGCCACTACCGGGGGGCGTTTTCGTACGTGGGCGAGAACTGCGCGATTGGCGAGAACGTACTCATTTTCCCGCACGCCTTCATCGGCGACCGGGTGCGCATCGGCGATAATTCCATCATCCACGCCGGGGCTAAGGTCTATGCCGATACGGTTATCGGCCAGCGCTGCGTCATCAAGGCGGGCGCGGTGGTGGGCACCGATGGCTTCGGCTTTGCGCCGCAGCCCGACGGCTCTTACAAGGCCATTCCGCAAATCGGCAACGTGGTGCTCGAAGACGACGTGAGCATCGGGGCCAATGCCACTATCGACTGCGCCACGATGGGCAGCACGGTGGTGCGCCAGGGTGCCAAAATCGACAACCTCGTGCAGCTGGCCCACAACGTGGAGGTGGGCCGCCACACCGTTATCGCGGCCCAAACGGGCATTTCGGGCTCGTCCAAGCTGGGTGATTTTTGCGTGCTGGCCGGCCAGGTGGGCCTGGCCGGGCACCTGACGCTGGCCAATAAAACAACGATTACGGCCCAGGCGGGCGTGGGCAAATCGGTGCGCCAGGAGGGCCTGACGCTGCAAGGCTCCACGGCCTTCGACTTCAAGCAGAACCAGCGGGCGCAGGTAGTTTTCCGGCGCCTGCCCGAATTGGAGCAGCGCGTAGCGGCGCTCGAAAAAAGCTCGCCAGCGCCCGATAAGCTGTAGCTTTGCACCCTATTTGAGCTGTTAGCTATTAGCTGTTAGCTGTTAGCAGTGTTCGATACCTCTTTTTTCAGCCTTTCCGGCCTCCGGCTAAAAGCTAGTAGCTACCTGCTAACAGCTAGATAATGAACGACAAACAACACACCATCAAGGCCCCCGTGACGGTGCGGGGCATCGGGCTGCACACCGGCGCGGAGGCTACCATGACCTTCTGCCCCGCTCCGGTGGGCCACGGCTACAAGTTTCAGCGCGTCGATTTGCCCGGCCAGCCCCTCGTGGATGCCGACGTCGACAACGTGGTGGACCTCTCGCGCGGCACGACCATCGAGCAGAACGGCGCTCGCATCAACACCGTGGAGCACACGCTGGCCGCCCTCGTGGGCTTGCAGCTCGACAACGTGCTCATCCAGCTCAGCGGCCCCGAGCCGCCCATCATGGATGGCTCGTCGTTCGAGTTTATCAAGGCCCTCAACGAGGTGGGCTTCGAGGAGCAGAATGCGCTGCGCAACTACTACGAGATTCCCGACACCATCCGCTACATGGACAATGCGCGGGGTGTCGAAATCGCGGCCCTGCCGCTGGCCGACTACCGCCTCACGGTGATGGTGGACTATAACTCGCCGGTGCTGGGCTCGCAGCACGCTACGCTCACGGACATCAAGCAGTTTAGCGACGAAATCGCGTCGTCGCGCACGTTCTGCTTTCTGCACGAGTTGGAGCACCTGTATAAGTCGAATCTCATCAAGGGCGGCGACCTCAGCAACGCCATCGTGGTAGTCGACCGCGTGGTGGGCGAGCACGAGCTGGACGAGCTGGCCGCCATGCTGGGCAAGCCCAAGGTGTCGGTGAAGAAGGAAGGCATCCTCAACAACGTGGACCTGCGCCACAAAAACGAGCCCGCCCGCCACAAGCTGCTCGACCTCGTGGGCGACCTCGCCCTGGTGGGCCGCCCGCTGAAAGGCCAGATTCTGGCCGCCCGCCCCGGCCACGCTGCCAACGTGGCCTTTGCCAAAAAAATCAAGAAGCGGATGCTGGAAGACCGCACCAGCGCCGTGCCGGTGTATGACCCCAGCCGCACGCCGGTGATGGACATCAACCGCATCATGCAGGTGCTGCCCCACCGCTACCCCTTCCTGCTGCTCGACAAGGTCATTCACCTGGACAGCCAGATGGTGACGGCCGTGAAGAACATTACCATGAACGAGCCCTTCTTCCAGGGCCACTTTCCCGGTAACCCCGTGATGCCGGGCGTGTTGCAGATTGAGGCGATGGCCCAAACCGGCGGCATCCTGGTGATGAACACCGTGCCCGACCCGGAGAACTATTGGCAGTACTTCCTGGGTATTGAGAATGCGCGCTTCCGCAAAAAGGTGCTGCCCGGCGATACCATCATCTTCCACTGCGTGCTCACGGCGCCCATCAAGCGCGGCATCGCCAAGATGAAAGGCCAGGCCTTCGTGAACGGCAAGGTAGTCTGCGACGCCGAGATGAGCGCCGCCATCGTGCGCAAAGACAACGTGTAGGTTAATTATGAATTATGAATTATAAATTATGAATTGGACCAGCATCCCATAGCTAGCCTGTTCATTACCATTTAATTCATAATTTATAATTCATAATTCATAATTCTAAGAAATGCTTTCCCCCCTCGCCCATATCCACCCCGCCGCCCGGCTAGCCCCGGGCGTGACCGTCGAACCGTTCACCACCATTTACGGGGACGTGGAGATTGGCGAAAACACCTGGATTGGGCCCAACGTGACCATCATGGACGGGGCGCGCATCGGGGCCAACTGCCAGATTTTTCCGGGCGCGGTCGTCTCGGGCATCCCGCAGGATTTGAAGTTTGCCGGGGAGGTTACCACCGCCCACATCGGCGACTACACCGTGCTGCGCGAGTGCGTGACGGTGAACCGGGGCACCGTGGACCGGGGCCGCACCGTGGTGGGCAGCCACTGCCTGCTGCAAGCCTACGTGCACATTGCCCACGACTGCTTTGTGGGCGACCACTGCGTGATATCCAACGCTACCCAGATGGCGGGCCACGTGCTGGTGGGCGACTGGGCCATTATCGGGGGCACCACGGCCATCCATCAGTTTACCAACATCGGGGCGCACGCCTTCATCGCCGGCGGCTCGCTGGTGCGCAAAGACGTGCCGCCCTTCGTGAAAGCCGCCCGCGAGCCGCTCACCTACGCCGGCGTCAACTCGGTGGGGCTGCGCCGCCGGGGCTTCAGCGAGGAGCAGGTAAATGGCATCCACGAGATGTACCGCACGCTGTACCTCAGCGGCTTGCCGATGGCCGAGGCCCTGAGCCGCATCGAGGTAGAGCTGCCGCCCTCCCCCGAGCGCGACGAGATAACGCAGTTTGTGCGCTCGGCCGCGCGCGGCATCATCAAGGGCCCCACCCGCGGCAGCCTGGCCGAAGAAGGCGCCGACTAATCTTTTGAGCTGTTAGCTTTTAGCTGCTGGCTGGTAGCTTTTTCTTGTGAACGAAGCTGCTGGCCAGCAGCTAGAAGCTGACAGCTTATCATGTAGCGAATGGCTTTTCAACTCGACGCCCAGGGCCTGGGCCGCCGCTACGGCCGCCAGTGGATTTTTCGGCAGCTCAGCCACGTCTTTGAGCCCGATTCGGCCACGGCCATCCTGGGACCCAATGGGGCGGGCAAGAGCACGCTGCTCAGCATTCTGGCCGGGCAGCTGCTGCCGAGCGAAGGCCGGCTTGCCTACTCGCTGGCCGGGCAGCCGGTGCCCGTGGCGGCGGTGCCGCGCCACCTCGCCTACTGCGCACCCTACCTGGAGCTGCCCGAAGATTTTACGCTGCTGGAGCTGCTGGCTTTCCACACCCGCCTCAAGCCGTTGCGGCCGGGCGTGTCGGCCGCTAATCTGGTTGATATCATGTACTTGCACAAGGCGCGGCACCAGGCGGTGCGCACGTTTTCGTCGGGCATGAAGCAGCGCCTCAAGCTGGGGCTGGCCCTGTACGCGGCGGCCCCGCTGCTGCTGCTCGATGAGCCCACTACCAACCTCGATGCCCAGGGCACGGCCTGGTACCTGGAGCACGTGGCCCGCGTGCGCGACGCCGGCCGGCTGGTCGTGGTGTCGTCCAACGTGCCGGCCGAGTACGCCTTTTGCAACGACCAGGTGCTGATTACCGATTTTCAATAGCCACCTACCCCCAGCACAGCACCATGCTCAGCAGCACGGAAGAAAGCTACCTGGCCACCGAGCGGCTGGCCACCGGCCGTAGCGAATACCTGCACGGCACGGCGTACCCGCTGCCCGCGCCCACCGCCGCCCACACGCTCATCGCCGAAAATACCGCGCTGCACCTGGCGGGCCAGGTGCGTGGCCGCGACTTCGCGGTGCTGGGCAGCGCCACGCGGGTGCACGCGCTGGGCGCCGGCCTGTTTACTTACCCTGATGTGGCGCTGGTACCCGGCAAGGCGCTGTGGCTGGCCGATGGCTACCGTGACAACCTGCTAAACCCTACGGTGCTGGTGCGGGTGCTGCCGCACCCCATGCCGGCTCATTTTCAAGAAGTATTTGAGGCGTATTTCGACCTGCCAACGGTGCAGCACGTGGTGCTCATTACGGAGTTTGCGGCGCGCATCTCGCTGGGCTCGCGCAATGCGGCGGGCAACCTGGACGTGCTGGGCTTCACCGGGCTGGCGGCGGTGCTGGCCATCGATGACCTGGACTTGGAATTGCCGCTGGCCGAGGTGTACCGGGGCGTGGCACTACGCGCCTAGCCCGGCACTTTTTTTGCAGGCCCGGTGGGCGTAGCCAACCCATTCGGTCGCGGGCCGTATCTTCGGTCTACGCTTTAAAAACCTCCTTTAATTACCCTCTGCTGCTCCTTTTACCATGCGACAGTACGATAACTTAGACGACGACGACCTCGCCGACGACGACAACCTCGACGCGTTCGCCCGCACGGGCGGCGCCAAAACCAAGGGCTCCAGCGAGGACCAGCTGTCGGCCAAATACGCCGACTACCTCATGTGGCGCGACACGGGCTCCTCGCACGACGAGGCCCTCGACCTGGCCTCCATGACCGAAGACGAGTTTACGACCGCCGAGGCGGCCGAAGACCCCGACGGCAGCAGCGGCCTCTCGCCCCTCGAAGAAGACGATGACCTCGACGCCGACGACGATGACGAGTTTGGCGGCAGCTCGCGCAGCCGGGGCCGCGGCGACGACTACGACAGCGACTACTAAACGCCGCCAGGCCCGGTAAGCGGGGGCCATCATTGCACGCGCAATGACGGCCCCCGCTTTGCGTTATCAGGGATAGATGCTTTCGCGCTGGGCCCGGTGAAAGCCCCAGCCATTGGCCGCGCTCAGCTCCATCTCAAACAGCACCTGCCGGCTGGCATAGTCCAGCTCGATAATTTTACCGCCCTGGCCAGTAGTATTGGGCACCTGGTAGCCTGGGCAAAACAGCAGGTGGTTGACGGCCGGCAGGTACTGCACCCGCGACACGATGGCCGAGTATGTGGCCGCGCCGCGCTCCTTGCCGTAGGTCCAGACTTGCTGCACGGTACGGGCCGCCGGATCGAGGTGGTACACGACGGCGCGGCTGTAGTGCGCCGGCGCATTATGAATAAAATTGCGATTGGTACCATTATCAAACAGCAGCAGGTCGCCGTTGGGCATCAGCTGGATGGAGTGTTGGTACCAGTTCCACTCGAAGTCCGGGGCATTGACCGAGCCATTGACCACGGCCGTATCGGCAATGGGTTGGCCGCTGGCACTGAGCGGCGTCAGGAGCACCTCGCTCAGGTTCTGGCCCTGGTGACTGGGGCCCCAGCCGCGGTGCGGAGCCAGCAGCCACTTCACGTGGTTGTCGTAGGTGAGCTTGGCCACGCCCTGGTAGCGACCCGATACGACGATGGTGTTATCGGCGGGGTCGTAGAGCACGGCATTGGCGTGCAGCCAGTCTACGGGGTCGGTTTCCAGGGCGTGGCGGGTTTCGTTGAGGCTCTGCTTGAGGTCCCACTCGGTGAGCACCCGGTTGGTGTGGCGGTCAATTTCGACCACGTAGTCTTCCTGGGTGGGCGTGCCATCGGGGTGCGTGCTGCCGGTTTTATTCACCGTAGCCAGGAAGTTGCCATCGGGCTTTTCGTACAGCTCGTGGTGAAACGTGTAGCCCGGCAGGGTCCAGCGGTTGAGGATAGTGCCGTACACATCAACCTCAAACAGCTGGCTGGTCGTCTTGTCGCCAAAGCAATAGTTGCCATTGCGCAGCCGGCTGATGCCGCAGTCGTAGGAAAGCTGCCCCAACTCGGGGAGGCTGCGATAGTCCAGCAGCCAGCGAATATCCCCGTAGTTGTCCATGATAAGCGGCATTTGCGGGGCCGTCGCGCTAAAATTGCTCACCAGCGTAAAGTCGCCCCCCAGCGCGGCGCCCGTCGGCGCGGTCGTCACCAGGGTGGTCGGCATGTTGGGGGGCAGGGGCGCCGTTTGAATAGTGAAGGTGGTATCGGCCAGGAGCTGCCCGGCGGGGCTCACCAGCTGCACCGAAACGCTGTTGGCATAGTCGGGGTAAAGGCCCATAATCGGCACCGTGCCTACCTTTCCTTCGTCGGCAAACTGCTGCGTCAGGTCGGACGCGGCGCCGTGCCGGCCGTGCACCACCAGCCGCAACTGCCCCGCCGGCGCCGCCAGCAGGGTTAGCCGGGCGGTGAGCGGTGCGTAGCCCGTAGGATTAAGCACCACGGAGCCAGCCCCGAAGGAGTGGGGCAGGGCTACTACCGGTGCCGGCGCCTGAGCCGGCTCTCTGTTGCAGCTGGCCAACCCCAGTAAGCCCAACGCTATTAAGTATGTAACTTTCATGAAAACAACATTTTAAATTAGTTGTATTTCTTGGAAGCAAAACACGGGCGCTGGTTTAATGCCCACAAAAAACCCGGGCCGCATCGCGACCCGGGGCTAGCCTAGCCGGCGGCAGTAGCGCGCTCCTTATAAGCGCGTTGGGAGCCGCCCGACCGCTGAAAATTATTTGCCGCCAAACACGCGCTTGAGCAGCGCCGTGGACTGCGCGGCCGGGTTCTGGCGAATTTTGGCTTCCTGCTGAGCCAGCAGGATGAAGAGCCCATCGACGGTTTCCTTGGTCACGTAGTCGGTGAGGTTGGTGCTGGCGGGCGTCATGAGCGGAATCTTGTTGTAGCGCTCGATAAGCTTGGTGTAGGCCGCGTTGGCGCCCACCTGGTCGAGGCTCTGCACGATGCTGGGGCGCAGGGCGGCGTTGAGGGCGGCCTCCGAGTTTTTGCGCAGCAGCTGGGTGGCGGCGTCCTTGCTGCCGCTGGTCACGAGCGAAAGCGCATCGGTGAGGGTAAGCTGCTGCAAGGCGTTCAGAAAGATGTCTTTCGCCTGGGGTGCCGCGGCTTCGGCGGCGCGGTTGAGCAGGTTGGTGGCTTGCTCCACGGCCTGCTTGCCAATGGGGCCGGGCAGCGCGTTGAGGGTGGTCGCCACGAGCTGCGCATCGGGCGGAAACTGGATGCGGATATCGTCGTTCAGGTTAAAGCCGTCGGGCTCGGAGGCGAAGGCCACGGCCTTGGTGATGCCAGTGGTGAGGGCCTCGCGCAGGCCGCTGCTGGCCTCGGCCTCGGTGAGGGGCGCCACCGGGGCGGGGGCGGGCGCCGGAGCTGGGGTAGCGGCGGTGGTCTTGGTGGCAGTCGTTTTGGTGGTCGTTTTTTTGGCCGGGGTGGCTTTCGCCGGGGCCTTTTTCACGACGGTCGTTTTTTTAGTAGTCGTAGCTTTTTTGGTGGTTTGGGCCAGGGCCGGGGCCGCGCTGCACAGGGCCAGCGCCAGGAGTAGGTTTTTCATCAGGCAGAAAAAGAAAAAGGCGGGGCGTAAAAACCGGACGGCCCGTATAGCTGTCCTGCTGGCACCACGCCGCAAAGGTCTTTACAAAACCCTGCCAAACTATTCTATTGCTTTCCGATGGACGTTGAAATCATGACAATCGGCGACGAGCTGCTCTACGGGCAGGTCGTGGATACCAATTCGGCCTTTATGGGCCAGCAGCTGGGCCGCCTGGGCCTGCGCGTGCGCCAGATAACGAGCGTGAGCGACCGCGCCGACGAGATAGTGGCCACCCTCGACCAGGCCCGCCAGCGCGCCAAGGTCATCCTGATGACCGGCGGCCTCGGCCCCACCAAAGACGACCTCACCAAGCACGTGCTGGCCCGCTACTTCGGCCGCGAGCTGGTGTTGCACGAGCCCACGCTGCACCACGTGGAGGAGATTTTTCGGCGCTTCAATCGCCCCATGCTCGACGTGAACCGCCAGCAGGCGCTCGTGCCGGCCGGCACCGAGGTGCTGCACAATGCCGTGGGCACTGCGCCCGGCATGTGGATAGAGGATGGCGGCACGGTCTTCATCAGCATGCCCGGCGTGCCCTTCGAGATGAAGAAGCTGATGACCGACCAGGTGCTGCCCAAGCTTCAGGAGAAATTTCAGCTCGCCCCCATCGAACACGTGGTGGTGATGACGGCCGGGCTGGGCGAGTCGTTTCTGGCCGAAAAAATCAAGGACTGGGAAAGCGCCCTGCCGCCCAACGTGAAGCTGGCTTACCTGCCCAGCCTGGGCAGCGTGCGCCTGCGCCTCACCGGCACCGCCGATGGCCAGCCCGACCTGCGCGGCCGGATGCTGGCCCTGCTGCCCGCCCTGCGCGCGCGCATCGGCAGCTACATTTTTGCCGAAGAAGACTCGCCGCTCGAAGTCGTGCTGGGCCAGCTGCTGAAGGCAAAGGGCTGGCAGCTTGGCACCGCCGAAAGCTGCACCGGCGGCACGGTAGCTGCCCGCCTCACGAGCGTACCGGGTAGCTCGGCCTACTTCCGCGGCAGCGTGGTGGCGTATAATAACGACCTCAAGGAAAGCCTGCTAGGCGTAAATGCCGAAACCCTGGGCCAGCACGGCGCCGTGAGCGAGCTCACCGTGCGCGAGATGGCCGAGGGCGCTCGCGCCCGCCTGGGCTGCGACGTGGCCCTGGCCACCAGCGGCATTGCCGGCCCCGGCGGCGGCACGCCGCTCAAGCCGGTGGGCACCATCTGCATTGCCTGCGCCACCCCCGCTGGCACCGTGAGCCGGCAAATTAATATCGACCGCGGCCGGCAGACGAATATTGAGTACACGACCCAAGCGGTACTGATATTGCTGTGGCAGCAGCTGGCCGGGCACCGCGAGGCCGAATTACTGAAGGTATAGCGGCTGGCCCTTCCGTAGCCAACAGCATGGCCATCAGCAGTACCTTGCGTCAAGATGACCAAGCTACTGTTGATGGCCACGCTGTTGTTGGCCGCCCCCTGCGCGGGCCGGGCGCAAGGCCGTGACACCGCCTTTGCCGTGCACAAGCTGTTTTCGCAAAAAAGGGCTAAGGGGCTGCACACCGCTGGCGCCGGGGCCAGCCTCGCCACCGAGGCCGCCACCTTACGGGGCGCTATCACGGGTGGCTTGGTGGGTGCGGCGCCGGTTGTGCTAGGGCTGCGCCAAACCGGGCGCTACACTGCTGAGCGCGAACAGGATATCTTAAGTCGCTACGCCGCCGGCACACCCATTCCAGCTGATGTACGGCACGCGCTACGACGCAAGTATTTTCACCGCACGGCCCAGGATGTAGCTAGCGGCGCGCAGTGATGACACGGAACCCACGAGCCGCTTAACAAACGTTTGTTAGTTTTGCGGCGTTAATCTGGCTGCCCTCCCACCCTAGCCCCCGCCATGCTTTTCAATCCTGACATCGAGCGGCTGCCCCTGCCGCAGCTGCGCGCCCTGCAAAACGCCCGGCTCAAGGAACAGGTAGCGTACCTCAACGACCGGGTGCCGTTCTACCAGCGCAAGTTTGCCGAGGCGGGCATCAACCCGGCTACGTTTCGCGGGCTGGAAGATTTGACTAAGCTGGGCTTTACTAAAAAGGCGGATTTTCGGGATAACTATCCCTTCGGCCTCTTCGCGGTGCCCGAAACGGAGGTGGCGCGGCTGCACTGCTCCAGCGGCACCACGGGCAAGGCCACGGTGGTGGGTTACACGGCCGGCGACCTCAGCATTTTTTCCGAAGTGGTGGCCCGCTCGCTGGCCGCCGCCGGCTGCCGGCCGGGCATGAAAATGCAGAATGCCTACGGCTACGGCCTCTTTACGGGCGGGCTGGGCATCCACTACGGCGCCGAGCGGCTGGGCCTCACGGTCATCCCGGTATCGGGAGGCAGCACCGACCGGCAGCTGCAACTCTTGCAGGATTTTCGGCCCGAAATCATCTGCGCCACGCCCTCCTACGCCCAGGTTTTGGCCGAGGAGCTGCACCGGCGCGGCATCCCTCCCGAAGCCATCAACCTCCAGCTAGCCGTGCTCGGCGCTGAGCCCTGGAGCGAGGCCAGCCGCACGCAGGTGCAGGACGGCCTGCGCGTGGCGGCCACCAACATCTACGGCCTCAGCGAGATACTCGGGCCCGGCATCTCGCAAGAGGATGTGGACGAGCGCGGCACCGGCAGCTACATTTGGGAAGACCACTTTTACCCCGAAGTGGTAGACAAGGACACCGGCGAGCCCGTGGCCGAGGGCGAGCTTGGCGTATTGGTATTCAGCACCTTGACCAAGAAGGCCATGCCCATCCTGCGCTACTGGACGGGCGACATCACCAACATCTACTACGACCACTCGGTAAAGCGCACCCACGTAAAGATGGGCCCCATCCGGGGCCGGGCCGATGATATGCTCATCATTCGGGGCGTCAATTTTTTCCCCACCCAGGTCGAGGATATCCTCCCCGGCCTGGCGCACGCCAGCCCCCACTACCAGGTGGTGGCCACCCGGCGCGGCAGCCTCGACGAGGTGGAGGTGAACCTGGAGGTGGCCGAAACCCTGCTGCGCGAGCTGGGCCTGGCCACGGCCACGCTCACCGCCGAGCACCTGGCGCAGCACGACAGCCTGCGCCAGCTCCAGGGCCAGCTTGCCAAGAAAATTAAGGACAATATCGGCCTCAGCATGCGGGTCAACCTGCTGGGCAGCGGGCAGCTGCCACGTAGCGAAGGCGGCAAGCTGAACCGCGTGAAAGACCTTCGGGGGCTGAGCTAGCAATAGCGCGAACTTGGTAGTTCGGGCCCCGGGACGATACGACTAGCGCGGCGATGCGAACCACAAAGTTCGCGCTACTAACCCGAGCACGCCGCTGTAATTTAATCTATTATGAGCCGTTTCCACTCCTTAAAAATCAAGAGCATCACCCGCGAAACGCCCGACTGCGTGTCGCTGGCCTTCGAGGTGCCGGCCGAGTTGCGCGAACTATTTCGCTACCAGCCCGGGCAGTACCTGACACTGCGCCGCGAGCACGGCGGGGAAGAATTGCGCCGCAGCTACTCTATTGCCAGCAGCCCGCTCGATGGCGAGTGGCGCGTGGCCATCAAGAAAGTACCCGGCGGCCGCTTCTCGACCCTGGCCGTGGAGGATGGCCTGCGCCCCGGCGACACCCTCGACGTGCTGCCGCCGCAGGGCCGCTTCACGCCCACCCTGCACCCCAGCCAGGCCCGGCGCTACGCGCTGTTTGCGGCCGGCAGCGGCATCACGCCCATCCTCAGCATTGCCCGCACGGTGCTGCTGACCGAGCCGGGCAGCCACGTGTACCTGGTATACGGCAACCGGGGCCGCAACTCGATTATTTTCAAGGAACAGCTGGAGGGCCTGAAGAATACCTTTATGGGCCGGCTGAGCGTGTACCACGTGCTGAGCCGCGAGCAGGGCGAGAGCGACTTGTTCTACGGCCGCGTCGATTATGCCAAAACTGCGCAGTTGCTGCGCCAGCTCATGCCGGCCGCTGGCCTGGACGAGGCGTTTATCTGCGGCCCCGAGGAAATGATACACGGCGTGCGGCAGGCGCTGGCCGAAGCCGGCGTGGCCCCCGACAAGATTCACTTTGAGCTGTTTGCCACGGCCGGTGGGGCGGCCAGCAAGCCCACCACCCCGCGCCCGCTGGGCGAAGACGACCAGAAAAGCCAGGTGACCCTGCGCCTTGATGGCCGCGCCTACCGCCTCGACATGTCGTACTACGGCGATACGGTGCTCGATGCGGCCCTGGCCGCCGGCATCGACGCGCCGTATTCGTGCAAGAACGGGATGTGCAGCACCTGCCTGGCGCGCATCACCAGCGGCACCGCCGCAATGGACGTAAACTATTCGCTTTCCGAAGCCGAAGTAGCTAAGGGCTACGTGCTTACCTGCCAGGCCCGGCCCACCACGGCCGAGGTAACGGTGGATTTTGACCAGTAAATCTCAGGCTGTTAAAAATCACTTCCCAGAAGTCGTTATCCTGCTGAGCAATGTGCCGCAGCCTGCTCAACCTGGGCGGGCCCTAGCGCCGGCGCACCGGCCAGGCTGCTTCGCCAAGCTCCGCATGGCAACGATTGATTACTTTTGTCTCTCGCCAAACTAACACTTGTTAGTTTTCGTTGTCAGCTCATGGAACCGCTAGCCCTCACCCCCGAAGAACAGTTTCAGGCGCGCATCGACGCCGACATCCGCATTGAGCCCAAGGACTGGATGCCCGAGGCGTACCGCAAGACGCTCATCCGCCAGATTTCGCAGCATGCGCACTCCGAGTTGGTGGGCATGCTGCCCGAAGGCAACTGGATTACGCGGGCACCTTCGCTCAAGCGCAAGTCCATCTTGCTGGCTAAGGTGCAGGACGAGGCGGGCCACGGCCTCTACCTCTACAGCGCCGCCGAAACGCTGGGTACCTCGCGCGACCAGATGCTGGCTGACCTGCACTCGGGCAAAGCCAAGTACAGCAGCATTTTCAACTACCCGACCCTGAGCTGGGCCGATATGGGCTGCGTGGGCTGGCTCGTGGATGGCGCGGCCATCCTCAACCAGGTGCCGCTGTGCCGCACCAGCTACGGCCCGTATGCGCGGGCTATGGTGCGCGTGTGCAAGGAAGAGAGCTTCCACCAGCGCCAGGGCTTCGAGGTGATGCAGACGCTCTGCGAAGGCTCGGCCGCCCAAAAGGCGATGGCCCAGGAGTCGCTCAACCGGTGGTGGTGGCCCACCCTGATGATGTTTGGCCCCGCCGACGATGCCTCGCCCAACACCGAGCAGAGCATGAAGTGGCGCATCAAACGCTTCACGAACGACGAGTTGCGTCAGAAATTCGTAGATATGATGGTGCCCCAGGCCGAGTTTCTGGGCCTCACCGTGCCCGACGAGAAAGTGAAGTGGAACGAAGCCCGCCAGGCCTACGACTTTGGCGAGGTGAACTGGGAGGAATTCTGGGCCGTGGTAAAGGGCAACGGCCTCTGCAACCACGAGCGCCTGCAAGCCCGTGTGCAAGCCCACGAGGAAGGCGCCTGGGTGCGTGAGGCCGCGCTGGCCCACGCCGAAAAGCGCAAAGCCCGGGAGGCAGTAGCTGTAGCAGCGTAGAAAAAAGGGGAAATCGTCTGTCATTGCGAGCCTGCGAAGCAATCGCACCCGCACGATATCCGAACGATTCGTTCTGATGCGATTGCCGCGCTCCACTGCGTTGCGCTCGCAATGACAGAATATTAAAAAGCAATGAATAACTCCGAATGGCCCCTCTGGGAGGTCTTTATCCGCAGCAAGCAGGGGCTCGACCACAAGCACGTGGGGAGCCTGCACGCCGCCGACGCGGCGATGGCCGTGCAAAATGCCCGTGACGTGTACACGCGCCGCCTCGAAGGCGTGAGCATCTGGGTGGTCGAGTCGACCCACATCCACGCCTCCAACCCCGATGAGGCGGCCGAGTTTTTCGACCCGGCGGCCGATAAAGTGTACCGGCACCCCACGTTTTATGACGTGCCGGCCTCCATCAAACACATGTAAGCCTGCGGTTTATGTCCGTTTCTCAGCCCGAAATTGCCGTGACCCCGGCCACCACTGCCAGCCCGCTGTTTCCCTTCGTGTTGCAGCTGGCCGATACCAGCCTCATCCTGGCGCACCGCCTCTCGGAGTGGTGCGGCCACGGCCCCGTGCTGGAGCAGGATTTGGCCCTGGCCAACATTGCCCTCGACCTGCTGGGCGAGGCCCGCAGCTACTACCAGTACGCCGCCGAGCTGGAAGGCCAGGGCCGTACCGAAGACGACCTGGCTTACCTGCGCCCAGCCGTGGAGTACCGCAACCCGCTGCTCGTTGAGCAGCCCAACGGCGATTTTGCCCACACCATCGTACGGCAGTTCCTGTTTGATAATTTTCATTATCAGCTCCTTAAAGGCTTGAAGGAGGGTCCCGACGCCCGGCTGGCCTCCATTGCCGAGAAGTCGCTGAAGGAAGCCGCTTACCACCTCAAGTGGAGCTCGGAGTGGCTGATTCGCCTGGGCGATGGCACGCCCGAGAGCCGCCAGCGCCTCGACAAGGCCATTGCCACGCTCTGGCGCTTTGCTGGCGAGCTGACTACCCCCACCGCTACCGAAACCCAGTTGCAGGAATTAGGCCTCGTGCCCGACTACGCCGCGCTGCTACCCGCCATGCAAACCCACCTGGCGCACGTGCTGGCCGAGGCCACCGTACCGGAGCCCGCCGCCCCTTTCGCGCAGCTGGGTGGCAAGAGCGGCCGGCATTCCGAGCACCTCGGCTACCTGCTCACCGAGCTGCAATACATGCAGCGCACCTACCCCGGCCTCACGTGGTAACTGTTTTTCAGCTTTTGGCCACCAGCTGCTGGCCGTTAGCTTTTTAATACCCAAGCCATGACCGAAAAGCTAACAGCCAACAGCGCTCCGCCAACCGCTGACAAAATCTGGCACTTGCTGGAGGAGGTGAGCGACCCCGAAGTGCCGGTGCTCAGCATCTTGGACCTAGGTATTGTGCGCGCCGTGGCCGTGGAAGGTGAGCAGGTTTCGGTCACCATCACGCCCACGTACTCGGGCTGCCCGGCCATGAGCGCCATCGCCACCGACATCCGGCTGCGGCTGCTGGCCGAGGGCTACGCCAAGCTCACCATCCACAACCAGCTCAGCCCCGCCTGGACTACCGACTGGATGAGCCCGGCCGGCCGGGCCAAGCTAGAGGAGTACGGCATTGCTCCGCCCGTCGATGGCACGGCTACTGGCCACGTCCTCAACCTGTTTGGGCAGGATACGGCCGTGCGCTGCCCGCTCTGCAAGTCGGCGCACACGCACCTGGTGAGCCAGTTTGGCTCTACGGCCTGTAAGGCGCTGTACCAGTGCGACGACTGCCGCGAGCCGTTTGACTACTTTAAATGCCACGCGTAGTGCTCTCTAAATCATTGTTATGCAGCGCGTAGCGAAGCATAACAATGCTTGCTGTCCTTCACAACTTACTATGTCCGACACCTCCCTGCTCTTCTCCCTGGCCGATGGCGTGGCTACGCTGACCTTCAACCGGCCCGACGTTTTTAACAGCATCAATAAGCCGGTGGCGCTGGCTTTGCAGCAGCACCTGCGCGCGTGCCAGGCCGATGCCAGCGTGCGGGCCGTGGTGCTCACGGGCACCGGGCGCGCCTTTTGCGCCGGCCAGGACCTGGCCGAAATAACGGGCCCGAACGCGCCCGACGTGTCGGAGATTGTGGAGCAGCACTACAACCCGATTGTGCTGCTCATCAGGGAGTTGGAGAAGCCCGTCATCGCGGCCGTGAATGGCGTAGCGGCCGGCGCGGGCGCCAACCTGGCCCTGGCCTGCGACCTTGTGGTGGCCAAGGAATCGGCCTCTTTCATCCAGGCGTTCAGCAAGATAGGCCTGGTGCCCGACAGCGGCGGCACGTATTTTCTACCCCGCCTTGTCGGAATGCAGCGCGCCAGCGCCCTCATGCTCACCGGCGACAAGGTAAGCGCCGCCGAAGCTGTGCAGATGGGCATGATTTACAAGGCTTTCAGCGACGAAACCTTCGACCAAGAGGTAGCCAAGCTGGCTCACAAAATGGCCAACCTGCCCACCAAGGGCCTTGCCTATACCAAGCAGCTGCTCAACAGCTCTTACGCCAACGATGTGGCTCAGCAGCTGCGCGCCGAGGGCGACTACCAGCTGCGCGCCGGCCACACCGCCGACTACCGCGAGGGCGTAGCGGCCTTCCTCGCCAAGCGCCAGCCCACCTTCACCGGCCAGTAAAAAGCAGCCTGGACTCTGCGAGTCCAGGCTGCTTCCTCAACCCATGCAGAAAATCATCATCGGAATTATTGGCAGCGGCGCGATGGGCGCGGGTATTGCCCAAGTAGTAGCCACCGCCGGCCACGCGGTGCATCTGCTCGACCAAAACGCGGCAGCCCTTGCAAAGGCCCAGACCAGCATCGCCGCCAGCCTGCGCAAGCTGGCCGAGAAAGGCAAGCTGACTACCGAGGCCGCCGAAGCCGCCATCAAGCGCCTGCACCCCACGGCCAACATGGCCGACTTTGCCGATTGCGGCCTGGTTATCGAGGCCATTGTGGAAGACCTGGCCGTGAAGCAGCAGGTTTTCAAGCAGGTAGAGGGCATAGTAGCCGCCGATTGCGTGCTGGCCAGCAACACGTCGTCGCTCTCGATTACGTCCATCGCGGCGGCGTGCCAGCGGCCGGAGCGGTTTATCGGCATCCATTTTTTCAACCCGGCGCCGCTCATGCAGCTGGTCGAGGTCATTCCGGCGGTGCAAACCCGCGCCGGGTTAGCCGAAGAAGCCAAGGCGCTGGTAGCCACCTGGGGCAAGCGCCCGGTGCTAACCCAGGATACGCCCGGCTTTATCGTGAACCGCGTGGCGCGGCCATTCTACGGCGAGGCCATTCGGATTATGGAGGAAGGCATTGCCGACCTTGCCACCATCGACTGGGCGCTTACCGAGCTGGGCGGCTTCCGCATGGGGCCGTTTGCGCTCATGGATTTTATTGGCCACGACGTCAATTACCGGGTTACCGAATCGGTGTTCACCGCCTTTTTCTACGACCCGCGCTACCGGCCGTCGTTCAGCCAGCGGCGGCTGTTTGAGGCTGGCTACTACGGCCGCAAGGCGGGGCGCGGCTTCTACGACTACACCACCGGGGCCGGCCAGCCCGTGCCCAACCGCGACCCCGCGCTGGGCCAGCGCATCGTGCAGCGCGTGCTGGCAATGCTCATCAACGAAGCCGCCGAGGCGCTGCACCTGCGCGTGGCCTCGGCCGAAGACCTGGAGCTGGCCATGACCACCGGCGTCAACTACCCGAAGGGCCTGCTGGCCTGGGCCGATGAGTTGGGTCCTGCCCAGGTGCTGGCTACCCTCGACGGCCTTTACCACGATTACCACGAGGACCGCTACCGCGCCAGCGTGCTGCTGCGCCGGCTAGCTACCTCCAACCAGCATTTTCTTAGCTAAATGAGCGCTTCTGAATACCCCTCCGACCAGCCCCACCACGCCGTGCAGGCCTGGCTCGCTAAGCGCGACCCATTCAGCGCCTGGCTAGGAGTCATTATCGAGGAAATCCGGCCCGGCTACTGCCGCCTGCGCCTGCCGGTGCGCCCCGAAATGCTCAACGGCTTCGGCATGGTGCACGGCGGCGTCACGTTTGCGGCGGCCGACACGGCGTTTTCCATTGCCTGCAACACCCACGGCCGCCAGAGCGTGGGCCTCACCGTTACCATCGACTACCTGGAGCCCGGCCAGCCCGGCGACATCATTACGTTTGAAGTGACCGAGGTCGGCCTCAAGCACCGCGTGGGCGTGTACGAGGTCGATATCCGCAACCAGAACGGCCTGCGGCTGGCCCTTTTTAAGGGCACTGCGTACCGCACCAGCCACGAAAATTCTTAATTAATAGCTAGCTGACCATATTGGTCATGCAGAGCGTAGCGAAGCATCTCGCGTGCTGACACTAGGGTCACGAATCCAACGAAGCGGGCGAGATGCTTCGCTGCGCTCTGCATGACCGACGATTGGTACTATCATCCATGAATCAAGCCTATATCATCGACGGCGTGCGCACGCCCATCGGCAACTTTGGCGGCACGCTATCGGCCCTGCGGCCCGACGACCTGGCGGCCCACGTCATCCGCGAGTTGCTGGCGCGCCACCCCGGCGCCGACCCCGCCGCCGTGGCTGACGTGCTGCTGGGCTGCGCCAACCAAGCCGGCGAAGACAACCGCAACGTAGCCCGCATGGCCGCCCTGCTGGCCGGCCTGCCCACCACGGTGCCCGGCGAAACCATCAACCGCCTTTGCGCCAGCGGCTTGTCGGCGGGTATTGCGGCGGCCCGTGCCATTCGGAGCGGCGACGGCGACCTGTTTGTGGCCGGCGGCGTCGAGAGCATGACCCGCGCCCCGTTCGTAATGTCGAAACCTTCGAAGGCCTTCGGTACCGACTCGCAGATGGCCGATTCCAGCTTCGGCTGGCGCTTCATCAACCCCGCCATGCAGGCGCAGTACGGCACCGACGCAATGGGCGAAACCGCCGAAAACCTCGTGGACCAGTACGGCATCAGCCGCGACGACCAGGATACCTTTGCCCACGCCTCGCAGCAGAAGGCCGCCGCCGCCCGGCAGCGGGGCCGCTTTGCCGAAGAAATTGCGCCCGTCAGCATTACTCAGCGCAAGGGTGAGCCGCTGCTTTTCGCCGAAGACGAGTTTTTAAAGCCCAATACCTCTCTGGAAGGGCTGGCTAAGCTGCGCCCCGCCTTCCGCAAGACCGGCACCGTGACGGCCGGCAATGCTTCGGGCCTCAACGACGGCGCCGCCGCCCTGCTGCTGGCTTCGGAAGAAGGCATCAAGCAGCACGGCCTCATGCCGCGGGCCCGCATCGTGAGCATGGGCGTGGCCGGCGTCGAGCCGCGCATCATGGGCATCGGCCCGGTGCCGGCCAGCCACATCGCGCTAAAAAAGGCCGGCCTCACGCTGAATGACATTGATATTATCGAGCTGAATGAGGCGTTTGCAGCACAGTCGCTGGCCTGCATCCGGGCCTTTGGGCTAGCCGATAATGACCCGCGCATCAACCCCAACGGCGGCGCCATTGCGCTCGGCCACCCGCTGGGTATGAGCGGCGCCCGCCTGCTCAACACCGCTGCGCTAGAGCTACACGCGCAGCAGAAACGCTACGCGCTGGTGACGATGTGCATCGGCGTGGGCCAGGGGTACGCCGTGATTCTGGAGCGCGCGTAATACTCAGTAGCTAAGAAAGGTCATGCAGCGCGTAGCGAGGCATCTCGCTCGTTTCGTTGAGTGAGTACCCCTAGCGACCGCACGCAAGATGCTTCGCTATGCGCTGTATGACAAACGTTTTTCTATAATTCCCACTCCGCTATGACGCCCACCCTCGAAAACTATACCCTTGGCCGCTGGACGCCCGGCGGCTCCGACCCGCACGAGTTGCGCGACGCCAGCACCGGCGAGGTTATTGCCCTGGCCAACACCGAAGGCTTCGACTTTGCCGAAATCCTGGCTTACGGCCGCCGCGTGGGCAACCCCGCCTTACGCCGGATGACCTTCCATGAGCGCGGCCGGATGCTCAAGGCGCTGGCCTTCCACTTGCAGGAAAAGAAGGAGCTTTTCTACGAGCTGAGCTACCGCTCGGGCGCCACGCGCGCCGATTCGTGGATTGACATCGAGGGCGGCATCGGCAATCTGTTTGCCAACGCCTCGCTGCGGCGCAAGTTTCCTGACAAGCCGTTTTACGTGGAGGGCGAGCCGGTGGGCCTGAGCAAGGGCGGCACTTTCATGGCCCAGCACCTGCTGGTACCCAAGGAGGGCGTGGCCGTGCACATCAACGCCTATAACTTCCCCATCTGGGGGATGCTGGAGAAAATCGCGGTGAACCTACTGGCTGGCATGCCCGCTGTGGTGAAGCCGGCCGTACCCAGCGCCTACCTCACTGAGGCCGTAGTGCGCGAGATTATCGCCAGCGGCATCCTGCCCGCCGGCGCCTTGCAGCTGGTGGTGGGCTCGGGCCAGGGTATTCTGGACCACGTGACGTATCAGGATGTGGTAACTTTCACCGGCTCGGCCGCTACCGGCGCCCGGCTGCGCGCCCACCCACGCATCATCAGCGAGGCGGTGCCCTTTACCCTGGAAGCCGACTCGCTCAACGCCGCCGTGCTGGGGCCGGATGCCACACCCGGCACCCCGGAGTTCGACCTGTTCATCAAGGAGGTACGCAAGGAAATGACGGCCAAGTGCGGGCAGAAATGCACCGCTATCCGCCGCGCCATCGTGCCCGCCAACTTGCTCGAAGACGTGCAGATTGCCTTGGGCAAAGCGCTGGCCCAGACCACCATCGGCCACCCGCAGGCCGAGGGCGTGCGCATGGGCGCGCTGGCCGGCCGCGAGCAGGCCGAGCGCCTGCGCCAGCAGGTGCGCCAGCTCACCAAGACCACGCCCATCGTGTACGGCGACCTCGACAATGTGGAAATTCTGGGCAAGGAGCGCGGCGCCGACGCGGCCAAGGGTGCCTTTATCTCACCCATCGTGCTGCGCAACGACCGGCCGTTTGAGTACCTCGACAGCCACGAGCTGGAAGCTTTCGGCCCCGTAGTCACGCTCATGCCCTACCACGATTTGGGCGAAGCCACCCGGCTGGCCAACCTCGGCAAAGGCTCACTGGTGTGCTCGCTGGCCACCAACGACCCGCGCACGGCCCAGGAATTTGTGCTGGGCGCGGCTACCCACCACGGCCGCATTCTGGTGCTCAATGGCGAGATGGCCAAGGAAAGTACCGGCCACGGCTCACCGCTACCGCAGCTCGTGCACGGCGGCCCCGGCCGGGCTGGCGGCGGCCAGGAAATGGGCGGCATCCGGGGCGTCGAGCATTTCATGCAGCGGGTGGCATTGCAGGGCTCGCCCAGTATGATTACGGCCATCACGGAGGTATATCAGACCGGCGCCAAAACCGTGGAGTACGACAAGCACCCCTTCCAGCGCTACTTCGAGGAGCTGGAAATCGGCGAAACCTACACCACGCACAAGCACACCGTGACGGAGGCCGACATCAGCGCTTTTGCTGGTATTTCGGGTGATAATTTCTACGCCCACGTCGATGCTACCTCGCTGGAAGGCACGCTCTTCACCGGCCGCGTGGCCCACGGCTACTACGTGCTGAGCAAAGCCGCCGGCATGTTCGTGGACCCACGCAAAGGCCCAGTACTCCTCAACTACGGCCTCGACGAGTGCCGCTTCACCAAGCCCGTGTACCCCGGTACCACCATCGGCGTGACGCTCACGGTGAAGGAGAAAATCGGTCAGGAAAAGCGCGACGAAACCGACATCGCCAAAGGCATCGTGCGCTGGCTCGTGACGGTGACGGATGAGACAAAGGAAACCGTGGCCGTGGCGACCATCCTGACGATGGTGAAGAAGAAAAACCAGGAGTAACTTCTTAACCTTCAATAAAAAAGGACGTCATGCTGAGCTTGCCGAAGCATCTCTACCGCGCCGTTGGATTGGTAACCCTAGCGGCGCGGCAGAGATGCTTCGGCAAGCCCAGCATGACGTTCACTAGTAACCAGTATCCCACTTTCCTTAATGAGCAACCTCACCGCCGGCCACGTCACGGCCGCTACCGATGCTGCGGGCATCACCACCATCACCTTCTTCCACCCGGCCCATAATTCGCTGCCCAGCGCCATTCTGGCTCAGCTAGCCCGCACCATCACCGAAAAGGGTCAGGACGCCGCCACCAAAGTTATCATTCTGCAAAGCGAAGGCGAACGCACGTTCTGCGCCGGCGCCAGCTTCGACGAGCTGCGCGCCGTGGCCGATGCGGCGCAGGGGCTGGCCTTTTTCTCGGGCTTCGCGCACGTCATCAACGCCTGTCGCACCAGCCCCAAGCTCATTATCGGGCGGGTGCAGGGCAAGGCCGTGGGCGGCGGCGTGGGCCTAGCCGCCGCTACCGACTACTGCCTGGCCACCACCCACGCCGCCGTCAAGCTCAGCGAGCTGGCCGTGGGCATCGGTCCCTTCGTGGTCGGCCCGGCCGTGGAGCGCAAAATCGGCACCTCCGCCTTCGGCCAGTTGGCCATCGACGCCACCGAGTTTCGCTCGGCCGAGTGGGCCGCCGCCCGCGGCCTCTACGCCGAGGTGCTGCCCGACCTGGCTAGCCTCGACGCGGCCGTGCAGGCCCTGGCCCAGCGCCTAGCCGCTTCCTCACCCGACGCTATGCGCGAGTTGAAGCAGGTCCTCTGGGCCGGCACCGAGCACTGGGATACGCTGCTCGTGGAGCGCGCCGCCATCAGCGGCCGGCTGGTGCTCTCGGAGTTTACGCGGGCGGCTATCGGGTAATTAAACCAGTGCGATGCGGCTATATCTTTGGCCCGTTGCACGGTTAATCCACCTCACCACGGCAAGTCTGTAAAAGACGAAACCCCGGCTGTTGGACCAACCGGGGTTTCAAAGAAGCAGGTGGTCAAGCACCTAACTTCTTTCTCCAACATGAGAGACAAACGTGCAAAGGCGGGTTTATTTTATAGGCATATTATCTCGTCGAGCTTTTCGTTTCATTACTTCAATTACTAACCTAAGGTTCGAATCTTTACTCATTCTTATTTCCTGGTTCAACTCATCAATTGCTAACGGATATCTTTTTTGAAGATTATAAATAAAAGCGCTCGCAAAATATGCACCGCCTTCCTTTTTGTAAAGGCTTTTCATCTGCTGGCATCTTTTTATCCCTTCATCGAAATGCCTTGCTTTAATGTTTCTTGCGATTAATTCGTATAAAACTCTCTTTCTAGAAGTGTCAGCATCTGTTGCACGTTGAAAGTTGTCTGACAGCAATTTGATGGCTCTCAAATTTTCTGCCGAACTATCGACTGGGTACCATTTGTCGTACAAGGTTTCAATTTCCGAACCGAAAACTTCACAAGAGGTAACAAGATTAAATGTCACTTTAGACGCTTTATTAGTTTCTTTAAACATCATAACATCAACAGCCGCCGCCGAATCACTTTTACTATATCCTTCCGCAAGAGTTGATGTTTGAGGAATTACTATTTTGTTTATACAAGGCGTCATTCGGGCATCAATGTCTCCCTCATGATGTTCATTAAGACAATCACAAACATCTTGGCTTAGTTGTGAAATTGATTTATCCTCTTCCTTAGAATTTATAATCCTACGGGAGGATTTAATTTCGCAGGAAGAAGCAAAAATCAATATGCAAAGCGAGAGGATGAATTTATAAAATATTTTGCGGTTGTATCGTAGAGTCATAACTCAAATATACAATCCTTACAGCGCCGTATCCAGCACCTCATCCCCGTCATCTGCCATCGTTTTGGCTAGCTTCTCAATGTTAAGGCTCCTAGCCGAGGCGTCGAAAATCTCGCGGTAAGTACCGCGCTTTTCGTAGAGTTCGTGGTGGGTGCCGCTTTCCACGGCTTCGCCTTTTTTCATCACGTAGATGCAGTCGGAATCCACGATTTGGGCGAGGCTGTGGGAGATGATGACCACCGTGCGGCCCTGCTTGATGGCGTCGAGGCTGTTTTTGATTTGCTCGGTGGCGATGGCGTCGAGGCTAGCGGTGGGCTCGTCGAGGAAGATGATGGGCGGGTTTTTGAGGAAGAGCCTGGCGATGGCGATGCGCTGCTGCTGGCCGCCCGAAAGCTGCTGGGCGTCGCTGCCGTAGCCCTTGGGCAGGTCCAGAATCTGGTCGTGGAGGTAGGCTTGGCGGGCGGCGGCTTCTATCTCGGCCTGGGTGGCGTTGAAATTGCCGTAGCGGATATTCTCCTCGATAGTGCCTTTGAAAATGTGGTTTTTCTGGAGCACCAGGCCGATTTGCTGGCGCAGGGCGGGCGTGTCGTACTCGCTCAGCGGCTGGCCGTCGAGGAACACGCCGCCGTTGTCGGGGCGGTAGAATTCGCAGAGCAGGTTGATAATCGTGCTTTTGCCCGCGCCGCTGAGGCCCACGAGCGCCGTGGTTTTGCCGGCCTCGATGGTCAGGCTCACGTCGTGCAGGGCAGCCGTGCCGCTGGGGTAGGTAAAGTTGACGTGGCGCAGCTCGAAGCGGCCGTAGAGGTGCGCGGGGCGCAGCGGGCCGGGGCGCTCGGTCTGGTCGTCGGCGTCGAGGATGGCGAAAAAGCCCTCGGCGTAGGTCAGGGCCTCGTTCATCTCGTCGTAGATGCGGTGCAGCTGGCGGATGGGCGCCGACACGTTATTGAACAGCAACACGTGAAACATGATGGCGCCAATACTCATCTGGCCGGCCAGCACGAGGTAGGCGGTGAGCACGATGATGGCCACCACCCCAATTTGCTCGAAAAACGACTTGAGGCCGTCGTAGCGGAAGTTGGTTTTGCGGGTGGTGAGCTGGGCGGCCTCCAGCTTGTCCTGCACGGCTAGCTGCTTGTCGCCCTCGTAGGCTTCGCGCACGAAGCTTTTTATCACCACAATGCTGTCGATGATGCTGATGAGGCCGTGGTTTTTTTCCTCGCGCAAGGCGCGCAGGTGGCGGCGGGTGCCGTTGAGGCGGTCGGCCTGCCGGTAGCTCAGCCAGAAGTACACGGGCAGGATGGACGTGGCCACCAGCCCCACCCACTTATTAGCCAGAAACATGACGACCAGCGCCACGATGGCATTGGCAAAGAGCGGCAGAATGTCGATGAAGAAGTTCTGCACCAGCTTCATCAGGCTCTCCACGCCCCGGTCGATGCGGGTCTGGAGCTTGCCGGTTTGGTTGCCGCTCTCGGTAAAGAAACCCAGCTCGTAGCTCAGGATTTTGGTTACCGCCTCCTCGGCCAGCGCGCCCGACACGCTGATGCGGATTTTTTCGCCGTAGTATTTCTGGCCGAAGGTGATGGCCGTGTTTAGTAATTCCTTGCCCAGCAGCAGCGCGCTCACCCAGATGAGCATTTGCCAGCCCTGGGCCAGGCCCTGGCCGTTGGTAAGCAGCTTTTGCACCGTATCAACGGTGTAGCGCAGCACAAACGGGTTGACCTGCGCGGCCAGCGAACCCACCAGCGTGAGCAGCAACGTGCTGATAACGAGGCGGCGGTAGGGCCGCACGAAGGGCAACAGGCGTTGAATAATTTGCCAGAGGCTCATAAGCAGCTAAAAACAGGTAGACGCGCGCCACGCCGCGCAAGTTGTGCGGGCCACCCAGCTACCCCACCCCGGCGTTGGTCGAAGAAAAGGGCGGGTAGGTCGAGCGGTGGCCGGGGAGAGGTACTAAAAAACGGGCAGCGGCAGTTACAAGGGCAGCAGCAATGCGCTGCTCGCGGGGCGCTGCCCGGTGCTTCTCTCCCCTTTCTCTGCCAAAAAGCCATGTCTAAAACTGCGATTTTTCTGTGTTTGCTGGGGCTGCTGGCCGCTGGCCCCGCCAGTGCCCACCCCACCCGCGCCGCCTGGCCCTTCTGGCTGGGTAAGCCCGAGCGCCACGGCAGCCGCAAGCTGCCCGGCGACTACACGCACATCAACAAAACGTACCGCAACCATAGCCGGAGCAACGAGAGCAGCGGCTTCTTCGGCTTCCTGCACCCGGGCAGCCGGCACGCGGCCACGGCCCGCCACAAGGGCCGGCCGCACGTGCGCAAAAGCGGCCACAAGCACACGGCGGGCATTTTTTAGCCCGCCCCCTACTAGCTACAGAAAGCCCCGGCCACTGACTGGCCGGGGCTTTTTTGCTTCGCGAGGCGGGCTGCTGAAGCCGGCTTAGCTATCGGTTTTGGCTTTGATTTTCAGCTTGCCGTCCTTCTTTTTCACCTTGCCGTCCTGCATCTCCATGGCGCCGGGGCCCCGCTGGCGGCGGCTGGCTTCCAGGGTTTGCATTTTGGCAAACTGGTCGGGGGTGAGCACGGCTTTCAACTGGTCGTCGTACTTGGCGCGGCCGGCCATCATTTGGTCGCGCAGCTGGCGGCGGTCGGCGGTGCCGGCCTGCATCTGGCCGCGCATGGCCATCATTTCCTGGTCGCGGGCCAGCAGGATGGGCTGCACCTTGGCCGACTGGTCGGCGCTGAGGCCCAGCTGCTTGGTGAGGCCCTCCGTTTGGCGGGCGGCCATTTCTTCGGGCGTACGGCGGGGGCGGCCACCGTCCTGGGGCGGGCCGGCTTGGGCCGAAGCAGCGGTGGCGGAAAGAGCAAGGGCCAGCAGGGGCAGCAAAAACTTTTTCATGAGTGGAGGTGAAGTAAATGGTTAGGATAAAATGGTCGGGCCGGCCCCCTGCGGACGTTGGAGGCCGGCCCGGCCCAAAGGTTTAGCGGCGGCGATACTGGGCTTCCCAGCGGGCGCGCTCCTGGGGAGTCACGCGGTGGTTCTGGGCATAGCCGTAGTTGTGGCCCTGCTCCCAGTTGCGGCGCTCGTCCATCGTCACCTTGTGGTCGCGGTCGAAGCCGTAGTTCTGGTTGCGGTCAAACTTGTCGTCGTGGTGGTCGTTGTCGCGGCCCCGGTTGTCGTTGCGGTGCTGGGCCTGGTAGCGGGCTATTTCCTCGCGGGTCACGCGGTGGTTGCGGTCGTAGCCGTAGTTATCGTCGCGGTGCTGGCCGGGGCCTTGCTCGTAGCGGTGGTCGTCGCGGTCGTGGTTGTCGCTGGGGGCGGCGGCAAAAGCGCTGGTGCTGGTGAGGAGCGTGGCGGAAGCGAGGGCAGCAAACAGGAAAGATTTCATGACGAAGAATGGGTAGAGAAGGAGAGAAAAAGGAAAGGAAACCAACCGCGCCGGCGGCCTAGGCGTCGGCGGCTGGTTGAGTATCCCTTTGCAAATGCGCGGCCGAAAAAGTGGCCCACCGCTTTCCAAAAGCCCTTTTGCCCCAAAGCCCCGACGAACGCCCCGATTGTGCCGCCTGAAACCGGGCCGGGGCCGCCCGCCGGCCCACCCGCCCGCCGCCCCGGCTGGCCGGCTGCGCCCCCCGGCGCCCCGGCCCGGCAGCCGGGCTGGCCCGCCCCCCGCCCCGGCCGGCCGGCAACGGGCCCCCACCCGCCCTACCAGCCACTGCCCTGCCTGAGCGCCACATAATAGCAGAATTCCGACGTAGTATTGCTGCACACTTTCATTTCTTCTTTTTTCCGACATGCGCGACTTTATTCCGCAGGCCCTCGGCGACTTCAGCCAGTGGGTTCGCCTGCAAACCACCAAGCGCCCCGGCTACGCTGCCAAGCTGGGCTACACCGACGCCGACATCACGCAGCGCAACGCGGCCGACCAGGCGGTGCTGGCCAAAATTGCCGCCGCCGACGCTACCATGAGCCAGGCCCGCGCCGCCGTGACCGAGCGCGATGCGGCCATCGATGCCTACGAGAAGGCTACCCGCGCCGACATTGCCCGCGCTAAAACCCACCCCGCCTACACCGAGGCCATCGGCCAGGACTGCCAGTGGCTGGCCGGCGGCAGCACGCCCACCGCCGACCAGCGGGCCAGCCTGCAACCCACGCTCCAGCAGCGCCCCTCGGCCGAAGGCGTGCGCCTCGACTGGAGCAAGCTCGGCCAGGATGGCGTGCAGGTGTTTCGCCGCGCCGTGGGCACCGCCGACTGGGGCCGCCCCCTGGCCTACGACACCCGCTCGCCCTACATCGACACCGAAACCGGCCTGCATGGGCGCTACGAGTACTGCGTGCAGCTTATGCAGGACGACAAGCCGGTGGGCGACCGCTCGGCCGTGGTAGAGGTGCTGCTGGGGTAACTTATTTTTTTCAAGCACATGCCTTACCACTGCACACAGTACGTGGCTTCCAGCGAGCCGCCTGCCCATACGGAGCTAGGTGCTTTCCTGCACCGGCTCAGCAGCGTATTAAGCCGCACCCCCCTCCCCGATAGAGTAGCCAAGCAAAGGAATTTGGGCCGGCGAACCGAAGAAGCGCTACTCCAAGCCTTGGAGCAGGAATTTGGCGAAGCTTTCTGGGAACATGACAAGGCGCTGATTCACGTCGACCACCAGGATAGAGCTGACTTTTACGCCCAGCAACAATTTGACTCCCAACCCTACACCATCATCCTCGAAGCCGACCCTACTCGGGGAGATTCTATTGCCAAGAAGTTCGTCTCGCGCGTGGCTTGTACGGCGGCTACTTCTTTGATTTATGTAACGCTCTGCTACGAAGGCACTCAGAAGGGCACCGTTTATGAATCCAAAAAGTATATGGGCTATTGCGCTGCCCTCGCTACCCGGCTCTGCTCCGCGCCCACGCAGGTTATCTATTTTGGGTTCATGCCTAGTAAATGACCCCGGCAGGTGCCAACACTTCGCGCCCCCGCCCGGCCCGCCGGTGCGGGGGCGTTTGGCTTCTGCCTACCTTTGTGGCCCGAGACTCCCACCCACCCCACCCTACGTTTTTTAAGACCCCCAGCCCCCTGATTATGGCCCGAGTGGAAATGACGATGCCCAAGATGGGCGAATCCATCATGGAAGGCACCGTGCTGAAATGGCTCAAGCAAGTTGGCGACGCCATTGAGCAAGACGAGTCGGTGCTGGAAGTAGCCACCGACAAGGTAGATACCGAGGTGCCCGCCCTCTACGCCGGCACGCTGGCCGAGATACTGGTGCAGGAAGGCCAGGTGGTGGCCGTGGGCGCGCCCATCGCCATCGTCGAAACCGATGCCGCGGCGCCCGTACCCAACACCGACGACCTCGAAGAAGCCAGCGCCAACCCGGCCCAGGCCGAAGAAGTAGTGCGCCCGCTGCACCAGGCCCCGGCCGGCGACGACAGCGTGCCCTACCTGCCCGGCCCCAACAACCCGGTGGATGCCCCCGCTGCCGCCAGCGCCGCCCCGCCCGTGCAGGAAGGCCGCTTCTACTCGCCGCTCGTGCTCAGCATTGCCCGCGAGGAAGGCGTGAGCATGAGCGACCTGGAGCGCCTGCCCGGCACCGGCCAGGACGGCCGCGTGACCAAAAAGGACATCCTCGACCACGTGGCGGCGGGCAAGCCGTCGTTGCAGCCCGCCGCAGCACCCGCCCCGCAGCCGGCCGCCGCGCCCGCACCCCAGGCAGCCCCCGCGCCCAAGCCCACCCCGGCCCCCGCGCCCAAGCCTGCCCCGGCCCCCGCCGCGCCCAGCACCAACAGCCAGGCCAGCAAGCCGGCCCCGTCGGTATCGGGCGGCCAGGAGCTGATTGAGATGGACCGGATGCGCAAGATGATTGCGCAGCGCATGGTCGATTCCAAGCGCATTTCGCCGCACGTGACGAGCTTCGTGGAGGCCGACGTGACGGAGCTGGTGCACTGGCGCAACAAGCACAAGGATGCCTACAAGAAGCGGACGGGCGAAAACCTCACCTTCACGCCGCTCTTCGTGTGGGCTGTGGCGCGCGCCATCCAGGATTACCCGCTGATTAACGTGTCGATTGATGGCGACTACATCATCAAGAAGCGCGACATCAACATTGGCGTGGCCGTGGCGCTGCCCAGCGGCAACCTCATTGTGCCGGTGATTCACAACGCCGACCAGCTCAACCTCAACGGCCTCACCAAGAAGGTCAACGACCTGGCCGCCCGCGCCCGCATCAACAAGCTCACGCCCGCCGACCTCGAAGGCGGCACCTACACGCTGAGCAACGTGGGCTCGTTTGGCAACGTCATGGGCACGCCCATCATCATGCAGCCGCAGGTGGCCAT
>Ga0160428_1000594_pt1 | contig 37864 bp, 25 predicted proteins | sample SolpanmetagenomM_FD_108198 | JGI IMG/M metagenome (GOLD analysis project Ga0160428, IMG submission 108198) | Solar panel surface microbial communities from Lawrence Berkeley National Laboratory, California, USA - M | ecosystem: Engineered > Built environment > Solar panel > Unclassified ... | reverse complement strand
TTTTGCCACCCTTCTAGGGTCTGGCGTTCTGCAGCGGTTAGGGACAGGCGATAAAGGAGCATCGGGCAAGGCGGTTGTTACCTAAAAGCCAATCCGACCTAATAATGTTTTTTGACCACTAGTTGCCGCTTTTCAATTCGCGACGGGTATAACGCTCACGCACGCCATGCTGGCCCGCTCACTGCCAGGCCGGTAGCCTACGCCGCGACTCCACAAGCCTGGCAACCCAGCCGCCGAAGCATTAACGCATGTTGGAGGTTTACGTACTACTCATGCAATCTACACCTTTTCAAGTGTCTATATTTAATTACTCAACAAGGGGGCGCGGCGTTATGCTGTTCGGTTTAGGAGCTGGCTTATTACTCGCTACCAGCTGCGGCAAAGGCCAGGCCGAAACCGCGAAGGCGGCCGAAACTGCCCCGCCACAAGTGCCGGTAGTATTGCTGCGCACCACCGACCTGCGCCTGTACCACGAGCACGTGGCCGACATTCAGGCCGAGCGCAACGTGGAGGTGCGGGCCAAGGTGCGCGGCTTTCTCGAACACATTTACGTGGACGAGGGCAAGTTTGTGAAGAAAGGCCAGCCGCTGTTTCACATTCAGCCCAGCGAGTACCAAAACCAACTGGCCCGCGCCCACGCCGCCGAAGTCGGGGCCGAGGCGGAGGTAGCCTCCGCTCGCGTGCAGCTTGGGCGCGTGCAGCTGCTGGTAAGCAAGAATATCATCGCTAAAAGCGAAACTGACCTAGCCCTAGCCAGCCTGCGCACGGCGCAGTCGCACGTGGCCGAGGCCCGCGCCCGCCAAAGCACCGCCCGCCTCAACCTCGACTACACGCTGGTGCGCGCGCCCTTCGACGGCATCATCAACCGCATTCCGCTCAAAGTAGGCAGCCTCATCGAAGAAACCACGCTGCTTACTACCGTGTCGGACTTGAACCAGGTGCTCGTTTATTTTGAAGTGCCTGAAAATGAATACTTAGAGCAGATGCGCCTGCGCCAAAACCACCCCGAGCAAAGCCGCTCCGATACGGTGGCCCTGGTGCTGGCTGACAACAGCCGCTATCCCTACCCGGGTTATATCGAAACTTCAGAAGGTGAGATTGATGAAAACACCGGGTCCATCGCTTTCCGCGCCCGCTTCGACAATCCGCAGCACCTGCTAAAGCATGGGGCCACCGGCCGCGTGCGCCTCACCAACGCGGTGCCCGATGCCCTGCTGGTACCCCAGAAAGCCGTGTTTGAAATCCAGGACAAGAGCTACGTCTATGTCGTTGACGGCCAGAACGTGGCCCATACGCGGAGCTTTGTGCCCGGCACCCGCACCGGCGATAACTACGTGGTAAAGAGCGGCCTCAGGCGCGGCGAGCGCGTAGTGTACGAAGGCACGCAGGAAGTAAAAGATGGGCAAAAAGTAGTGCCGCGCCAGGTGGAATTGCCCCAAAAAGCAGCGACGCCCGCCGTGGCAAATGTGAGGTAGCCGCTGTACTGTGGGCCCTGTGGGTCCGCGGGGCGCGGCTATCCCAGGGCTAAGGTGCTAACTATCAATTTATTTGCGCGCGGATTCGCAGCGCCCACGGTATACTTGTTCTATGTTTGATATCTTCATTCGCCGCCCGGTCCTCTCGCTGGTTATCTCCCTGCTGATAACCCTTTTGGGGGGGCTGGCACTGTTTCAGCTGCCCATCACGCAGTTTCCCGACATTGTGCCGCCCTCGGTGACGGTGACGGGGCACTACACCGGGGCCAACGCCGAGGTGTGCGCCAAGGCCGTGGCCACCCCGCTGGAACGCGCCATCAACGGGGTGCCGGGCATGACCTCCATGACGTCGGTCAACAGCAACGATGGTACCACGCTCATCGAGGTATTCTTTGAGGTGGGCACCGACCCCGACCTGGCGGCCGTGGCCGTGCAGGGCCGCGTGCAAACCGTAATTGACGAGCTGCCCGAGGAGGTAATTAAGGCCGGCGTGACGGCCGAAAAGGAGGTAAACTCCATGCTGCTCTACCTCAACATCACGAGCACCGACAAAGCGGCGGGCGAAAAGTTTATTTATAACTTCGCCGATATCAACATTTTGCAGGAGCTGAAGCGCATCAACGGCGTGGGCCTGGCCGAGATAATGGGCGCCCGCGAGTACTCGATGCGCGTGTGGCTGAAGCCCGACCGCATGGCCGCCTACAACGTGGGCACCGAAGAGGTGGTGGCCGCCATCCGGGCCGAAAACGTGGAGGCCGCCCCTGGCAAATCGGGCGAAAGCTCGGGCCGCCAGGCCCACATGCTGCAATACGTGCTGCGCTACACCGGCAAAATGTTCGAGCCCGAGCAGTACCGCAACATTGTACTGCGAGCCAACCCCGACGGCTCGGTGCTGAAGCTCAAGGCGGTAGCCGACGTGGAGTTTGGCTCGCTCACCTACGGCATGGCGTCGAAAGAGAACGGCCACCCGTCGGCGGCCATCATGCTCAAGCAGCGCCCCGGCTCCAACGCCCGCGAGGTAATCACGCAGGTGAAGGCGCGCATGGCCGAGCTAAAAGCCACCAGCTTCCCGCCAGGCATGACCTACAACGTGGCCTACGACGTGTCGCGCTTCCTCGACGCCAGTGTGCACGAGGTGCTCAAAACCTTGGGCGAGGCGTTTATCCTGGTGTTTATCGTGGTGTTCGTGTTTTTGCAGGACTTCCGCTCCACGCTTATCCCGGCGCTGGCGGTGCCAGTGGCCCTCATCGGCACACTGGCCATTATTAATGCGCTGGGGTTCAGCATCAACCTGCTCACGCTGTTTGCGCTGGTGCTGGCTATCGGCATCGTGGTCGATGACGCCATTGTGGTAGTCGAGGCGGTGCACGCCAAGATGCACCACGAGCACCTCGCGCCCCGCGACGCCACTTTTGCGGCCATGCACGAAATTAGTGGGGCCATCGTAGCTATTACCTTGGTAATGACGGCTGTATTCGTGCCTACGTCGTTTTTGAGCGGGCCGGTAGGTGTGTTTTACCGGCAGTTTTCGCTCACGCTGGCCTCGGCGATTCTCATCTCGGCTATCAATGCGCTGACCCTCACGCCGGCCTTGTGCGCGCTGCTGCTCAAGCCGGTGGATGAAAACAAAAAGCCGGGGCTGCTGGGCCGCTTTTTCAACTGGTTTAATGCCCGCTACGACAACCTGGCCGATGGTTATAAGAAGGTGCTAAGCACGATGGCGCACCGCCGCGTCATTACCCTGGCGGCGCTGCTGGTGTTCATCGGCCTAGCCTATGGCACGAGCCGGATTTTGCCCGCCGGCTTCATCCCCACCGAAGACCAGGGCATGATTTACGTGAACGTGACCACGCCTGCCGGGGCCACCGTGGAGCGCACCGAGAAAGTGCTCGACCAAATTCAGCAAATCGCGGCCAAGCTCAAGCCCGTGGAGTCGGTTTCGACCCTGGCCGGCTACAGCCTGCTCAACGACGTGGCAGGCTCGACCTACGGTATGGGCATGATTAACCTAGCTGCGTGGGACGAGCGCACCCAATCAGTAGATGAACTCATGGCTGAGCTGCGCAAAAAAACCAAGGGCATTGCCGACGCGAATATTGAGTTTTTCCCGCCGCCGGCGGTGCCGGGCTTCGGCAACGCCAGCGGCGTGGAGCTGCGTGTGCTCGACAAGTCGGGCACCGGCAACTTGCAGCGCACGGCCGACGTGACCAAGGACTTCCTGGCGGCGCTGGGCAAGGCGCCGGCCATCGGCTCGGCCTTCACCAACTACGACGCCAGCTTTCCGCAGTACCTCATCCACGTCGACCAGGAGCAGGCTGCCAAGAAGGGCGTGACCGTGGACCAGGCCATGAGCACTCTACAAACGCTGATTGGCAGCTACTACGCCTCCAACTTTATCCGCTTTGGGCAGCTCTACAAGGTGATGGTGCAGGCCGCTCCCGAGTACCGCGCCAACCCCGACGACCTGCTGAAGCTGTACGTGAAAAACAACCGGGGCGAGCTGGTGCCCTACTCAACCTTCGTGCGCATCGAGCGTGTGTATGGCCCCGACCAGCTCACGCGCTACAACATGTATACGTCGGCGATGGTCAGCAGCGATGCCGCGCCCGGCCACAGCACCGGCGACGCCATCAAAACCATCGAGGAAACTGCTAAGAAAGTGCTACCCAAAGGCTACGCTTTCGAGTGGAGCGGTATGACCCGCGAACAAGTGCTGTCGGGCAACCAGGCCATTTACATTTTCGCGCTGGTACTCGTGTTCGTCTACCTCATTCTGGCGGCGCAGTACGAGAGCTTCCTGCTGCCGCTGCCGGTGCTGCTGAGCTTGCCCACGGGCATTTTCGGGGCGTTCCTGTTCCTGAAAATTCTGGGGCTTGAAAACAACATCTACGCCCAGGTGGCGCTGGTTATGCTCATCGGCCTGCTAGGCAAAAACGCCATCCTCGTCATCGAGGTGGCCGAGCAGCGCCGACGCGCCGGGGCCTCCGTCTTCGACGCCGTTATCGAGGGCACGCTCTCGCGCCTGCGGCCGATTCTGATGACTTCGTTTGCCTTTATTCTGGGCTTGATGCCGCTGGTCGTCGCCCACGGCGCTGGCGCGTTGGGCAACCGCGCCATCGGCACGGCGGCGGCGGGCGGCATGCTGCTGGGCACCACGTTTGGGCTGCTGCTGGTACCGGGGCTCTACGTAATTTTTGCGGGGCTGCTGCCGAAAGAGGAGAAGCCGGACGGGGCGCAAGAGCCGCCCGCCACGGAAGAGGTGGAGAAAGAGGCAGAAGTAGCCCATGCCTAAGCTCGCCGGGTGTGCACAACCCCACTCCCGGCCCAACAGGCAGAGGAGCCAAGCAACTAGCTAATACTCCTGGATGTTAAAGGGTTATATTCGATTTCCAAATGTTTTTAATAAGAAAATTGCTTTCCATATTGGTCAAAAATGCCATCCGACTCCTCTCCCTTTTGGGAAGGAGCCGGGGGTGGGATTGCGCACGTCCGGCGAGCTTAGGCGTGCTGATAGCTAGCTTATTTGTTTCCGCCTGCCAGCTCTCTGCCCCCCATTCTTACCCTGCCGCTACGCCGCTGCCCGGTAGCTACGGCTACCCCGCCCCACTCGACAGCACCAGCATCGGCGAATTGCCGTGGCGACATTTCTTTGCCGATTCGACACTTATTGGCCTCATCGACACGGCCTTGCAGCAAAACCTCGATATTCGCCAGGCCAGCCAGCGGGTCGAGCAAGCCCGTGCCGCCGTGCTCGAGCGCCGTGCCGCGCTGCTGCCCAGCGTCAATGCCGTGGGCTCGGCCGGCTTCGACCGCTACGGGCGCTACACGCTCAACGGCGTGGGCAACTACGATACCAATCTATCGACCAATATCGACGGCAACCAAGCTATTCCGACCGGCTTCACGCCCGATTATTTCTTGGGGCTGCGCAGCACCTGGGAGGTAGACTTGTGGGGCCGCTTACGCAGCTTGCGTAAGGCCGCTCAGGGCCGCCTGCTGGCCACTGAGCAGGGCCGGCAGCTAGTAGTCACGGGCATTATTGCCGAAGTGGCCAACAATTATTATGAGCTACTGACCCTTGATAACCAGCTGGCTACCTTACGGCGCAACACCACGCTGCAAGAGCGGGCGCTCGAAATAACAAAGGTGCAGAAGCTGGCCGGCCGCGCCACCGAGCTGGCCGTGCAGCAGTTTCAGGCGCAGGTGCTGCGCACGCGCAGCCTGGCCTTCGAAACCAGGCAGCGCATCACCGAAACCGAAACCGAACTCAACCAGCTCCTGGGCCGCTACCCACGCCGCATTGCCCGGCCCACCGAGCTGGCCGAGGTGCAAGTGCCTCAACGCCTGCTCGCCGGCGTGCCCGCCCGCCTGGTGCTGCGCCGCCCCGATGTGCGCCAAGCCGAGCTGACTCTGGCCGCCAACGGAGCCGACCTTGATGCAGCCCGCGCCGCCTTTCTGCCGGCGCTCACGCTCACCCCCTACGCCGGGGTCAATGCCTTTCGGGCGTCGCTGCTCTTTCAGCCTAGTTCGGTGGTGGCGGGCCTGCTGGGGGGGCTGAGTGCGCCCATTCTTAACCGCCGCGCCTTGCGGGCCGAGCGCAACCGCGCCACTGCCGCCAGCCTCGAAGCGTACTACGCCTACCAGCAAGCGCTGCAAACCAGCGTGCGCGAAGTAACGAACACCCTGCGCGGCGTGGCCAACTACGACAGCGCCCTCACCCTGCGCCGCCAGGAGGTGGTGACGTTGCGCCACGCCGTAGATATTGCCACTGACCTGCAATACACCGGCTACGCCACGTATCTGGAAATAATTACCGCTCAGCGTAGCGTGCTGGACGCCGAGTTGAGCTTGGCCGAGCTGCGCCGCACCCAGCTGCTGCAAGCCGTGGCGCTATACAGAGCGCTAGGCGGCGGCTGGAACACGCCAGTGCGGGGCTAAGTACCTTGGAGTGGTCTGGTAAAAGCAGCCAGTGTGCTAGGAAGCTGTTTTAAGTTACTGATGTTACGCAGTGAGTAGGGCGAGTCGCTGGTACATAGCCTTTAAACCGACGGCGTAAAGTTGTGCTTTGAGGCGAAAATGCCCTATGCCATGCGCAAGATTGAGGACTTCGAGCCTGCTGTAAGCCAGCAGGGCGGCAAAGAAATGGGTCGTCTGGGTAGCTGGCGTTTTCGTGGGTGAAGCACCCATTGACGCATGCTGTTTGAGGGACTTATGATCTGATGTTAAGCACTACCCACGTGAGCTTGCTGAAAATGACCTCCAGGAGAGCAGAAAAAGCCTGTTTCCAGCAAACTGGTTCGGGTGCTGCGTAACATCAGTTAAACAGCTTCTTAACAAAGCGCTGCTGACTGTGGTCCCAATGCGGGCGACGCCAATACCAGGGCAGTTGGATTGTTCGCGGTGCTCGCTCAACACGAGCGCGAGACAATTTCCAAACGCACCAAAGATGCCCCCGCCGCCAAGAAGGTCCGTGGGGCCAAGTTGGGCAGCCCGGCTAATCTGACTGAGGAGGCGCGGCATCGAAGCTTACTCGTGCGCCAGCAACATATTCACCAGCATCCGGGCCTGCGGCAAGCGAACGCCTTTAGTGCGTCCCGCCGGGCGCAGGGCGTGAATTTTCGCTAATTAGCGGGGGAGTTGAATGTCCTGGGCTTTACGGCCCCGCGTGCGGGAACCTTTAAGTTCAGCGCTTGTACGAACGGGTAGTAGCTGCTCAAGCGGAATCCGGGAATAAGTAGGTGCTATACGAAATGACGATGGTATGCCTATGCAGCAACCACCGCCTGCTGCCATTATAATAGCCCGGCGGCTGGTTGGAGAAAGGACCGTAGGGCGGCCAGCGTTTCCAATGGAGCACTTAGCTGGGGGCAGTGACCGGCGGTCGGCAACGTCACCAGGTGCGCATTCGGTAGGTGCGCCACTAGGTAGCTCCCCACCTCGGCCGGAGCAATAAAATCCTCCTGGCTCTGCACCACCAGCGTCGGCAACGTCAGGCCCGGCACAGCGGCCCGGTGGTCGGAAAGGAAGGTCACGCGGGCAAACTGCCGGGCCATGGGCGAGGCCGTCGCACTCAGGCACTGGTGCACCTCGGCGGCGAGACCCAGCGGGGCCAGGGGCCCGAGCAGCAGGTCCACCAGCAGCGTCGCCCACCCCTGGTAGTCGGTCTGCATGAGCGTGAGCAGCTGCTCTAACTCGGCCCGCTCGTAGCCCCCGTAGTAGCCAGGCTCGTTGAGGTAGCAGGGCGAGGGCGTCAGCAGCACCACTTTGGCGAAGTACGCCGGAGCCTGGCTCGCCGCCAGCAGGGCAATCATGGCCCCCACCGAATGGCCCACCAGCACGGCCTGCCGCAAGTCCAGCACCCGGCAGATGTCGAGCACATCCTGGGCGTAGCCGGCCAGGTGGGCGTACTTGTCGGCCTCGTAAGCGGCCAGGTCTGACTCGCCGGTGCCCACGTGGTCAAAGAGAATCACTTGATGGTCTTGTGCCAGGGCCGTCACCAGGGGCTGCCACAAGCGCTGGGTATAGCCAAAGCCATTGCACAGCAGCATCGGCGGCTTGCCGTGCCCCACGATGCGCACGTGGTTGCGCGCGAGCACCTGCTGCTTGGTTAATGGCGCCTGGGAAGGGGGAGCAGGCGCTGGGGCGGTAACTGCTGGCGGGGGTGTAACGGCGGAGGTAAACTTTAACACTGAATAGTATAATTGACAACCTGTCAATAGAATAGGCAAAGATAAGAGACAGTTTGCCGATAGGCAAAGCGCCTCCTGAGTTAGCTAGTAGGGTTCATTTACGGTGGGGACTTTGTTGCTAGGCGGTAAAGAGACAGGTAGTTGAATAGAAACCAAGTGTCGCTTTAACTCTTACCGGCAGTACGTTTCCAAAGGAGGACAGACTTCTTAGCCCGTATGCGGTGGTCCGTGGTTGTTGCAGAATCTGCTGGACTGCTCGGAAAGGAATTGGACTAGCTGTATGGTTGCGGAGTAAGGTCGGCTGGGCTTCGGTGAGAGATACTAGGATTTTTCTGCCATTCGGCGTAGATGAACTCATAGGGCGTAAGTCCTTTCAATCGCTTAAGTCGTTTGGCGTTATAAGCCAGTAGAAACGCCTGTAAGCGATTGTTCAACTGGGCAGTGCTTTCGTAACAAACGACTGATGCCGTGGCGTTTAAAACAGCGGTGTAGAGATGAGCGACTCAAGTTTGGAATGGCCTCTTGTAGAACGTAGGGGCAGTCATCCAGGGGCAAGAGCAGCTCTTTGCGAAACAAAACGATAGCCGCTGCTTCCGCGGGGGCAAGACAGTGGAGGCGGGGTTGAGGCCACGCACCGCCGCCACTGTCGTCACCGTTTTGGGGTCGATACCGAAGCGATTGGCTAACGCTTGTAGGCTTTCTGTACTTTGCTGGATAAGGCGCCGAGTTGCCAGCGTTGTGCGGGCGCAGTCGGGTGGTACTTTTCCCATAAATTTACCCTGAAAGAACTCCCCAAAGTTACCCCGTTATCCTCCGGGGCCATACACTTACCCTGTTGCTTGGCCAGCTCAATACCCGCCAAACTCTTCTCACGGTTGTTCTCGCGCTCGTACTGGTTGGAGGAGGAGAAGACGCCGATTATTAGCTTGTCTGCTGGCGTGCGCGAGTCGATGCCCAGGTCCAGGGCCCGAAAGTGCACGCCGCGGCGGTTGAACTCCTCCACGAGTTGAATCGTGTGCACCGTGTTGCGCCCGAGTCGGGCCAGCCGGTTCACCACGACCACATCACCTTCGCGCACCGCGGATAGCAGTTCGTCAAGCGCCAAGCTTCGAGTGCGGGTACCCGATACTTTTTCCTGGAAGATGCGCGAGCACCCGACGCGAGGGAGGTCTTCTAATTGCGTATCGAGGTTCTGGTCGGTGGCCGACACGCAGGCGTAGCCAAAAGTATGCTGCAAGGCTCAAGAGGTAGGGGTCACAAACAGACAAGCCAAAAATTTTCAGAACCCACTTCTTGACCCGCTAAAACGCAGCCTTTTAGTCTACCCGGTGGGGTAGGGGGGCGCAACAAGGTGCGCCTTGTTGAGCGATGAGGCTGCGGTATCCTCTCTTAGCTATTTACCAGCAACAGGAGCTGGTTTGCAGCAGGCTAAGTTACCAGCCTAACAGGCAGGCTACTTCGCTCTTACTTGCCGTTTATGCTCTAACAAGCAGGGTGGATGCGGCCGGGTAGGAGGAGATTAGCGCAGGTAAGCAGGCGCAGCACGCTGCTGGTAGCGGAAAAGCTGCGGGGGAATTTCTCGGCATTCCCTGCGCCAGGCAAGTCCTCTTGGCAGCTATTGGGTAGCACTTGGGTACTGCCGAATTTATTTGAATATTTTTTATCCATATTCAAATAATTTATAGTAGTTTTGGCCGGGCATTGAGCGGTAGACCTGGTGAAGAGAAGTGCTCCTACTTAGCTTATCACCTATCTGCTATGCTTACTTGCCAACCTTCCCAAGGCACTACGCCGCGCCCAGCTTCATCTTACAGCCTACCGCTCCTGGTTAACCAAGCATCGAGGGGTAGCTACGGAGAACTTGAAGCTACTCGGCCCCGCACCTGCTGTCGTCCGGCCTTACTCTGGCTCGCCGAAACTGACTACCTGGCCGGACGGCCTACTACCTCTGCGGCGGAGTCCCAGTAATAATCTAGCCAGCCTGCGCTTTCACCCGTTCGTTTCTGTTTGCTTTCCTGCTGCCTATGCGCCTACTCGCTACTCGCCGATCCTTACTTCATAGCTATTCGTGGCGGCTTCTGCTGCTGGCCGTGCTGCTGCTGAATACTCCCCTGCTGAGCCGGGCGCAAGTGAATGAAGGCTTGGTGCCGGACGCGACGGAGCTGAGTGCGCTGCGCGACTTATATGCTGCCACGGGCGGGCCCAAGTGGTACACCCGGACCAACTGGCTCCAGGGCACGACCCTAGCTGATGCAGCCAAGTGGTACGGAGTGACTGTGACCAACGGAGATGTAACGGGATTAACTATAACCTTCAATTTACTCATTGGACCGCTGCCAGACACTTTCTCCCAACTCGTTCAATTGGAAACATTGAACCTAAGCGGTAACCAGCTCAGCGGTTCGCTGCCTGATACTTGGGGCCAACTCGCCAAGTTGCAACGATTGGATCTTAGCTCTAACCGCCTCAACGGCCAGCTACCGACTACGTGGAGCCAACTCACCCAATTATCTTATTTGAACCTGAATGGTAACCAGTTCAGCGGCCAGTTGCCAGATGCGTGGGGCCAACTCGCCAAGTTGCAACAATTATATCTGCACTCTAACTACCAGCTAAGCGGCCCATTGCCGACCACTTGGGGCCAGCTCGCCCAGTTGCAAACATTAGATCTAGGCTCTAGCCATTTCAGCGGCTCACTGCCGACCACGTGGGGCCAACTCGCCCAGTTGCAACAATTGGACCTTAGCTCTAACCAACTTAGCGGCCCGCTGCCGGATACATGGGGGAAATTAGCCCAATTGTATTCCTTGAATTTAAGCGTTAACCAGCTAAGCGGCCCGTTGCCAGATACGTGGGGCCAACTTGCTAAGTTAGACAGATTGGATCTTAGTTCTAACCAGCTAAGCGGCCCGCTGCCGACTATGTGGAGTCAACTCGCCCAGTTGCGAATATTAAACCTAAGCGGTAACCAGCTCAGCGGCCTGCTGCCGGATACGTGGGGACAACTCGCCAAGTTGCAACAATTGAACCTTTACTCTAACCAGCTTAGCGGTTCCCTGCCAGCGGCGCTCATAACGGCGCCAGCGTTGTGGTTGCTTTCGGTGGGAGATAATAAGTTAACAGGACTACCTGCCTACCAGGCCGGCGCTGTCTTGAGTAGCATTAATGTCGCCAACAACTACATAAGTTTCGCTAGCTTAGAGTCTTATTATGCGGGGGGTAAACAGCAACTAGTGGGCTTTTCGTATGCTCCGCAACTCACGCCGCCCGGGACCGACCTTGTGAAGTACGTGCGCGGGGCAACCCTAACGTTGAGTCGCCCGGCCGACGGTGCCCACACGGTCTACCAGTGGGAGCAGCAAGTAGGCACGGCCTGGGTGGCAGTAGCTGGCGGTACTTCCCCCACCCTGACTATACCCCGGGCCACCGAAGCGCAAAGCGGCCTCTACCGGCTGCGGGAGACTAATACCTGGGTGCTGAACCTGACACTCTACCCGCGCTACCTCTCGGCCGAGATGCGACCCTCCACGCCGGATGATCCGAGTGATGATTTGGACCGCAACTGGACGCTGGAGCGCAGCTTCGATGGCAACGGCAATGAGGTGGCGGCTAGCAAGCAGTTTACCGACGGCCTGGGCCGGGCCACGCAGGCGCAGGCCCGCAACGCGGCCGCCCAGCAGGTGTTCGCCAGCCAGACGATCTACAACACGGGCGGGCAGCCCGTGCTCCAGACTCTGGCGGCGCCCACCAATAACCAGAGCTTTAACTACCGGGAAGACTTCGTCAACGCTACCGTAGATGGGAAGTCTACTACTTACGGGCCGACGCAGTTTGAGGGTACGAACGCCAGTAATCCGACTCCCGTCGAAGCGACGACGATTGGTACGCTGGGGTACTACTATAGTAAGCTCAACGAACAGGAGCCGCTGACGCCCATCACCAGCTACCCCTATAGCCTGGTCGAGCCCTACGAGGGGCCCCTTGGGGGCACGCGCCGGGCGGCGGGTCCCGGCGATGAGCTGCGCATGGGCAAGGGCCGCGAAACCAAGGGCCGCGACTTTCCCCTGCGCAAAGAGTTTGACGACTACCTGCGGCTTCGGCCGCAGCTGGTGCCCGGCAGCCCGCTCACGACGCTCGAGTACCAGGGCACTAAGTCGGTAAGTATCAATGCCGATGGCCGCGAGAGCATCGTAGTGAGCAACAAAGAAGGCCAGGCCCTCATCAGCTGCCTGAGCGGGCCGCAGTACCCGGCCCTGCCCGTATTTGGCTACCTCAGCGCCGAGGCCAGCAACGCGTTTGACCCCGACGCCCCGGTTTATCAGGACGTGCACATCCCGGCCGCCGGGCCGCAGGACGTGAAGTTTACCGGTGGGGGCAGCGTGCGCATTGTGAATCTGCTCACCGCTGACAGCTACGACTATCCGGTCACCGCCGTCACGACCGTTACGCCGGTTAGTGGCAGCTATCCCTCCCGCATATCGCCTTCGGAAACGTACGTGACCCTGGCGCCCGGCTTCTACCGCTTGGTCTCGTTGAGTGGTACCCAGGGAGTTTATTATGAAGCGCACTACGGTGACTTTAGCTATACCTACTACGACGATGCCGGGCGGGCGGTGGCCAGTATAGCGCCGAAAGGGGTCGCCGAAGTGCTGCCCATTACCCTGACGACCACCGCGCACTACCGCATTCGGGCAGCCCAAAGCGCGCCGCTGACTACTGCGCGGGGCACCTTTACCGGCGACCAGTACTATTCGCCCACCCCCGGCAGCACCTCGGCCACGAACAATGCGATTGCGGGTACTACCGACCAGGCACTTTACCAGTCGGAGCGCTACGGGCAGCAGTTTGCCTATGCCCTGCCCGTGCCCAACGGGACGTACACCGTCGTCTTACATTTTGCCGAAACCTACTGGCATCAGGCCGGCCAGCGCGTGTTTAATGTCAGCCTGGAAAAGGCGCTGGTCCTGGACCACTACGACATCACCAAAAAAGTTGGCTCGTTCACCGCGACGACCGAAACCTTCACGGTGCCTGTCACCGATGGGGTGCTGAACGTAGACTTTACCTCGGCCATTGCCGGGGGAGCAGATAATGCGAAGATTTCCGCCCTGGAAGTGCTCACGACGACGGCCAGCAGCAGCGGCCAGGCCCTGCACTACGTCACCCACAACACGTACGACACCAGTGGGCGCCTGCTGGCCACGGAAAGCGACGACGAAGGCCGCTCGGAATACGTGTATGCCCAGGATGGTCGCATCCGCTTCTCGCAAAGCGCGTTGCAGCGTAAAGCGGGGCGCTTCTCCTATTCCAACTACGACGAGGTAGGCCGGGTCGTGGAGTCGGGGGAGTATACGCCGGGCACCCTCACCTTCGAAAACCACCTCACGGCTACCCCCGCGCCCACCAGCATCTTGCAGACCAGCGTGCTGGAAGACCGCACGCGCAGTGGCGGGCTGCTGGCGGCTAGCTGCGCCCAGCGCAACCAGGTGTGGTACGACCTGCCCTGGGATGCTAGCCCGGGCAGCCCCGGCGACAATACGTCGAAGTTCAACGGCCGCACCCAGGAGTTCGTGGTCGGGGCCGTGGCCAAGACGCAGAATGACAATGTCACGACCTGGTACAGCTACGACGAGCTGGGCCGGGTGACGTGGGTGGTGCAGGACATCAAGGGCGTGGGCGTCAAAACGCTCGACTATACCTACGACTTCAGTGGCAACGTGCTGGCAGTGGCCTACCAGAAAGGGCAAGCTGACGCCTTTACCCACTCCTACAACTACGACGCGGCCCAGCGCCTGACCACAGTCTACACCAGTACCGATGGCGTAGTGCAAACCTTGCAGGCCGAGTACAGCTACTACCTGCACGGACCGCTCAAGCGCGTGCAGGTAGCCGGCAATCTGCAAGGCGTGGACTACGTGTATACGTTGCAGGGAGCGCTTAAGAGCATCAACCACACGACCTCGGCGCTGGAGCCCGGGCAGGACTCGCCCGAGACCACGGGCATGTACAAGGACCTGTTTGCGCTCACGCTGGAGTATTTCAGCGGCGACTACCGCAGTAAGGCGATCGACGTGCCGGCGCCCCCGGTGCCGGGGACCAGCGTAGCCGACCGCTACGATGGCACCATTCGCAGTGCCAGCTGGCGCACGGCCGCGCGCCCCGACATTCAGCGGATGGCGTACACGTACGATGAGAAAAGCCAGCTGCAAAATTCCACTTACAGCAACTGGCAGCTCATCAACAAGGCCTATCAGCTGAACGCTACCTCGACGAATAGCTTCCAGGAGGGCGGGCTGAGCTACGACGCCAACGGCAATATGCTGGCGCTACGGCGCACCGGGGCGACGGGGACGACCACGGACGATTTTACGTACACTTACAAAGCCAATACCAACCAGCTGCAAGCCGTGCACACGGCCTCGGCGCCGGCCACCGACCCGGCCGTGCTCGACTACGACTACGACGAGCTGGGCCAAATGACGCGTCAGCGCGACGAGCAAGGCCAGCACTACTTCACCTACGACGTGACGGGCAAAACCACGGGCGTGTACTTGGATGCGGCCTACCAGCAGCCGGTCGTCACCTTTGCCTACGACGACCGGGGCTTTCGGGTGAGCAAAACGGCCTACCCCGCTACTGGCGCGCCGGCTACTACGACTACGTACGTGCGCGACGTAGCCGGTAATATTCTGGCTACCTATGCCCAGGTAGCGCCGACCGGCCCCTGGCAGCGGACCGAAGTGCCGCTCTACGGAGCTAGCCGCCTGGGCTCGCTTACCCACCTCGACGACGGCACGGCCAACGGCACCGACGACTACCGCTACGAGTTGAACGACCACCTGGGTGCTGCGCGCGTGGTGTTTCACCGCCCCAGCACGGAAGTGAACGTCGAAACGATGGAGCTAGCCGGCGTGCCAACCAAGGCTGCTTTCCTCAATGACGACCTCTACCGGGTGGCGGTGAGTGGCGCCCCGAGCGGGGACTACGTCGCCCGCCTGACCGACTCGCAACCCCTGGGGCAAGAGCTAAAACGAGTATTGCGGGTGACCAAGGGCGATACCATTACCTTCTCGGCCCTCGCCCAATGGAAGCAGAATGCCGCTGCGGGCGGCACCGGCGCCACTCCCTTCCTGTTGGCGGGGGCGGCGGCCGGCGTCAATAGCCTGTCGCAGCGCGGGGCCGAAGGGCAGACGACGGCCTACGCTACCACCTCGCCCAACTGGCTCTCGCTGCTCGCCGCCGGGTTGGGCTTCACGTTGGGCCAGGGCAACCAGCCGGCTAGCCTGGGGGCGACCTCCCTCGAAGGCTGGATAAAATACCGGGTGCTGGATGAGCAGGGCCAGGAAGTAGCCACTGGCCGCGACTACCTGCTCGGCACCGGTAAGTGGGAATACCTGCAAACCGGGGTGCGGGTGGAGCAAAACGGGACCATTGAAGTGATGGCGGGCACCTCGGGCAGTGGGGAAGCCGTCTACTTCGATAACCTGCGGGTGGAGCAAACCGGCGGCCTCATCGTGCAGGAGCAGCACCAGTATGCGTTTGGTTCGCCGCTGCCGGGCCTGAGCTACACGGTAGGCAACAAGCGCTACCGCTATGGCTACCAGGGGCAGTACGCCGAGCACGATGACGAAACGGGCTTTGAGAGCTTTGAGCTCAGACTATATAATAGCCGCGTTGGCAGGTGGATGAGCTATGACCCGGAAGGGCAGTTTGATTCGCCTTATGTGGGGATGGGGAACAACCCGGTTTCTGGCGTAGATCCTGATGGGGGATGGAGTGGTCCTCCCGGTCATTGGTTTTCGGGTGGGTTTCGATATGGAACTTCTGCAACAAAAGGACTTAGTAAACTAACTAAGCTGGGTATGCAGTTAGGGTCGAGTGCTTTAAGGTCGGTAAGTTCTACTTTAGAAGCAGGTGATAATTGGGTTCATTCTGATGCAGGGGAAAAAACAGGACGTTTCGTAGCTAGCTTAGTTGGTGCTGAACAATTAGGTAGTATTTACACTGGATTTACAGAAGGCACCGATGTTTACGGCGATTCTCAAAGCAAAGCTGGAACGGCTTGGCAGTTTGCTAGTTTCGCCTTAGTTGTGGTACCAGGTGCTAGTGAAGCTGCGGGTGCAGGTAAAGTCGCAGCAGCTACTGCAGAAGCCACTGAGGGTGCAGCTATATTATTAAATCCAGGAATAAAAGCCACAGCGAAAGGTCTAACTCATACCCTAACTAGACATACTGTCAATGGAATAGCAAAATTTGCAAATAAAAGTAAATTTTTTAATATTACAGAAGTTGAAACTTTAATTACTCAAGCAACGCATGCACCTATGGTTAGGCAAGCTAGTGGTAATTTTCAACGTGTAGTTGATGCTGGCAGAAACATTGGTGTAGATAGACTTACTGGAAACACAACGTCTATTTATACTGTGATAACAAACAAAGCTGGAGAATTAGTTACTGCTTTCCCTGGCATACCATAAATAAAATTAAAATAATGATTTAATTTTATTTATGGTATTTTAACCTACTATTGGTTTATTAAATATTTATGTGTTATTGATAATAATATCAAGTGAAGTAATGCTATGATTGTAACTGATGTTACGCGGTACCTGCCGAGAAACGCTAGAAACGGGCTTCTGCGGTTCGCGTGAAGGCCCTTTCCAGCAACCTGACGTGGGTAGCGCGTAACATCAGATTGTAATTTGATCCACTGTTAAGCTTCTAGTAAATAATAATTTGAATAATTTATAGTATTTTTACGATTCGTATTTTTGGTTGTTAGTGATATAAAAATTATTTAAACATAAAATTTAAACTAGAAGCGAAAGCATGACCTGGACTATCGTACTTGAAAGCGAAAATAAAGAACCAATCTGCATACTAGATAATGAATTATATATAAAAGACATTAATATATTATTAGATTTAAATATGCTAAAATACTTAGATCCTTATGGGGATACAGTATTTAATCATTTGCAAATGAATGATCTAATTTTAGATTTACAGCATCTAAAGAAAGTAATTAACGCGCCAATACTGGATGATGTACGAGTGTTAGCCGAACGCTGTAAAACAGCCCCTCATACGTATCTGTCATTTTATGGAGATTAAATAATCTTGGTTTAATAATTAAAATAAATCCATAGCATGAAACACATTATTATTTCTGTCACACTATTATTTTTAGCCACACTATGTTTGACATCCTGCAATAAGAAAAATCAATTGACGTGCTATATAAATTCAACTAAAGTTTTACAATCATACCATGGTGCCCAAGCCCAGCACGAGCTATTCCAAGTGAAAGCCCGCGACTGGCAGCTACGCATCGACTCGCTAGGCACCGAACTACAGTCCCTGAGTAAAGCCCCTGCCGCCACCCGGGCTGCGAAGGAGCAGGAGCTACTGCGCTACCGCGAGGCCATTCAGCAGCGGGCGCAGCAGGAAAACCAGCGTCTGACCCAGGCTGTGCTAGCCGAGATAAACGCCTACCTTAAGCAGTATGGCAAGCAGAAGGGCTACACCTTCATCCTGGGGGCTACCGAGAACGGCAGCATCGTGTACGCGGCCGATGAGGCCGACATTACTGACGATGTGCTCAAAGGCCTCAACGAACAATACGACCGCCAGCACCCGGCGGCTCCTACCAAATGAAACTGCATGCCCCTGGCACCCACGCGTTGTTGCTCGCCCTGCTAGGGCTGGGAGTAGCCGGCTGCTCTGGTGCGCTCACCCAGCCCCAGTACCAGGCCTACCTCACCGACCCCGCCCACGGCCTCACCCACACCCAGGAAGTGAACGGCACCACCATTACCTGTAGCTACCGCCCACCCGACTTGCTCGTGAGCCAGGAGCTAGCCACCTCCGACGCTACCGCTACGCCGGGGCTGGTCGATTCGCTGCGGCACACCTACGCGGGCAAGCTCTACTGCACCCTGGCCCTGGCCCGCGACAGCACCGAGCTGGAAGCTGCCGTGAGCCGCGACGAAACTGCCCTGAGCCAGACGCTGAGCTACCTGAGCACCGGCATCGCCCACGACGTGTATGTGCGGGGCCTGGGCCAGCCCGACTCGACGGCCGCGCTGGCCGCGGCCTACACCCGCCAGTACGGCAACACCGGCCGCTCCACGGTTCTGCTCGTTTTTGCCCCGCCCCAGCTGGCGGTAAGCCGGGGCTTTACCCTTACGTACCGCGACACCCAGTTTGGGCTGGGACCGGTGCATTTCGTTTTTACGCCCCAAGCGCTGGCACGGCTGCCCGCCTTGCAGCTGTAAGGCGCTAGCGTCTCTTGTTCTTATCAGCCGGCGAGCCCTGCGCTTGGCGGTTAGCTTCTTCCATTTGCCTCACTACTACCCCTCGTTTTATGTTGTTTCGTAACCGCAAGCTCGTGCGCGGCCTGGCCTGCTTTCTGCTGTTGGAAACCTTGACTACGGTAGCCGCCCCAAGCGTGAGCCTGGCCATGATGGGCCCGGGCCAGCCCGAGTTTACCAGCTACGAAGCCAGTGGCTCGCCTGATTTGGTCAACCTGACCACGGGCGACTTTACTTACAACATTCCGGTGCTCGACGTACCCGGGCCCGAGCGGAGCTTCTCGCTGCCGCTTACCTACCGTGCCGGTATCAAGCTAGAGCAGGAGGCCTCGTGGGTAGGGCTCGGCTGGTCGATGAATGCGGGAGCCATTGCCCGCTCCCTCACCGGCTACCCGGACGATGCCTCGGGCGAGCTCATGAAGAGTACGTACAACCAAAAGCTTACCCGCGGCTGGCAGGGGGGCGTGCCTGGGGTGCTAGAGCTAGCCTGGGATGTGAATACTGGTCATAGCGGCTCGGCCAGCCTTATCGGGTTAGTAGGCTTAGGCTGGAGTGGGGGAAGCATCAGCTCGGGCAGTCTGGTGGGGGTGCACGCCGATAAAGACGGGGTTACGGCTAATGTGGTTGAAATGGCCGCAGCAGCGGTAACTATTGCGACGTTGGGTGCCGCTGGTCCGCTCACTTCCGTTGCTGCCTCCGCCGCTTCGCAGCTGGGCACCGATGTCGGAACTGGGGTTGCTGCCTCCGTGCTGCTTGGTAAGGCTAGTGGTAGCAGTAGTGGATTCAACCAGCCCACGGTCAATACAGAGAAAGGGTTTCTACACACGAACTACTGGATGTTTTACAACGACCAGAAGTCAGAGTTTATGTACGGCTCGCTCCACTTCGATGAGATGAGCCAGCGCACCAAGCTTCAATCTGAAAAGGATAACCCCAGCCCTTACATCTACTATGGCACTAGTAACGATCGCAGGGGAAAGTCACCCGAGTTTGATACCAAGTATGATAATACGGGAGAAGGGACTTTCCAATCTAGCCCCGGAGCCGACCTCTATCAGCCGCACGGCACAACGGATGACTACTGGGCCGATAATAAGGAGCCCATCAGCATCGCCCACGACGACTTCTCGGTTATGGGTGGCACCATCTCGGGCAGCATTCGGCCCTACCGCCTGGAAGTAGGCAGCCTAGCTTTCCCTTATCAGGGCCTGGGCGAGCACCACCGCTTCGCCACCATTCCCTACCTCACCGACTATAAAGTGCCGTTTCGATACGACAACAGCATATCGAACAGCTACACCTACCACCAGTTTACCCCCCCAGCCTCCTCGGCACTCTCGACGAGGAGCGGAGTGGGAATTGATGGCTACCAGCAGCCCTATACCGACTCCTGGACGGGGGGACTCATCCTGCGCGACCCTAGTCTCTACGATACTCGTACCGACCCCCTGAGCAATGGCCCGTTGATTTACAGTCCGGGCGCGCAGCCCGGCAACCAGCGGCGCCTGGTGCAGGGCAAGAATATTCAGTGGTTCACCAACGAGGAGATTCTGGCTCAGTACCAGAAGTCGGTGGAAGGCAATGGGTCCCTGCTGGAAGTAAACCAGCCCAAGGCGCAGGCCGTCTACAGCCTCGGCCCCATTACGGGCTATACCTCCTGTGCCGACCCCAACGACCCCTACTGCCAGCCCGAACCCATCTATGATGCCCCGACGCAAACCTGGCAGAATGACCCGTGGCGCGTGACGCTACCCGGCAAGGGCATTGGGGCCTTCGCCATCACGGCTGAGGACGGCACAACCTACCACTACTCGCTGCCCGTCTATCATTACACCCAATTCAGCAAGTCGTACCAGCGCCTGAAGCCCGACGGGGTAGAAACGGCGGGCGTTTCTACCCAGACCATTGGTCCCCAAAACTGGGGCCAGTTCGGCGGGGGCTTTGCTACCACCTGGTTGCTGACGGCCATTACCTCCTCCGACTACGTGGACCGGGGAAAGGTCGGCACGGTCGACGATGCCGACTGGGGGGGCTGGGTCCGCTTCGACTACGGCAAGTTTGCCAGCGCCTACAAATGGCGGCAGCCTTATATGGGGGAAAGCTACGCGCCTGATAGCTATAACGATGCGTCAATTGCGGAGGGTTATAAAGAGACGTACTACCTCAACACCATCCACACCCGGAGCCACACCGCCTTGTTTCTAAAGAGTGTGCGCAACGACGCCCGGGCCAATTACCAGAGCGAGGGCTATCTCGGGATTGCCGAAAACCGCCCGGCTTCTTCGCTGCGACTCGACGAAATCATCTTGCTCAATAACGAGGACTGGCAGAAGCTGCAAACTGTGAATGGCTTCCGTCCGGAATCAGATACCGGTGGGGATATCCCGGCGCTGTTTACCGCTGCCACTTTGGGCGGAACGCAAGCTAATCCCGGCGAGAATTGCACCACCTTCGACGCCCGCGAATTGCGCCCCGGCGACACTTACCAGTATGTATTGGACCAGCACGATGTGGATGCCGACAAGCGCATCCGGTCTTTCCTATACCAACAGGCCCTCAAGCGCGTAGTCTTTAACTACAGCTACCGCCTGTGCGCGAATACGCCCAATTCCTTCGTTTCGGCCACGGCGCCGCCTAGCTGGGACGAAAGTCAATTTTCCTGCACTCGTACGGGTAAACTAACGCTGGAAAGCCTCTCTACTTACGGCCCGGCGAGCACAAAGCTCACCCCCGATTTTAAATTCACCTACGGATTCAACCCTAATTACCAAAAGGATAGCTGGGATGGTTTCGGTATGTACAAAAGCGGAGTAAACGTTAATACCGCGGCTGACAACAAAACAAAGCCACTGGATAGCCACCAGGTCAGCGCCGACTTTGCGACAGCTACCCAGGATGGCTCAGCTTGGTCACTCACGGAAATTGCTTCGCCCCTGGGAGGTACGACCCGCATTGCGTACGAGCGCGATCAATACAGCAAGGTGTCGGAATATGGGTTAGGTACGCCCAGCCTGACCAATACGGATTGTTCCAATACATTTACCGCCACGGGTTTGCCCGCCGGCACCGTACTCAGTGACTTTCTGCGGGCGGGGGATGTGCTGCCGGGTAGCTTAGACTACACGTACGCGTATCAGTGCACCTATTATGGCGATGACGGGCATACAACTCCGGAACAATATTCAGAAAACTCGTATTGCGGCGTTTCCACAGGCCCGAATGCGACCATTCACGTAACCAGTATTTCTGGCAATACCCTCACGGTAGATCCCCAGGATGTACCAGCGCCGGACTGCTCGCCTCCCGACCCGAATAGCTGCGGGCTTCTCCAAGCCTACTCCGCCACGTTAACGATTCCTAGTTTTCCGCTTAACCGAAATGGGGGAGATTTGCGGGTGGCCATGATTTCCTCACTTGATGAAGCCAACCACGAGTACCAAGTACGCTACCGATACACCTCCACCCTATACGGGGCTAGCAACAGTAGTGGGGTTATCTCCAAAGAGCCGGCCTATGTGGCCCATGTCGAACGGCCGTTCGACAACTGGTTTGACTACCCTGGCACGGGGGTAATGTATGGCAAAGTGGGGGTACTGCGTGGCTTGTTCCGCAATAATAACGGGGAGGATTATTCACAAGTGGAAGAATATACCTTCCAAACTCCAGTATCTAGTTTTGTACAAGCAGAACCAAAAACGAGTACCTATCAGATTATCTCACCAGGTGACCATGGTATTCAATTCAATAAGGGCTGGCGGGCAGTAGATGGCTATCGCAATGCCGCTACCGTCAATCTAGGAATGATTGGGCAGCCACTAGCTATCCGGAAGCTTAATCGACGGGGTGAAGTAGAGAGTAGCACGGCCTTTGAGTACAGTAACACTATCCCCAATCCCATTGGCTCAGCTAAGCAGGGTTACTTTACGGAAGGAGTACTAACCAATGAGTTACTAGGCGAAGGCCGTTACTTTTACCGCATTAACCGTTCCACAAAAACGTACGTCCCCACCGTGTTAGTGGCTACCACGACTACCACGAATGGGATACGCACCCGGGCGCAACAAGATAAATTCGACTTCTATACGGGGAACGTCGTTGAATCCTCCTTCCGTAACTACCTAGGTGAGCTGTACCGCTCTAAAGTGGTGCCAGCCTACACGCTGCCTATTTATGCGGCAATGGGGCCAAGTAGCCAAGAGAAAACGAACCGCAATATGCTCACGCAGGAAGCGGCTTCCTACGTATATAAAGTGCGCCCGAATGGCAGCCAATCCGTGGTGTCGGCCAGCGTGCAAACCTGGCAAAGCTTTTGGACTGCTTATCGGGGGTATGAAGCAGCTACTGATTCTTATAGTGACCGTGCGGACGATGCTCGGCCGATCTGGCGTCTAAGCGAAAGCTATTTATGGAATTCGCCTCGGTTGAACTCGGATGGCACTTACGCGGATGCCAGCTACACTGACTTCAATTGGACCCGTACTCCTCTCGCGAACCAGGCCGCTGGGTGGGTAAAAGCGGGCGAGTTTACGCGCTATGACCACTACTCCAAGCCGTTGGAATCAAAGGATATAAATGGGCAATACGTGTCGCGGAAGCTGGGGTATGATCAAACGCAACGCTTAGTTACGGCGGCCAATGCTCGCTTTACCGAAGTAGCTTATTCGGGTGCCGAGGACCAGATAGACCAAGGCAATGGCGTAATGCATTTTAGTGGAGAGGTCAGGGACGGCAACCACCGGGCTTCGCTACCCCGGCATAGTGGTCTCTATTCAGCCAAGCTGTTACCAGGCGAGGCAGGATTTACCTATAAAGCCAAATTAGGAAGCGAAGTGCGCGGCGGCCAGAAATACCGGCTGAGTTGCTGGATGCACCAGTCAGATGCCGCGCATCAGGGACAACTATACGCCCAAGTTGATGGCACAGATATGAAGGTAGCTTCTATTGCGTCAAGTACTACCAAACAAGCCGGCGAGTGGTACTTAGTGTCGCTGTTAGTAGATCTGCCGGCTAGTGGACAACAGGTGACAGTAGGGTGCCGGGCAGGTACTGCGGGTTCCACGCCAGTTTATATCGACGACTTCCGTTTTCAGCCCCTACTCGCCTCCACTACGGCCTATGTGTATGACCCCGCTTCGGCTCAGCTAACGTACGTGCTGGACAATGACAATTTATTTACCCACTACGAGTACGATGCGGCGGGTAAAGTAACTCGTATCTCCAAGGAAGTACTCACGGCGCCGGGTACTCTACAGGCGGCGGAGCGACGCGTCAAAGAATACGCTTACAACTTTGCCCAGATGCCTACCCCGAATTGGCTACCAACTGGTCTTATGACGTGGGTACAGGTAGCAGGCGGAGCAACTAATCAGCGGCAGCACGAAGAGCGCGATATCAACCCGCGTAGCACCACGTACAATAAGACTAGGAATATAGAAGACGGGGCTTTTCCTAACTGCGTTACGTGTAACGACCCAAATCAAGAATGGCGCAATGGCATCTGCGTAACTCGAAAAAAAGTGTGCCAAGGCACAATGCCAGATGATTGTGATCACACTAAGAACAGGTGTCTTTATACTAATGTATACATTTACCAGTACTCGGATGGCACGCAAAGTGAGCCTTTTGAGCAGCTCGACGGGTTCCAGTGTGAATTATAAAGTGGTCTAGTAAAAAGGGACAGAGGCAGGACGTATAGGAATAGTCCGTGCGAACCCTTGCGCACCCCAGCAGGGGCGACTTAGAGCCAGGGTACGTGCCAGCTGTGCCATGGACTCTGCGAATCCGCGCGTAGGAGGCAGCGAACGTTCACCCGCACGGACTCGCAGAGTCCACGGTGCTCGTACACTGACCTGAAAACCGCTCTAAGCACTAGACCGGTGCACATGGGAAAACGCAGCACATTCAGTTTCTGGGCAATTTGGAAATAATCAAACCCCTACTCGCGCAGCAGAGTATGCGCGCCCGTCCATTCATTGTGTTCATGAGCGAAAGCACTCGCAATGGCGACCGCTGATTCATCTTGCTCAACGCGAACTCGACAAACCCGGTCAGTAATTGGGCGGGATCAGCAATAAAGGTCCGCATTGCCACTCGCTGAGCTTCAAGGTCGCAGTACTCAACTGTTCGTTGCGCCAGCGTTGCGGCGTGTTGGTACGCAAGTCCTGTTTATTTAGCAAATCGCTGCTATGTACCTCGTGCATATGTAAATCTGCCTTGACGCCCACAATTTAAGCCTCACTGCTATTGGAGTCACCGCCAATTTTAGCCTAACGCCTTGCTTACCAGCGCCAACGCTTCGGGCGTAAAAGGCAGCTGCAAAGCCAGCGCGTGGCCGCGCTCCGTCATTTTGGGCCAAGTTTTCTGCACGATCTCGATTATCTTTTCCTCGGGGTGCTGGGCGGCGAAAGGCAAAAAGTAGTATTCCAGAAACACCAGGCAAATCACGTCTTCCAGCAGCTGTACCTCCGGGTCGTCCTTGAGGCGCAGCTTCTGCACCAGCTGCTGCACCCGCGCTATCAGGTCGGGCTCGTAGCTGGCCTGGGCCATGAGCTCGCCGGCTAGCTCGGCGTGGTATTTTTTGAGGGTATTGCGCCACTGGTGGTAGCCAGGGCGCGTCATGGGGAAATCGGCGCGCGGAATGCTCCAGCGCCGGATGTGCTGGCAGCGCGCCGCTAGCTGCACGGCTTCGGGCGCCTCGGGGGCCACGCGGTTTAGGCAGGCCGTCATGCGCTGAGCGTACAGCACTTCCTTCGCGATGAGCTGGCCGGCCTCGTTGGGCTCTAGATTGGGGTCTTCATTGTTAGCCGCGTCGAAAAGACGGAAAGCTTCGGTCAGGCGAAAATTGTCGGGGCTCATGTGCAAAGGGCGGTCAGCCAGTAAAACAAAGCTGGCTGACCGACCCGCAAAATAAGGCGTATTAGTCACGTTCCGATTACCTAGCGCGTAGCTACACTGTTAGCTACGGGCAAGGGTAGGCCGGGGCGCAGTAGTGGCCGCAATTCCGAGAGCGGCAAAAAGACCCGTATTTCGCCTTGGGCATACGAGGCTATCTCGTAGGGCTGGTAGATAAATACGGCTCCGCCATTGGTCAAAAATACGTTGTGGGTCACCGGCATCTGCTTCACCAAGAGCTGTTTGTCGAGCGGTTCGGTAGGGCCCAGGCCCACGAGGGCGCGCACCGCCCGGCCCAGCAAGGCAGGCAGCCGGGCATCTGCCGTGGGCCGGAAGATATCGGCATAGCGTAGGCGCTGACCAGTGCGCAAGTCATAGCTAGCCCCCGTGGTGCCGTAGCTGCCGTGCGCGCCGCCGCTAAAGCTGTAGTGGAAGTAGCCCAGACTCAGTAAGTCGCCCTGCTGATAGAGCACGCACGTGGCCGTTTGATCTTCGTAATTCAGGCCAATGCCATAGGCTCCCACGCCGGCCGTGTCGGCGGGCGCGGGGCGGCTAGCCACCGCATCTTCGCGATAGTCTTTGAAAAACTGCGCGCGCTGCTGCTGGTAGAAAGCAGGTAGCGGCAGGGTAGGCAGGCCCGCCAAAGTGTCGCCCCGCAAGTCGCGCAACAGGCTGGCTGACAGGGCATGGTGCACAGCAGCTGGCCCGCCAGTCGGTACCAGCGCTTGCAGACTAATGCGACCCTTGGGCGACTTGGGTTCCTGGGGAAACGCCGCGGCTGAGTCGGCAAAGTAGCGCACCGCCAACGTAAGCGTACCCGCCAGCGTCGGTACTAATCGTAGCCGCACCAGTTGGCCGCCCACGGTGCCGACGAGGTCGCCCCGGCCCGGCTGGCGGCGCAGGCGCCAGTAGAGGCTACTGCCGCCGGAGCCCGTAGCTTGTTCCGGACTGGTAGTAAACAGCACGACGCTATCGGGCGCCGCGTTCGGCTGGCTCTGTAAGGTATAGGGGTGGCTATCAGCGCCGTAGTAGCTACCAAAGCGGCCGGTCGCGCCCTCAAAACTGCGGGGAGCGCTCAGCAAATGCAGCGTACTACTATCGGCTTGGCCCGGCAGCAGGGTGCGGTACACCTGGTAGGCCGTGCCGGGTGAGCTAACTGCCGCTGGGCTGGCGGGCTGCTGGCTGGCCCCCGGCGCCAGGTCGGTGGTAGCGGTCTGGCTGGGGTGCGACTGGCAGGCAGCTAAGCCGAGCAGGCCGGCAACGACATATAGCGGGCATTTCATGGCGCAAATGACGGAACAAGCCTGCCAATACGCTCTGCTGCGGGTACTAGCGAGGCGCACAAAAGGCTTGCTTTGAAAGCGGTTTAGCAGGGTGCCTGGCTACTAAGTACCTTGTTCAGGAAGTAAGCGAGTAGCTTGGACTTTGCAGTCCGAGCGCGAGCAGAGCGAGCATCCCGCGTCTGGCTCGTTCGAATGTAGCTGCGCGCTGCGCTCGCGCTCGGACTACAAAGTCCAAGCTACAGCAATCTACTCGCTTACTTCCTGAACAAGGTACTTAAAGCAGCCGCCGGGGTGATAAAAAAACTTGCTTCCCAATCTTTCTGAATTGCCTTTTCGTAGATAACGAGCTGGTTTTTCCTTACCGCATCTCTTTCTTACTTCATCTCTCAACTTCTTATGAATCTCATCAAAGCAGGCCAGGACGCCCACGGCAATCCGATCGAGCTCAACTACTGCGACTATGGCCAGGGCAACCCCGTAGTGCTCATCCACGGCTGGCCGCTCGACCATACTTCCTGGGAATACCAGCTAGCCGAGCTGCCTCTGCACGGGGTACGCGTCATCGCCTACGACCGTCGCGGCTTCGGTAAGTCGTCGAAGCCCTGGGATGGCTACGACTATGACACGCTGGCCGATGACCTGAAGGCCGTGCTCGATAAACTCGATTTGCAAAACGTAACGCTCGTCGGTTTCTCGATGGGCGGCGGCGAAGTAGCGCGCTACATGAGCCGCCACCACGGCGCACGCGTGAGCAAAGTGGTATTTGTGAGCTCCGTAACGCCGTATTTGCTGAAAACGGACGACAATCCCGATGGCGTCGATAAGTCGACTTTCGACGAGATGATTGAGAATCTCGGTAAAGACCGCCCTGATTTCCTCACTATGTTTGGCAAGCAATTTTACGGCGTCGGCTTGCTGAGCAAGCCCGTAAGCCAGGCCACCCTCGACTGGAGCCAGAGCATTGCGCTGCAAGCTGCCCCCAACGCTACCACGGTTTGCGCGCGTTCTTTCAGCGCCACCGATTTTCGCCAGGACCTGAAGGCTATCAACGTCCCTACGTTGTTCATTCATGGGGACGCCGACCAGACGGTGCCGTTCAAAAACAGCGCCGAGCGCGCCGTAAAGCTGGTGCCCAATGCCCAACTCGTAGCCTACGAAGGCGAGCCGCATGGCCTGAACGTGACCGCCAAAGACCGCCTCAACCGCGACCTGCTCACTTTCATCAGCGGCCAGCCGGTGCAGAGCTACTACGACAGCAGCGAGATAAATGACTCGGCGCCCCGTCGCTCCGCAAACTAAGCAGTTGCCTGCTAAGCCCGTGGTGGCTTATTGCAGCCCAGTAGGCGTGCCAATTTTGGTCGAGGGTGCCGGCCGAGAGCTTGAGAAAGCCGGCTAGCGTAGGCTTTTTGGGCTGTGTACGCAGCGGCATGTTGGCCTCGGCCGGGGTACGCTGGCCCTTGGCGTGGTTGCAGCGCGAGCAAGCGGCCACGAGGTTGGTCCAGCCCGAGTCGCCGCCGCGCGAGCGGGGCATCACGTGGTCGAGAGTCAGGTTTTTAGGCGAGCCGCAGTACTGACATTCGTACTGGTCGCGCTTAAAAATATTGTGGCGGCTGAGGGCAATGCCTTTGTAGGGCACGCGTACGTAGCGCGCCAGCCGGATGATGCTGGGCTTGGGAAAGGCCTGCGAAATCGTGCGCAGCGTCCCGTCCGACTTAGCCACCATCTCGGCTTTATCCAGAAATAACAACACAAATGCCTTCTGCACGCTGCATAAGGTAATGGCGGTGTAGTCGCCATTGAGTACCAGCACTTTTTGGTCCATATACGGTAGGCGAATCTAGTTACACGCAAGCTACTAGATTTCACTCATACGAACAAGAGCCCCCAGTCGAAGATTCCGCTGGGGGCTCGTGAGGCACTTTAATACTGAGCGACGCTAGCTGCCGCGCTACTCAATGGTGTGGAACAGCCGGTTCCAGCGCACCTTGTGCCAGAAATTGCCGAAGGGATCGAGTGAGAGCCAGATGAGCACGGCTTTGCCCACCACATGGTCTTCGGGCACGAAACCCCAAAAGCGCGAATCCTCCGAGTTGTGGCGGTTGTCGCCCATCATCCAGTAGTAGTTCTGCTTGATAGTGTAGCTAGCCAGCGGCTTACCATCCTGCAAAATCATTCCCGTGTTATCGTCCCAGGTTACGTTGGCGTTGCGCTCGTATTGGCTCACGATTTTGTAATAAATCGCGGCGTTGGCGGGCGTGAGCGTAATCGTCTGGCCTTTTTTCGGAATGGGCAGCGGGCCAAAGTTATCGAGCTGCCAGTGGCGCTGCACCTTGCTCGTAGCGCCCGACACGTGAAAGTCGGCGGCATCAGGAAACAGCGTCATATCGGGCACGTTGGCCTTGGTCACGGTCAGCGACTTGGTGAAGGGCTGCTTGCGCAGGTAGTCGGCTACGCTGGCCGGGCAGCTGATGGAGTAGCCCAGCGCGCCCGTAGCGGGGTCGTTGCTGGCCAGCGGAATGCCGTCGGGCTGGTCGTAGTCCACTACGCCTTGCTCGTGCAGCGCCTGGCGCACTTCATCGTTGGGGCTGGTAACCTCCAGAAAATAAGATGTCTGCGGCTGGCCGGCAATCTCGCCCGGCTTGCCATTGAGGAATATCTGCCCGTCGCGAATCTGGAGCGTGTCGCCCGCCACCGCAATGCAGCGCTTGATGTAATTGGTGCGCAAGTCGGCCGGATACTGCTGCTCGTGCGGCACGTGAAATACCACCACGTCATTGCGCTTAATCGAGCTAAAGCCCGGGAAGCGGTACGTCGGCAGCTGCACGAGGTCGGAGTAGCTCTTGAAGTTGAAAACCGGCACCGTCTGGTGCGTCAGCGGCACCTGTAAGGGCGTTTGGGGCGTGATAGGGCCGTAGTGCAACTTGCTCACAAACAAGTAGTCGCCCACCAGCAGCGAGTGCTCCATGCTGGGCGACGGGATAACGTAGGCCTCGAAGGTGGCCCAGCGAATGAGCGTAGCCGCGATAACCGCAAACAGCAGCGAGTCGACCCATTCGCGGGTCTTGCCTTTGGGCGGTTTGGGTGGGGCGGTGGGGTCGGTTTTGCGAAACAGCATGAAATAAAGCGGGAACCAGTGGTTCGCCGGTAGAATAGTTGGCAAATAAACAACAGTAGCCGGCATTGCCGAGCCAGGCTCCCCACGATCGCTGGGTTTTTACAACCCCAGCAGCTCTTTCATCCCAAACACGCCGTGGCGGCCGGGTAGCCACTCGGCCGCCAGCAGCGCCCCGAGGGCAAACCCTTCGCGCGAGTGGGCCTCGTGGCGGAGCTCAATCGTATCGGCCGCCGAGAGGTAGCGCACTTCGTGGGTGCCCACCACGGTGCCCCGTCGCTCGCTGAGCACCGCTAGCTCGTGCGGAGCCTGGGCGGGCGCATTGCGCCAGGCAGTCTTGGCCGGAAAGTTGGCCAGCACGCCTTCGGCCGTCGTCAGGGCCGTGCCGCTGGGCTGGTCCACCTTCTGGGTATGGTGAATCTCGGTGATCTGCACATCGTAGCCGGCCGCAAACTGGTTCATCTTGGCCGCGATGTACTCATTGAAGTGGAAAAACAGGTTCACGCCCACGCTGTAGTTAGAAGCGTAAAAGAGCGCGCCGTTTGTTTCCCGCGCTAGTTGGCTGGCCTCCTCAAAGTGGTGCAGCCAGCCCGTCGAGCCGCACACCACTGGCAGGCCCTGCCGCAGGCAAGCCGCCACGTTGGCAAAGGCCGCCTCGGGGTGGGTAAACTCGATGGCTACGTCTACCTGCGCCGGCGTAAAGTCCTCAATGCGTTGGCTAGTAGTTTGATGGTCCACAATGCCCGCTAGTTCGTGGCCCCGGCTGGCGGCGAGGCCCGCTATCGTCTGGCCCATTTTGCCGTAGCCAATGAGGAGGATTTTCATGCGTAAGTAGTTGTCTTTTTCAAAAAATAAATGCCTGCTAACGGGGCCGATGTTACCGGCCAGTCAGCTTGGCTTTGGGGTGCAGCGTCAGCGAAAGGCCCAGGCCGGGCGTTAGCTGGCCCGGTATCGGCAGCAAGGCGGGCTGGCAATTGAGCGAAAGGTTGTCGCTCACGTCGAAGTCGTGCAAATGCGCATCAACCACCGCATCCAGGATTTGCAGCGAGTAGCCTAGAATGCTCACCAGAATGCTTAAGTCGCGCTGCCGACGGTAGAAAATCAAGCCGTTGTTGATATTCGCGGCCGAGGTGTTGGCTATGGTAGTGCGAATATCCGCGTCAGGTATCTCTTTATCCCCGGCTAGTATCTGGGCTGGAGTTTTGCCATTCGCAAATTTGTAGTAACTGTAGTACCGCTGCTGGAAATAAACCCAGTAGCCGAGCCCGCCGACCATGCCGTAGACAATCGGTAGTTTCCAGTATTTCCTATTATAAATCTGCCCGGTGCCGGGTAGTAAAGCCAGAAAACCGGCTTTCTCAGGCCGCGTAACATGCCGGCCAAACAGTCTTTCGGTGCGCTTGGCCGAATCGGCCGCCGCTTGGGCGCGCTTCTCTTTCTTGCTAACCTTGCGCACCGTGGCCGTATCGGGCCGCACCACTACGGGCGCCGCCGGGTTCACGCTGTACGGGTCCGTGGCATTGGTTTGGGCGAGCGCCGGGCTAGCCAGTAGCAATAGGCTAGCCAGCAGCGCGCTGCCTAGCCCACGGATGCCTGCCAAGGCCTCAAGCAAAGAGTTTTTCATACGTAGACCGCTAACGCCAACCAGCGCACCGAATTGCAGCCGCTAGGCAGGTTGCAAAATGTGCAAGATGCGCTGCATGTCCTCCACCGAATCAAACGAAATCTTGATTTCGCCGCGGCCCTGCGCGCCCGGCCGCAGCTGCACCTTCGAGCCAAAGTGGTCGGTAAGCTGCCGCTCGGTGCGGCGCAGCTCGGCCACTGGCACCGCAGGAGTGGGCTGCTCGCGGGGGCTAGCAGGGGCCGGGGCGGGCTGGGCATAGCCGCTGCGCACGATCTCCTCGATGCGGCGCACCGACAAGTCTTCGGCCACTACGCGCCGAAATAGGGCCAGCTGTTGCTGGGCATCGTCGAGGCCGGCCAGGGCGCGGGCGTGGCCCATGCCAATGACCGCGTCGCGCAGGCCAATCTGGATATCGGGCGGCAGCTTGAGCAGGCGCAGGTAGTTGGTGACGGTCGAGCGATTTTTGCCCACGCGCTCGCCCAGGTCTTCCTGGCGCAGGTTGCACTCGCTCAGCAGGCGCTGGTAGCTGAGGGCAATTTCGATGGCATTGAGGTTTTCGCGCTGAATGTTCTCAATCAGCGCCATTTCCAGCATCTGCTGGTCGTCGGCCTTGCGGATGTAGGCCGGAATCGTTTCCAGGCCAGCCAGCTTGCTGGCTTGCAGGCGGCGCTCGCCCGAGATGAGCTGGTAAGAGTTGGTGCCCATCTGGCGCACCGTCACGGGCTGGATGATGCCCTGCATCTTGATGCTGTCGGCCAGCTCGGCCAGCGCCTCCTGGTCGAAGTGCGTGCGTGGCTGGTAGGGGTTAGCCTCAATCTGGCCCACCGGAATCTGCCCTACCGAATTGACGGGGTGCGGCACTAGGCGTTGCTCGCGCTCACTTTTAGTTTCGTAGCTGCCTTCAATCAGCGCATTTAGGCCCCGGCCCAGGCCGCCGATTTTGCGCTTAGCGGCAGCCGCGCCAGGGTTGGCGGCTAGGGCAGCCTGGATTTTATCGTCGTTGTTCTCTGCGGACATCTTGGCAAGGTTCCGCGGGCCGAAAGTCCGGCGCCTACGGAACTTCAAATTTACGGACCAGGGGGCGAAGGGCAAGCTGCTAATTGTGGTAGCTACTGTCTAACTAGCTACGTTGCTAATGGTTAGCCACATACCGAAAACAAGCCCGAATCATTCCCTCGTCAAGCTCTGGAAAATCACTTATCACTTCGGTAATACTCATTCCATTACCCAGCCAAGCTAACACATCGGCAACACTGATACGAGTACCTGTTAAGCAAGCTCGGCCAAACCTGATTTCAGGGTCGATGCCGATTAGTGGATGAGCAGAGGATGACAACATAACCTCTTGATTAACTGCTATGTGTTTAGAAAAAGCAGACTCGTAAAGTCCACGCTACTTCCTTACACCAACTCGTCTTCCGCAGCTTCCTCGGGGTTGGCCTCCACGCTGTTCTTCTCCACGATTTCGCGGGCCAGGTTGAGGTAGCTGATGGAGCCCTTACTCTCGGCATCGTGCAGGATGACGGGGATGCCGAAGCTCGGCGACTCGCTCAGCTTGACGTTGCGCGGGATAATGGTGTCGAACACGAGCTGCTGGAAGTGCATCTGCACTTCCTCCACCACTTGGTTGGAGAGGCGCAGGCGCACATCGTACATCGTGAGCAGGATACCTTCGATTTCGAGGTTGGTGTTGAGGCGGCTTTGAATTATCTTAATAGTGTTCAAGAGCTTACCCAGGCCTTCAAGGGCGAAGTACTCGCACTGCACCGGGATAATAACCGAGTGCGCGGCCGTGAGGGCGTTCACCGTGATGAGGCCCAGCGAGGGCGAGCAGTCGATAATGATGTAATCGTACTGGTCGGCTAGGGGGCGCAGGGCCTCCTTCATCTTCTCCTCGCGGTTGGGCAGGTTGATCATCTCCACCTCGGCGCCCACCAGGTCGATGTGCGAAGGCATGAGGTCGAGGTGGGGCAAGATATTGGTTTGCAAGATGATGTCTTGTGGGGCAATGCCATCCACCATGCACTCGTACACGCTGTTTTCGATGTCTTTGGGGTCGAAGCCCACGCCCGACGTCGCATTGGCTTGCGGGTCGGCATCGACGAGCAGGGTGCGGTAATCCAGGGCCGCCAGCGAGGCGGCCAGGTTAATGGCCGAGGTGGTTTTGCCGACGCCGCCTTTTTGGTTGGCTACCGCGATAATTTTGCCCATAACAACAAACGATATAACAAGGAAACGCGCTACGCGGAAAGAGGTAAAGCTAGCCGAGATTGGCGCTATTCAACTTACAAAATAAGGCTAAAAAAAATGGATTTACCAAGCCTGGTGGGCTAGGAAATAAGAACATCATGCTGACGAAGGAAGCATCTTGGCCGGAGTCACGGGTTAATTGCGCGATGAAGCGACCAAGATGCTTCCTTCGTCAGCATGACGTCTTGAGGGTTCTTATCCTGGGGTTTACTTAGTTACAGCGTGATAGTCTCGCCGATTTTGAGCAGGCGCAGGTTTTTGCCAGCCGCTTTAGCCTCGGCCTGGGCCGCGGCGTGGTCGATGGCAATGACCGGAAACGTGTCGTAGTGCATCCCGATAATCTCGTTGGTGCCGGCCCAGTCGGCGGCTAGTAGCGCGTCGGTAATGCCCATGGTGTAGTTGTCGCCAATTGGCAGCAGCGCCACATCGACCTGGTGCCGTTCCTTGATGAGCTTGATGTCGTAGGTTAGGGCCGTATCGCCGGCGAAGTAAAACGTCTGGCCTTCAATGGTTTTGATAACAAAACCCATTGCCACGCCCGCGTAGGAGCCATCGGGGAAAGAGCTGCTGTGCGCCGCGGCCACGCAGTGCACCGTGCCAAAGGGCAGTACTACCTTGCCACCCAGGTTGGTACCCAGCACGTCGAGGCCCTTGGCGCCAAAGTAGCCGGCTATTTCGGCGATGGCCAAAATCTTGGCGCCGCTGCGCCGGGCGATTTCCTCAGCATCGGCGATGTGGTCGCCGTGGCCGTGCGAGAGCAGGATGTAGTCGGCCGCGATGGCCTCGACATCCACCTCTTTCGCGAGCGGGTTGGGGCGAATGAAGGGGTCGAACAACACGCGGGTTTGGCCGATAGTAGCCAGGAAGCACGCGTGACCCAGATAAGTAAGCTGCATGAGGAAAAGGGAAATAAGCCAAAAAACGGCGCCAATGCACCACCTACCTTTGCAACCGACACTCTAAACAGATGTTTCTACACGAATTGCAATTTTGCTGGCTGGCGCGGCTGGCAATAGTAGCTGGCCTGGCCCAGCTGGTGGCCTGCTCGGGCGCGGGCCCCACGGCTGCCGACGAGCGCCGCGTATTTCGCTACAACCAGCCCGAGGCGCTGACCTCGCTCGACCCCGCGTTTGCCCGCAACCAGGCCAATAGCTGGGCCGTGGCGCAGCTCTACAACGGCCTGCTGGAGCTCGACGCTACCTTGCAGCCCGCGCCCGCGCTGGCCCGGCGCTACCAGATTTCGCCCGATGGCAAGACGTATACCTTTGTGCTGCGGCGCGGGGCGCGCTTTCACGACAGCGAAGCTTTTGCCGGTGGCAAAGGGCGGGCAGTAGTAGCGAGCGACTTTGTGTATTCGTTTCGGCGGCTGTTCGATCCGGCCACGGCGTCGCCGGGCGGCTGGATATTTCGGGGTAAAGTGCTGCAAGACAGCCAGGGAAATATTAGCGATACCTGCTTCGTAGCCGCCAACGACTCCACGCTGCGGATCCATTTGCAAGCGCCATTTATTCCGTTTTTGAGCTTGCTGACGATGCCCTACACCTACGTGGTGCCCCGCGAGGCGGTGGCCAAGTACGGCAAGGACTTTCGCGAGCATCCGGTGGGCACGGGGCCGTTTCAGTTTAAGCTCTGGGATGAGGGCAACGTGCTACTCTACCACCGCAACCCTGGCTACTGGCGGCGCGATGCGCAAGGCCGGCAACTGCCTTATTTAGATGTCGTTGCGATCAGCTTTATCGCCGATCGCAAGACAGAGTTTCTGACTTTCTTGCAGGGCAAGCTCGACTTTTTGAGCGGTATTCGGGAGGGCTCGCGCGACCTTATTCTCAATCCCGACGGCACAGTACGGGCCGACTTCCAGGGCCGATTCAACTTGCAGAAAGCGCCTTATCTCAATACCGAGTACCTCGGCTTTCAGCTCGACTCAACTGGCCTTACCGGCGAGCAGGCCCGGCAGGGGCGCGCCCTGCGCGATGGGCGGGTGCGCCAGGCGCTGAGCTACGCCATCAACCGGCCCGAGCTGCTGGCCTACGTGCTCAACCACGTGGGGCGGCCCGGCGAGTCGGGGTTTGTGCCGGCGGCACTGCCGTCGTTTTCAACCTCGAAAGTACCGGGCTACACTTATCAGCCGCAGCGGGCCCGTGAGTTGCTGCGCGCTGCGGGCTATGGGCCGGGCCACCCGTTGCAGCTGCGCCTGAGCACGGTGGCTGAGCGCAAAGCGGTGGGGGAATACTTGCAGAAAAACTGGGCTGACGTGGGCGTGCAGGTCCAGATTGACATCAACCAGTCGGCCGCCCAGCAGGAGATGGTGGACAATGGCCGCGCCGCGTTTTTCAGCAAAAGCTGGCTCGGCGATTATCCCGACGCCGAGAACTACTTAGCCCTATTCTACTCGCCAAACTTCAGCCCGGCTGGTCCCGACAAGACGCACTATAAATCAGCAGCCTACGACCAGCTTTATGCGCAGGCCATTCGGGAGCAGGACGTGGCCCGGCGCACGGCTCTCTACCAAGCGATGGACCGCCTGATAGTGCGCGACCAGCCGGTAATTTCGCTCTACTATGACGAAATAATCCGCCTCACGCAGCGTAATGTGCGCGGCCTCACCGCCAACCCCATGAACCAGCTGCTGCTCGAACGCGTGCGCAAAGAGTAGCCTTAGCGCTCCGCTTTCAGCCCCGCCAGCGGGTCGAGCTTGCTCTTGAGATAAGCAATGTAGCTCTGCAATGGCGCCGGAATATTTGACTCGGCAGCTACTCTATGGCGCTGCTGCCCGGGCAGGTACACAGTAATAATAGTGGCGGGCAGGTCGCTAATATTACTCGTATAGCTAGGCGCCAGCTGGTTAAAATCGATGCGCCGGGCCTCGTCCAGCATTGCCGTGACGGTAGCCGGGGCGAGGCTCAGCGTGTGCTGGCCCGTGAGGGGCACAAAGCGTTCGCCGTGGTAGCTCACCTGGCCGTTTCGAAATATAGTGGCGGTGTAGGTGGGGCAAGTGCCGTAGCAGGGCGTGCGCTGAAATACCAGCACCGTATCGGCCGGCGCCGTATTGATAGGGATGGTCGAAACGGTGCGGGGCTTGTGCGGCAGGCCAGCTACCGGAGTGGTAGCGGCTGGCCCGGCTGCGCGCTGGGCACAAGCGGGTAATAAAGCGCCTAGGGCAAGTAGGCAGAAAACGTGGAGCCGGGTAGCAAAGAAAGCAGTCATGCTAGCCAATACTCGAAAACTACGCCAAACAGTTGCCCTAGAGCAATGACAGTCCGGTCCGACGGCGGTAGGCCGGTCGACCGGCTTGCGAGCGCCCGACGGCGACCCGATGAGCGCAGGTGGTACGCCCGAGCAACCGGTCGGATGGCTACGCCATCGGACCGGACCGTCCATTGAAGCCGAAGCTGCCCTAGCTAGCTGGCATGCTAAAGAGTTGGCCAATGGCTTACGTGGTAAGAAACTATGGCCAGGCTTTCATTACTCGGTATTTATAAAAAGAATGGCCCCTTACGCACTGCGCAACGGGCCGTCTTTACTAAAGTTAACGCGCTAGGATTTACTCGGCGACTTTTTGGCTTGCGCGTCACGTTCCTGGGCGGTTTTCATGGCCTCGGCTAGCCGCGCCTGGAAGCCACCGGGCTTCTTATCCTTGTTCTTTACCTTGTTAGCTTCGAGCTGGGCGCGAATCTTGGTGTCGTCCACGAAGCTGCGGGTTAGGGCCTGCTGGCCCAGGGTTACGATGTTGGAAACCAGGTAGTACCAGGTCAGGCCCGAAGCGAAGCTGTTCAGCACGAAGAAGAAAATCAGCGGCATGAGGTAGCTGTAGAACTTCATGGGGCCTTGCATGGCCGCTGTGTTCATCTGGTTGCTCTGGTAAGTCATGAAGAGCGTCGAGATGGTCATCAGGATGGTGAAAATGCTGATGTGGCTCCCCAAATACGGCAGCGTGAAAGGCAGGCGAATAACGTTGTCGTACGTGCTCAAGTCGGTAGCCCACAGGAAAGGCTGCTGGCGCAGCTCAATCGCGTTGGGGAAGAACTGGAACATGGCGAATAAAATCGGCAGCGTGAGCAGCGTGGGCACGCAGCCGCTGAGCGGCGATACCCCAAACTGCTGGTACAGCTTCATGGTCTCCTGCTGGGTCTTCACCTGGTCGTCGCCGTGCTTGGCCTTTATCTCATCGAGCTCGGGCTTCAGCACTTTCATGCGGGCCTGGCTTTCGTAGGTTTTATAAGTCAA
>Ga0160428_1000593_pt1 | contig 38018 bp, 30 predicted proteins | sample SolpanmetagenomM_FD_108198 | JGI IMG/M metagenome (GOLD analysis project Ga0160428, IMG submission 108198) | Solar panel surface microbial communities from Lawrence Berkeley National Laboratory, California, USA - M | ecosystem: Engineered > Built environment > Solar panel > Unclassified ... | reverse complement strand
GGACGACCCGCAAGCGACGATCGATGCCGTAGTCTGGGCGACGATCCATCCCGTGAAGGAAGTCGCACCGGGCTTCAAGGCTCAGGCCGCGCTGTTGGGCGACCAGTTATGGCCTGCGCTGGCTGAACGAGCCGCCGCGAACGTCGTTCATCGCTCACAGTTCGAGACTGCGCCCCCGGCGCCACCCACCACCGGTTCGCTCTACGTTCCCATGGCAGCCGGCACCACGGCGGAAGGTGACGCTCGGGCGCGGATGGCGGAGGAGGACAGGGAACGCCGTGCTAATTCGCGGTGAGGCTCCGTTACTGCGCCAGCCGACACGTCGATGGCCGTAAACGGCAGCGCGCGTATTTGCGATTTGGCAGGGCGGCGGCATTGTGATGCCCATCCTATGCGGCGCGATATGTCCACTTGAAAGTTCCCAAGATGGCGCTGACCCGGTCCAGCTCGGGAAGGATCCTGCCAAAAGCAGACCGGTGCCTTCGGAAAAGCTGGTTGGGGAATGCAGACATCCTGGTGAAGCCGACTGCCAGAGAGGCAGCAATCTCGTATCCGTCGTGGCTTCGAGCTAAACTCGTTGAGTGACGATGTCTTTTCCGACGAGCCCGCCGTCCGAGGCGCTGGCCGGGCTGGTGGAGCGTGTCACCTTCCACAATGCCGATACGGGGTTCTGCGTTCTGCGCGTGAAAGCCCGTGGCCAGCGTGATCTGGTCACCGTGGTCGGCCATGCCGCCAGTATCGCCGCCGGCGAGTGGGTGCAGATGAGCGGCACCTGGTTGAACGACCGCACACATGGCCTGCAGTTCAAGGCCGCCTTCCTGAAGGCAAGCCCGCCCACCACGCTGGAGGGCATCGAGAAGTATCTCGGCTCGGGCATGATCCGCGGTATCGGGCCGATGTACGCCAAGAAGCTGGTGGGCGCCTTCGGCGAGAAGGTGTTCGAGCTGATCGAGCAGGAACCCAAGCGGCTGCGCGAGGTCACCGGCATCGGGCCCAAGCGCGCCCAACGCATCATCGCGGGCTGGGCCGAGCAGAAGGTGATCCGCGAGATCATGCTGTTTCTGCATGCCAACGGCGTCGGCACCAGCCGCGCGGTGCGCATCTACAAGACCTACGGCGCCGAGGCCGTGCAGATCATCACCGACAACCCTTACCGCCTGGCACGCGACATCCGCGGCATCGGCTTCCTGACCGCGGACCGGGTGGCCGAGAAACTCGGCATCGCGAAAACGGCTACGATCCGCATCCGCGCCGGGATCAGCTACGCCCTGGCCGAAGCCATGGACAATGGTCACTGCGGTCTGCCCGCAGATGAACTGCAAGCGCTCACGGTCAAGCTGATCGAGGTTTCGCCTGACCTGATCGAGGCGGCGCTGCAACTCGAGCTGGACACGGGCGAGCTGGTGGCCGACACGGTCGAGGGCCGCCGCTGCATATTCCTGGCCGCGCTCTACCGTGCCGAGCAGGCCATCGCCGAGCGCGTGCGCACCATCGGGTCTGGAGCGCTGCCCTGGCCCGGCATCGATGCCGTCAAGGCGATCGGCTGGGTGGAGGGGCGCACCGGCTTGATGCTGGCTGAGAGCCAGCGCGAGGCGGTGCGACTGGCGCTGCGGTCCAAGGTGCTGGTCGTGACCGGCGGTCCGGGCGTGGGCAAGACCACGATCGTCAAATCCATCCTGACCGTGTTGCGGGCCAAAGGCGTCGAGGTAGCCCTCTGCGCTCCCACGGGCCGGGCAGCCAAGCGGCTGTCCGAGAGTACGGGGCTAGCAGCCCAAACGCTACACCGGCTGCTGGAGGCGGACCCGAAGAACGGCGGCTTCAAACGTGGCGAGGAGCATCCGCTGGACTGCGACCTGCTGGTGGTCGACGAATCCAGCATGGTGGACGTGCTGCTGATGCGCTCGCTGCTGAAGGCGCTGCCGGACCGGGCGGCGCTGCTGATCGTCGGCGACGTGGACCAACTCCCCTCCGTCGGACCGGGGCAGGTGCTGGGGGACGTGATCGCCTCGGGTGCGGTGCCGGTGGTGCGGCTAACGGAGATCTTCCGCCAGGCAGCGAGCAGCCGGGTGATCGTCAACGCGCACCGGATCAACAAGGGGCAGATGCCGGAGCTGGAGGCGGTGCCTGGCTCGGACTTCTTCTTCGTGGACGCCCCGGATCCGGAGGCGGGGGTGAGCAAGCTCCTGGCCGTGGTCAAGCAGCGTATCCCAGCTCGGTTTGGCCTCGATCCGGTGCGGGACGTGCAGGTGCTGTGTCCGATGAACCGCGGCGGGATGGGTGCACGCGCCCTCAACATCGAGCTGCAAGCGGCCCTGAACCCGCCTGGGGAACTCAGGGTGGAGCGCTTCGGCTGGACCTACGGACCAGGCGACAAGGTCATGCAGGTCAGCAACAACTACGAGCGCGACGTGTTCAACGGCGACCTTGGCGTGGTCAGCGGCATCGACATGGAGGAGGCTGAGCTCAGCGTCACGTTCGATGGACGCGAGGTGGTCTACGGCTTCGGGGAACTCGACGAACTGGTGCTCGCCTACGCTACCACCATCCACAAGGCACAGGGGTCGGAATACCCGGCCGTAGTGATCCCACTGGTGACCCAGCACTACGCCATGCTGGCGCGCAACCTGCTCTACACGGGAGTGACCCGGGGCAAGCGGCTGGTGGTGCTGGTCGGGCAGCGGCGGGCACTGGCGATCGCGGTGCGCAACCAGGGCGGTCGTGGACGTTGGTCCAAGCTGAAGGAATGGCTGAATAGATAAGCCGTCCGATGCAGTGGCCTCACTCTGATTATGCCGACCACCACGGGATTGGCGTTGTGCAACGATGTCGTCATGTTACCGGATCACATCGCGGCAGACGCAGCATGACCCCCAAGCCCAGGATCAGCGAACTCCACGGCGCATTGACGGAAATCCGGCGTGACCTCCATGCCCATCCAGAGATCGGCTTCGAAGAGCATCGAACCAGCGACATCGTCGCTGCCAAGCTCGCCTCCTGGGGCATCGAGGTGCATCGCGGTCTTGGCGGCACTGGAGTGGTCGGCGTCGTGCACGGCCGGCGTTCGGTCGGAGGGAACCGTGCCATCGGTCTGCGCGCCGACATGGACGCGTTGCCGATGGAGGAAGCCAATGACCTGTCCTACCGCTCGCAAACGCCGAACCGAATGCATGCCTGCGGCCATGACGGTCACACCACTATGCTGCTCGGCGCGGCACAGTACCTCGCCGAAACACGCGATTTCTCCGGCACGGTCCACCTGATCTTTCAGCCGGCCGAAGAAGGTCTGGCTGGCGCCAAGGAGATGCTCGACGACGGCTTGTTCGAGCGCTTTCCCTGCGACGCGATCTACGGCATCCACAACAGCCCCGACATGCCCCTCGGCCAGGTTCGGGCACTTACGGGTACGGCGCTGGCTGCAATCGACTACTTTAGCGTGAAGCTGCGCGGCCGCTCCGCCCACGGCGCCCACCCGCACCAGGGCGTCGACACCGTCGCCATCGCCGCCCAGGTCATCGGGGTTTTGAATGCGCTGCCCTCACGCCACGTCGATGCGCTGGACTCCGCCATCATCAGTATCGGCCAGATCCATGGCGGCACCTCGGACATCGTCATCCCAGAGATCGTTGAGTTGCGCGGGTCGGTTCGCACGTTGAAGCCGGATGTGCGCGACCGGGTGGAGATGTTGTTCCATCGTGCCGTGCATGCCACCGCCGAGGCTCAGGGCGGCACGGCCGAGATCAGCTACCGTCGCGCCTACCCCGCCACCATCAACACCGCTACCGAAGTTGAACAAGCTGCCGCTGCCGCGGCGGAGATCGTGGGCGCGGCAGGCGTGGAGCGTGAGGGGCATCCTCTGCTGGCCGGCGAGGACTTCGCCTTCATGCTCGAGCGCGTGCCCGGCGCTTACCTGCTGTTTGGTCAGCGCGGCCCCGAGCGTGGCGGCACGCCGGTGCATAATCCGGCTTACGATTTCAACGACGACCTGCTTCCTATCGGTGCCAGCTATCTGGTCGCCATCGCCGAGCGCGAACTCGGCTGAGGCGGGACATACCGGTTAGCCACCCGTCCGGTTTTGATTAGCCGTGCTGGGAAGCCAGACATTCCGTTCTCGGCCAGACTTGGCCGGGAGCGGCCGGTCCGCTCCGGAGCAAGAGCCTGCGGAAAGCTGACACCCTTCATCCACAGTGGTTACCGAAACTTTGAGGCTCAGTATTACGGCATCGTGTCGTACAAGATATGGACACATGCAGCCGGGCCATGAACTGGGCGCCGTAGCGTGCTTATGAGCTCAAACAATGGCCGTGCTGTTAAGGTTGGTCGGCTTGTCTCGCCGCCCCTTGCCAAGCGGGCTGCCGCGGCTTTGAGATCCGTTCGCTGATCCATTCATGGCTCCGCCGCAAGACCTTGCCTGCGGTGGCTGTCCTAAAGTGGATAAAACCGTGGGGACTCTCCGGTAGCAGGTGCATCTCCACATCGCTGGCCGAGCGCCAGCGCTCCGAGAGTTCGAGCGTGTCATCACGAAGCGGATCGAGCATGCCCGTGACCATCAAGGCCGGTGGCAGGTTCCGGAGATCGCCGTAGAGCGGCGACAATGCCGGGTCGCGGCGCTCCTCATCACTCAGACCGGGTGTGAGCCTCCGCAGATCCGTGAGCAGACCCGCCCCATGCAGGACGAGGGTCTCGGGCCCGGCTTCGCGGACGCTCAAGGTGCCGGCCAGGTCGTAAACGCCGTAGTAGAGGACGGCTCCCGCCACACGTCCGAGCAGCTCAGGCCATGCTTTCAGGCGAAGAAGCATAGCGGTCGCCAAGTGGGCTCCCGCGGACTCTCCAACCACGACGACCGGCAAGCCGCGGAACTTGGGCAAGCCGCCTCCTAGCAGCCACTGCGCAGCCGCCACACAGTCGTCGATCATCCCACTGACCGGCGTGCATCCAGCCAGCCGGTATTCCACCGATACAACGGCCACGCCACAAGCCCTAACCATTGCGGCGTTGAGGTGGTCGTTCATCCTGGTGTTGCCCAAGGCCCAGGCGCCACCGTGGATATCGAGCACGATCCCTTTAACCTGACCCTCCGGCTGCAAAATCCGCACGGGCACCCGCACGCCGTCAGCTTCCGCCTGACGCATCTCTACCACCAGCCCACTGCGCCGGAGCATCCGGTTGCCGCCCAGCTGGGACAAACGCAGCAGCGACTGGATGATTGGCACTTGAAACTGGTGGCGGAGCCTGAACCGCGGAAATTTGGCCAGCTTCCGGTTGAAGCGTCGGGCGTCTGTGAGGTCTGCTGAATCAAGGACGATCGTCATGATCAATTACATGGCAGTTTTCCGACGGAAAGCCTCGCGAAGCTGCGCCGAGCGCACTACCCTCCGGAATAAGTGTTGGGGCGCTGCTGTCACCCAGCAGACAGCGGCAGGCTCGCCATACGACCCAGCGATCACGACTTTGCCGGAGGGACGGAGCTTCGTCGTGGGCGCAGCTGCCTGTGGCCACGCCACGCCCGGCAACAAGCAGTAGCACAAGATCCTGCTGACCGGTCGTTTAAGACAGCCTGCGGCCCAGCTATGATTTTTGAGCGAAAGAGGGCGTACCTGGGCGCTTTCAGCGTAAGGATGACCGGACCGCGACGCTCTCCACCCCGTCCACGAGCTTGGCGATGTCGCGTATCTCGTCGTCGATCCGCCATCTGACCGCCGGCTTTGGCGATGATGATGGCGGCTGTGACAATCACGAGAACCAGGCCGCCTTTGATCGTCGCTACTTCGCATACCATGATGACGGCGCTTCTCAGCATCATCGCGTCGAACCCGACGCATAGCGGCAAGTCGATCACAAGAATGCCGGTCGTGCTGGTATCCATCGGGTTCCGGGCACCAAATCGCGACTGTCTTCGCCGTATCATAACCTCCTTGTCCCTGACGTCCGTCTCGAACAGAACGACGGCTTTCGGGAGGCTGACCCGAGCGCCTGAACGTCCGGAATGAGGCGCTTAGCAGCCACTCCGTCCTGCTTAGATCAGGAGTTAGCTGTCCGCCGCGCGACCTCCTGGCCGGCGCACCAGATGGCGTCCTGGTCCGTGTCGATCTACCGCGAGCATGGTCGACCATGCTTACCATCCCGCTTGGCATCTCGACAGCGGCTTGGGGTGCGGTTGCCGATGACCAAGATCGCGCCGTTCATCGCGACGCTGGATCATCAACCCGGGCCTTTGCTGGATAGTTCGCGGTTGCAGCAGCGGCTGGTGCCGAAGCCGGTGCAGACAGACCTGTTTGCGTGAGGTGCGTCGTTCTGGCGCATCAGGTGAATTGCGACAGGTGGCGGGGGGCGGCTCGCGGGTAGGGGGTGGCGCCGTAGGAGGTTCGTTGGGCGGTGGGCGCGGCGGATGATCTGTTGCCGAGGCGGGGGAGTGCGCGGCTTTTGTCGAGGACCTGAAAGCGATCGTCGCTTTGGCCGCAAAGCTCCGCCGGGTTCAGGTGAGGCCGTAGAGGACCAGGGCGATGCCGAGCATGGAGACCAAGAAGGCTACCGTGCGGACGCCGATGACGTTGAAGGCGTAGAGGAACGGGAAGGCCAAGCGGGCCCAGAAGTAGAGTTGCACGCCCCAGATAGTGGCCGGGCTATGACGGTTCAGCACGTGGGCGATCAGCACGGCGGCGGCGAAGAAGGGGAAGGTCTGCATGTAGTTGGCGAAGGCGCGCTGGATGCGGCCGCCGATGCCGGTGGGTTCCTTCTTTTCGTCACGCGAGCTGAGGCCGTAGCTCATGCCGAACTGCATGGTGGTGGCCTGGGCGCCGACCATGACGTGGACCAGGCCGAGGACGACGGCCCAGGTGAGGTAGAAGAGTTCGGTTGTCATGGGGTGCTCCTTGGTTGGGGGATGACGCCGGGGGTGCGGGACAGTTTCGTCACTCGGGGTCGAGCGCGCGGGTTTGGCGCCAGGCGCGGCGAAGCCACGGGCGGAGGCCGCCATCACCATCAATTGCCGCTCTACCAGGTCCTGACCGAGCTGAAGGTCAGGGGGGGCCTAATGAATGCCCACTGCAAACGAATGCTCGGGCACGCTCTGCCGGCTGTCACCACCGGTAATCACCCTGCTTCCCACACCATGGCGCCCGCGGCCCAGGCATCGGCGGAGGTGCGAAAGACCTCGGCAGAACGACGGACGACCCTGGCATTCTCATCGTCGATGATCTCCCACCCGTAAGGGCGCAACCCCGTCCCACTTAGCTGCACTAGGAGGCGAAACCGGGACTGCCCCCTGGCGATGAAAGCTTGCCGGATAGTGTGGGCGCTCATGAACTCTGATTTTCACTCTGAAAGAACCTGAACAGATATCAGCGCCTGCGTTGGTCTTTATACCGCGATCGCTCTGACACTTGCCACTGCAGCACGTCAACGCTTCCGCAACGCAAGTTCGAGTAACGGAGCGCGATCCTCCGCCGGAGCCGCTTCCCTTTTCGTGCTTGTTGCTGACGAAGCGCAACGCAGTGCATGGTGCGATGCAGGCGTGGCGCACAGCACGTCCAAACGGATTCGTGGAGGATACCAGCATGTTCGCCGTAGACGCCGTTACCGCTGATGCGATCCGACAGGCTTTCAACAAGGGCGGTGAAATCGCGGCCGTTGTGGAGTTCCGACGCCACTATCCCCTGCTGGCCAACAACGAGAACGCACGAAGCTTCGTACACGCCATTGCTGGTTGGCAAGCGATAGCGCCACCGCCGCTACCGCTGCGGCGGTCGAAGAAGCCCCGTGTTGAGCGTGCTTTGCAGAAATAAGCCGCCAACGAATGTCACTTGCCCTATTCACTTACCAAGGACTATCGCTCCTAAAGCTGCAGACAAGGTACTTCAGGACCAGCCAGTCCGCATGATTGCCAAAGCGATGACAACGGCTGTAGCCGTCGTCATCGCGGTCAGCTCAGCGGGTCAGCACAACCAGCTTGAGTTGGCTCCCTCGTCCCGGGCTGCTTTGCTGCGGCCCGCCTTACTACTTACGGCGTGCAGACCATGCGATTTAAATCATGGCGCCCGGTGCGATCCCGAGCAACACGGCCTTCGAGCCGAGTTACTGCCACCGGTAAGACGTTTCCATCAAAGCGGAGGGTAGCTGAAATACTGCTTTGGGAGGCAGAGACTTGAAATATCGGTCGAAGATCTTGGAGTCGCTACTCCGACGGTGATTCATCGAGACGAACGACGATCCCTTGTAGGCTTTCGCTCGGTGCTCGATAACGCTGCATAACCAGTGGATCATGCCCTGGTATAATGTGTTGGGGTGACGGTGCAGCGGCTTTCACGCGATCGAAGCTTTCCAGCATGTCCGACACGCTGACGCAGGTCGGGAAAGGTCTGTAGCTTTCCATGTTCTCGTAAAAATGCGACACGTCGGAGGCGAGCACGACTGCACCCCGCTGGGTGTTGACGCGTACGAACTGCAGTCCGGCCGAGTGGCCCGGTGCCGGATGTAGCGTAATACCAGGCGCCAGTTCGACCGGGCCGTTATAGAGCCTCACCCGCCCGGCATAGTTCAGTCGCACAATACCAACCACGTCTTCCACCTCGAACGAGTGTGCCAAGTGGGCGTAGCGCATGTGCCGGCCGACCGCGAAGTGCAGATCGGGCTCTTGCAGATGGAACTCAGCGTTTGGGAAGCGATGGAAGTTACCGACATGGTCGTAGTGCAAATGGGTCAGCACGACGTCTTTCACCGAGGCGGCATCCACGTCCAACAAGGCAAGCGCGTCGATCGGGTCACGCAGGAAGGTGCGGCCGCGCTGCGCCGCAACTTCCGCGGTGAAGCCGGAATCCACAACGACCGTGCGCTCCGGACCTCGTATCACCCACAGAAAGTAATCCATCGGCATCGGACCATCATGCGGATCGCCACCGATGAAGTGGTTGGATCGCATCGCATCCCTGCAGGCGTAGCGGAGAGCGAAGACCTCGTAGACCGGTTCAGTTGGCATCTTTTTCCATCCCGGACTTTCGAGGAGGCTATGACCGGGCAGATTGTCTGTCAATCTAAGGTTTGTTGTGCGATATTGTAGGCTACAACCACGGATTTGTCTTTTGCCTGAAGACCTACCGCTTTCCACTTCGCTCCGTGTGCAACCGCAGCCGGTGCGGCAGCAGGTCGAAGACCAATTACGAGGCGCCATTATCAGCGGCGCCTTTGCCCCTGGTAGTCATCTGTCTGACCGTTCGCTTTGCGAACAGTTCGGCGTTAGCCGATCCATTATTCGCGAGGCCGTGCGCCTGATGGAAGCGGAGGGCTTGGTTACGGTGGTGCCGTATCGCGGACCCTTCGTCGCTTTTCTGTCAGCGGCCGAAGCTGCACAGGTGTACGAGGTGCGAGGTGCGCTAGAGGCGCTGGCAGGCGAAGGGTTCGCTCAACGTGCCTCCGACGAGGAACGTGCCGAACTTCGTCGAGTATACGAGGAACTGGCCGCGACCGGACCGGCAGCGGGGCGCGAGGCACTGCTCGATCTCAAACGGCGGTTCTACGACGTGCTGCTGCGTGGGTCACGTAACGCCTACGTCGGGCGGATGTTGGGGCAACTGCTTAACCGCAACGCACAACTTCGCGCCACTTCGCTGTCGGACCCTGGTCGTTTGCCGCAGACCGTTCGCGAGCTACGCCGGATTGTGGAGGCAGTTGAACGGCGAGACCCCGAAGGAGCTTGGCAGGCCTGTCGGGAGCATGTCGCCGCGGCGGCGGCGGTGGCTCTGCGCATCCTTCGGCAACGGGAACGAGACACTCAAGACGCCTTGACCGAAACCAAGCCGGAACGGGACGGTCGCGCCTGATGGCGTTGGCAAGCCGCACGGCGTTGATCACGGGATCAACGAGCGGTCTGGGCTTGGCGATCGCGGAAGCCCTCGCTGCCATGGGCTGCGACCTAATGCTGCACGGGCTTGAATCTGCCGAGATGATGGCACCCTGTGTTGCGGCTCTGGCCGAGGCGCATGGGGTGAAAGCCGGTTATGCCTATGCGGATCTGTCGTCCCCGTCCGGCGTGCAGGTTTTGGTGGACGCGGTTCAGGACCGGTTCCATCGGGTGGACATCCTCGTCAATAACGCCGTGGCCCGGCATTTCGGTCCCGTCGAGACCTTCCCGACGGATGCATGGGACCGGGCGTTGGCCGTCAACGTATCCGCTGCCTTCCATGCGGTCCGACTGTTGCTGCCCGGCATGAAGCATGCGGGCTGGGGTCGCATCGTAAACATGGTCTCGGTCTATGGCCATCGCGGTACACAAAACAGGGTTGACTACGTGACTACCAAGGCGGCGTTGCTCGGTTTTACACGGGCCGTCGCTGTCGAGATCGCCGGTCATGGCGTTACCTGCAACGGCGTCTGCCCGGGGTCCGTGTCCACGCCCGGCACGGAGACACGCGTTGCGGCGATGATGGCAGAGGGGTTGGAGCGAGAAGAGGCGGTGCGACGCTTTCTGGTTGGCAAGCAGCCGACCGGGCGTTTCGTCGAGCAGAAAAGCGTGGCCGCCGCAGTCGCATTCCTGTGCAGCGCAGCGGCAGACGACATCAACGGTACCGTGCTTCCCGTGGATGGCGGGTGGTTGGCCAGCTGAGCTAGATAGATCAGCTACCCCAGCGCGTCTGCAAGGCGACGACTACGGCTTCCGGAACCTCGATTATGCCGGAAGCGATGCGCTCGGCACGAGCGAGCCTGGAGCGGTCGAACGGCATGCGCACCGACACAGCACCTGGCACTGGTCGCGTACCACGCACAGCATCGCCATAAGCGGCCACCTCGTCCAAAAACGTCTGGGTGTCGGTTAGCAGATCCGGCCGGATGGCGATCGTGAGAAACCCGAACTCGCTTAGCTCGCCCGGCACCGCCGGGGAGCCGGCCAACACTCCCAGCAGTTGCACTACCAGGCCGAGCCCACCACCGCGATGCCCGCCCCACGCCGCCAACGCGCCGCTCAGCGCGGCCGCCGGGTTCCGCGTCGTCTCGCCCGTGGCATCGAAGGCCATTCCCGGCGGCAGTTCCTGCCCAAGCCGCCCAGCCAGCACAACCTCGGCATGTATGATGGCGGACGTACCGATGTCCCAGATCACCGGTTCGCCTGCCGAGGGAAAGGCGAAGCAGATTGGGTTAGTGCCCATCCGTCCCTCCGTTCCACCGTGTGGCGCCACCCAGGGAGAAGCGTTCGAGGCGGAAAACAACACCAGACCCTGCGCCACGGCCTTCTCTGCGTAGTAGGAAAGCATGCCGGTGTACCAAGTGTCGCTGGCGCCCACGATGGCGATGCCGCTGGCCAGCGCTTTGTCGATGGCAATGCGCGTGGCCTGCTCCGCCACGAGGTAGCCAAGCTGGTCGCCGCCATCGATGCGAGCTGACACCGGGGTTTCCCTCACTGTGCGGATCGGTGTGCGCACGCGTCCAGCCGATCCCAGCCGATCGGCGATGCTGAGGATGCGGGCAAGACCGGCATAGCCGAAACCGCGTAGCTCCGAGTCCATGACATGGGCCGCGATGATGCTGGCTTCGGCTGGGTCGTAGCCAAGATGATGCAGGCTGCGCTCAGCCAGGTGGCGGGCCGTGTCGATCTTCAGCTTCACAGAGGCTGCTCCGCCATCGCCGACATCAGGGCGTGCACATCCGCCGCATCCTCCAGGTTCCAGACCAGCGCCATTCGGCGATTGGCGTGTACTGAAGGGTCGTTGCTGCTGAACTTGGCTTCCAGCGCCATGTCGGACAAGGGCCGGGCGGGGCCGCCGCTGGCCTCGTCGACGCGCACGGTAGCCGTACGCCCGTCCACCAAGCGCAACGTGACGGCGGCGGCGCCTTGAGGCAGGCTGTCATCCACCTGGGCCGAGACCACGGCGCGGGCGAGTGCCACCTCCGGGTCGGCGACAGCCGCATCTTCGAACTCGGGCACACCAGCTCGACCTCGAACAAGGGCCACGGCGACATTATGGGCTATGCTGACGCGCGCATCGCGTGCAGTGCGGGTCGGCCGGTCACCTCGATCCAGCAGCAACTGGCTGCCGCGCACTTCAAGCGCGGCGATGGCTCCGGGTTCAGGGTGCAACTGGTCACGCAAGGCCAGGGCGGCCTCGATCACGGCGTGAAATACGATACCGCTGGGATAGGGCTTGTAGGTATTAGTCGCGAACTCCCAGCGAGTGCCGAGTTGCCCGGTCAGCGCATCCAGGTCCGGCTTGTCACCCATGGCACGGGCCCAGCCAAGTTTACCTTCCAGCGCATCGTCGGCGGCGCTGTAACTCGAATGCGCAAAAATCGCGGACAAGAGTCCATTACGGGCAGCATTGCCCATGCCGACGTTCTTGGCGGACGTCGCCAAGTTCGCCACCAGCCCGGCGGACTGGCTGGCCGCAATCCCCAGCGCTGCCGCCGTCTGCTCCACGGTCAAGCCTAGAAGACGCGCACAGGCCGCGGCCGCCCCGAACACGCCGCAGGTGGAGGTGATATGCCACCCCCGGGCGTAGTGCATGGGCGACACGGCAAGTCCGACCCGGCATTCGACCTCCGCCCCCAGGATGAAGGCATGCAGCACCTCGGCACCGGAAAAACCGTGCCGCTCCGCCAGCGCCAGCACTGGGGGCACCACCGGCGCGGTGGGGTGGATGATGGTGGCCTGGTGGGTGTCGTCGAAGTCCAGCAGGTTGGCGGCGACCGTGTTGACGAAGGATGCGGCCATGGCATCCAGTCGCTCGTTGCGGCCGATCACGGTGACATGGTCCGGCCCGCTGAACGGCTGCATCACCGCAATGGCGGTCGACACGGCCGGGTCATGCGCCACGCCGAGTGCACCGCCGAAAAAGTTGAGCAATGACCGCTTGGCCTCGTGCCGCAGGGCCGGTGCGATGTCGGCCCAGCGTGTTTCGATGACGAACCGGGCAAGTTCGGTGGTGGCGTTCATCGGACGGGTTCGCCGATGTCGGCGATTTGCTCCAGCGAGCGTTGCCTGGTCTCGACCCCGATCGTGCCGACGACCAGCGCCTGCAACAGCAGCGTTCCCCCGGTCAGCGTGACCACGCCGACGATGCCGTAACCGCTGAAGATACCGGCGACCGCGTAGGGAACCAGGATGTTCACGCCCCGGCCTACTGCATTGCACAGCCCGGCACCACGTAGACGCAGCCGCGTGGGGAACAGCTCCGGCACATAGGTGGCCACGCTGAGCGAGGACAGAACATAGATCAGCGCCGTGACCGTGAACCCCGCCACCACGAGCAGCACGTGCGACTGTGCCACCGCATACGCCACCCCGACCGGGATACCGAGCAACGAGAACAGCACGATGCCCCATTTGCGCCCGAGCAGTTCGCTCAGGGCCATCGCGATCAGTGAACCTACCGGGCCGCCGGCGAACATAAGCGCGGTCAGACCCAGCGAGTCGCTGATGCTGAACCCCTGCTTGACCAGAAACGTCGGTATCCACGCCACGAAGGCGTAGTTGACCGTGAACAGCGCCACCAAGACGGTGATTCCCGTGATCGTCCGGGCCAGCATCTGTCCGGAGAACAGCTCCGTGTAGCGTGACGGTTCGGGCGGACCAGAAACGGCTACCGCGTCCGGAACAAGGTCACCAGCCGGGCTTTCGGCCTCGATACGGGCGACGATCGCCTCTGCTTCCTCCATCCGGCCCACGGAGGCCAACCAGCGTGGCGATTCCGGCATCGCCTTGCGAATGAACCAGACTACCAGCGCTCCCATGCCCGCGATGACGAACATCGGCCGCCAGCCGGCTCCGGGGATGACCAACCAGCCGAGGAACGTCGAGAGGAACAGGGAGAAGTTGATGATCAGGTTGAGGATCGTGCCGAAGCGGCCTCGGCTATGCGCCGGAATGAATTCGCTGAGCGTGCCGTAGCCGACTACGATCTCCGCCCCCATGCCGAGCCCCATGACGAAGCGGAAGGCGATGAGCCAGCGCATGTTCGGGGCCAACGCGCCGGCGATGGAGCCGAGCCCATACAGCAGCAGATTGAACTGGTAGCAGAAGCGCCGGCCATATCGATTGCCCAGGATGCCGGACATCCATGCCCCGACCATCATTCCGATGAATGTGGCGGACAGGAAGCTCGCGTTGAGCGCCAGGGTGGACTCGCCCGACTTCACCATCGCGCCCAGCACGCCGCCCGCGATGTAGATGTCGAAGGAATCGAAGAACATCCCGGCGGCGATCAAGCATAACAGGCGCAGATGGAAGCGGGAGATCGGCAGGCGGTCCAGCCGTGTCCCGATCGACAACGCAGCACTCATGTCAGGTCCCCGTCACGGTCTCGGTCAGTCGCAATAGCGCACCCGCATCGGTGCTCCGGCGGATTCCCTTGATCGCGTCGTGCAGATCGGCAGCTCCAGCCTTCCCCAGCCGCTGAACGGCTGTGCTTGCAAAGCGCTGCCGCACCGTAGCGGCGTCGGCGGGCTCCAGCGCCGACATCGCCGCTCCATGCCGGGTGCCGTCCCGCATGAGCACAGAAACCGCGGCACCCTGACGCGCCGGAAATGCGGCAGTAAACTCGGTCGTCGACTCCAGCGTCACCAGTGCCGCCAGGCGCAGCAGCGCGGCTGACGCCGGCAAAGCAAAGTGGTGTTCCCCGATGTCTCCGTGCAGCAGTGCGGCGGCAACGCAGAACGGAATGCTCATCTTGGCCTGCAGCACACGGTGGAAAGGGCCTGTGGCGTCACAGCCGGGGTAGCGGACCGCGGCTTCCGTCGTCTGCACCGTAATCGCCATTATCGCGTCGGAGTCGAAATCCGGCACCCCGGCGCGGAGGCGCTGCGCAGCCTGGGCCGGGGTCTGCGCAAAGTTGCACAACGGCAGAGCCTTTCGGAACACGGTCTGCACCTCGGCGTCGGCAGCGGGGAAAAGCGCAAGGTCGTGCGGCGCCGGGCTGCCGGCAGCGGTGAACAACCCGGCCGGACCGTCCAGCGCGCCAGCGGAGCCATAGACGCCGGCCTGGGCCAGGGTAATCGCAGTGATGGCGTTGCGAGCCGCGAACCCGGGATGGAAGAACATGTCCTCACCGCCGTCTCGAGGCCATTCATTCAATCCGGATGCAGTGTTGGCGGCCAGAGCCAGGGCGCTGGCGGTTGCCGCGGCATCCAGGCCTAGCAGCCGGCACCCGGCGGCGGCGGCGGCCAGAGGGCCGGTGAAGCCGGTGGGTCGCCATTGCCGGCTGAATACGGGATTGACCAACGCACGGCCGACGCGCGCACCTACCTCGTAGCCTACTGAAACGGCATCGATCAGACAGCACCCGGTCACAGGCCTCGTCTGCGCCAACGCCAGCAGCGTCGGTAGCACTACGACGCCGAGGTGGCTGACCGCAGCGGCATGCATGTCCTCCCGCACCAAACCGTGCCCAGCCACGGCGTTGGCAAAGGCGGCGCCGCCGGGACCGCAGCGATGCGGGCTGCCGATCACCGTCGCCGGCCCGCTTCCCTCCATCGCCGCGACGCTGCGGGCGGCACGGGACGGCGCTAGGGGGACGGCCTCCAAGGCACATGCCAGAAAATCCGTCAGGCACAGCACGACAGCATCGGCCGCACCAGGCGGCGGGGTCGCGTCCTGGATTGCCTCGGCCAATCGCCGAGCCAAGAGAGGCGCCGGGTTCAATACATCACCATCCCGCCATCAGCGACCACCGTGGCGCCATGCAGATAGCTCGCCCGGTCGGAAAGCAACCAGGTGATCACCGCGGCGATCTCCTCCGCCGTGCCAAGCCGGCTCAGCGGCGTCATGCCCTCGATGCGGGCGCGAATCGTGGGATCGGAGAGCGGCGTGGTAACGAACGGGGTGTCGATCATGCCCGGCGCCACCGTGTTCACCGCGATGCCAAGCGGGGCCAGTTCGCGCGCCGCGCTCTTGGTCATGGTCATCACCGCGCCCTTGCTGGCGGCATAGGATACGTTGCCCGCCAGCCCGCCACCGCGCAGGCCGGCCACAGAGCCTACAGTGCATATACGCCCGCCGCGTTGCATCAACCCGGCCGCCTCGCGGATGCACAGAAACGTCCCGATCACGTTGATGTCGTGCACTCGGCGAAAGGTTTCGGCGGTCGACTGGAAGAAAGGCGTCGTCTCGTAGATGCCGGCGCAAGTGGCCATTGCGTCCAGTCCGCCCAGTGCCTCGTAGGCCGCTCGCATCGCCGCTACTACGGCCACCTCATTCGCGACATCGACCGGAATGGCTAGACCGTCCTCGGCAATTGCCTGGATGGCGGCAGCGTCACGGTCCAGGCAGGCGACACGCCAGCCTTCCGCCATCAACAGCCGGGCGGTCGCGGCACCGATGCCGCTGCCAGCGCCGGTGACGACCGCCCGGCCACTCATGCCGCTCGCGCCTCCAGGACCTTGGTCAACACGTCGGCCGCGGTCATCGCGGAGGGCCAACCGGAATAGAAGGCGAGATGGGTAATCGCCTCTGCCAACTCCTCCTTCGTCAGACCGTTATCCAGTGCACGGCCGAGATGCACGGATAGCTGTTCCGGGCGATATGTGGCGATCAGCGCGGCGACAGTCACTAGCGAGCGGTCGCGCTTGGACAAGTCGGGACGTTCCCAGACGTCGCCGTAGATAAGCTTTTCCGTATAGTCGACCAGCGCCGGCGCTGTCTTGCGGACGCGATCGCGCTGAGCGGAAGTGGGAACGGCCATGATGAAGACTCCTTGTTGTGAGAACTCAAGCGCCGAGGTAGGCCTCGCGCAGGGTAGTGTCGGCCAGCAGCTCCGCCCGCGTGCCCTGCAGCGTCACGGCACCAGTGGACAGAACATAGCCTCGGTCGCAGATCTCGATTGCCTCGATCGCGCGCTGCTCCACGATCAGGACCGTCAGCCCTTCCTGTCGGTTCAGCCGGTGCACCGCCTCGAATATGTCGTCGACGATGGTGGGGGCGAGGCCCATGGAGGGCTCGTCGAGCATCAGCAGCCGCGGAGATGAGGCGAGACCCCGGCCGATCGCCAGCATCTGCTGCTGCCCTCCCGATAGCGCCCCGGCCTGCTGCTTCCGGCGCTCCGCCAGGATAGGGAACAGGTCGAAAGCCCGCTCTACGTTGCGGGCCGCCGTGCCCCGGCCCGCCAGCGCCTCGGTTCCCAGCAACAGGTTCTCCTCCACCGTCAGGTCGCCGAACACCTGGCGCCCCTCCGGCACATGCGCGATGCCGCGATGCGGACGCGCGGCGGCGCGCAGCGCGCCGATCTCCTGCCCCTCGAAGGTGATGGACCCGGCGGTCAGCGGCACCACGCCGCTGATTGCTTTGAATAGCGTGGTCTTACCGGCACCGTTGGGGCCGATCACCGCGATGAACTCGCCCGCTGCCACGTGCAGCGACACGCCGCGCAATGCTTGCAGCCCGCCGTAGCGGACGTCGATGCCCTCAAGTGCCAGCATGTTCGACCCACCGCTTGCCCAGATAAGCCGAAATGACCCGGGGATCGCGCACCACCTGATCCGGCAGGCCGGACGCCAGGTTTCGACCGCCATCAAGCACCACGAACCGGTCTGCCAACCGCACCATCGCGCCCATCGTGTGCTCGATGATCGCCACCGTTACGCCCTCGGCCGCGAGTTGCCGGATCTGTGCGATCATCCCGTCCACGTCGGCCGTGGACAGGCCGGCAAACGACTCGTCCATCAGGATCAGGGTCGGATTGCCCGCCAGCGCCCGGGCCAGCTCCATGAGCCGCAGCTCGCGGCTGGTCAGCAGGGAGGCCGGCACCAATGCCCGATCCTGCAGCCCGACCCGGCGCACCGTGACCCATGCAGCCTCCAGCGCGGCCCGGTCGCTGCGATGCGCTCCGAACGCGCCGACCAACACGTTTTCCACCAGCGACAGGCGTGGGAAGGCCCTTACCGTCTGGAAGGTCCGCGCCACGCCCAAGGCACTCACCTCCTGTGGCGAAAGACCGGTAAGCCGGGCATCGCCGAGCCGGGCGGCGCCCGACGTGGTGCCGACGATGCCGTTCAGCACGTTGAACAGGGTGGTCTTGCCCGCGCCGTTGGGCCCGATGATGCCCAGGATCTCGCCCCGCCGCACCTCGAGCGACACATCGGAGAGCGCATGCAGTCCGCCGAACCTGACGCTGATACCCTCTACCGTCAGCAACACGTCACCCGGCGGTTTGGCCGGCGCGGCCGGAGCGGCTTGCAGGGCAACCGACGGCATCACGGGCAAGGCAGGGCGACGGGACGCGACATGATCGCGCACCGCCCAGAACAGTCCCTGCGGCCGCACCAGGATCACCGCCATGATGGCGAGCCCGAACACCACGCCCTGCACCCCCGGCAGCCGTGCGCCCAGTCCGGCATTCAGGATCTCCGCCATTGGCACCAGGATCAACGCCCCAATCAGGGGGCCCCAGGCAGTGCCCAGCCCGCCGAACATCGACACGATGAGCGCCTGGGACGACACCAGCATCCCGAACACCGAGCCTGGCGTCACCACCAGCACCACCACGGCATAGAGCGCACCCGCCAGCCCGGCCATGGCGCCGGAGATCAGGCTAGCGACGAGCTTCACCCGCATGGTCGCGATGCCCGCGCACTGCGCCGCCAGTTCGTTCTGACGGATGGCGTAAAGCTGCATGCCCAGCCGTGTCCGCTCGATGAACAGGCAGACGAACAGGCAACCGAGCAGCGCCACCATCGTGATCGCCGGCATGATCCGCGCATCGCTGAACTGCATGTAGGCGATCGGATTGGTGCGCTGCAGCGGCAACGCCACCTCCGACCAGCCGGCCCAGGTGAATACCGGGATCAGCGCCAGCGGATAGGCCAGCATTGCCAACGAGAAGTAATGGCCCTTCAGCCGGAACGTCACCGCGCCGATCACCACCGCCAGGAGACCTCCCACCACGGCCCCGAGCACGCAGCCGATCCACGGCGAGACGCCGTAATCGTGAAACAGAATGGCGACGGTGAATGCGCCGCCGCCGAAGAAGGCGGCGTGGCCGAAACTGACGAGGCCGCCATAGCCGCCCAGGATGTTCCAGGACAGGCCCAGCATCGCCCAAATCCCGACCAGCGACAGCACCAGCAACGGATAGGGGCTGAGCGTGAGGATGGCGGTGATGCACGTGGCCATCAGCACGGCCAGAACGACCAAGTTACGGAGTTGCGGTTGCAGGAACACCATCAGGCGCGCTCCACCGAGCGGCCGAGCAGGCCCTGCGGCCGGGCCAGCAGCACCAGCAGGAACACTACGAACACCGCCGTGTTCTGCAGTTGCGGCGGCAGCACCAGCGTGGAGAGTTGCTGCACCAAGCCGATCAGCAACCCGCCCAGGAATGCGCCGCCAACAGAGCCCATGCCGCCCAGGACCACGCCGGCATACATGATGATGACGAAGTCGAAGCCGGTGTAGGGCTGGAAGGGATAGAAGGTGGCGACGCAGACCCCGGCGACGGCGGTTAACGCCAAGCCGATGCCGAAAGCGGTGCGGAACGATCGCTCGACGTCCACGCCCATGTAGAGCGCCGCGACCGGGTTGCTGGCGACGGCGCGTAGACGCCGCCCCACCCCGGTGCGCGCCATCAGCAACAGCGTCAGCCCTACCGCCGCGGTCGCCATGACCGCCGACCACAGCCGGGCCTGGTTGAGGAACAGGGTGATGTCGTCCGTCATGTCCAGCATCCACGACGTGTCGGCCGCGGCGTTGGAGATGGAGGTAGGCGACGAGCCGAACAGCATGAGCCCGCCGTTCTGCAACACCAGCGACAGACCCAGCGTCAGGATCAACTGGCCGGTATGGCCGCCATCCAGGCTACCCAGCGCCCGCGCTCCGGACACCCGGCTGATGAGAAGGTAGTGCGTGGCGGCACCCATCCCGTAGAACAGCAGCGCCACGATCACGGCCACGCCCATCGCCACCGGAAATGCCCAAGCCCGCCCCGGCGACAACAGCGCCACGCCATTCAGCCCGGCATACATCGCCAGCATCATGAACTCGCCCTGGGCGAAGTTGATCACCCGCATGATGCCGAAGATCAGCCCGAGCCCGGCGCACATCAGCCCATAGAGGCAGCCGAGCAGCAGTCCAGCCGACAGGACCTGGAGGATCTGCTCCCCATGTTCCGACCAATTCATCTCGAACGACTCAGAAGCGCGTCAAGCTGGCTTCGGCCAGGTCAGCTGCGCCTGCGCATCTGCCTCGGGCAGCACGGTCAGTGGCACGCCGTTCTTCCATTGGAACACGGCCGGCACCGGGTTGGCCCGGCGCCCGTTGGATTGAAACTTCAGGTGGCCGCCGAGATAGTATTTGGCCGGGCCGTCGGAAGTGTCGGTGGCCATCAGCGCCGCCATCAGCTTGTCGCGGTCGGCAACCCCGGCGCGCTCGAGCGCATCGGCGATAAGCAGCACATGGCCGTAGGTGGAGAGCGTATCCTGGATCATCCACGGCTCCTTGGACCGCTTCTCCATGTCAGCCAGCAATGTCGCCTGCTGCTTGGAGCCCCAGTTACCCGCCACGCCGATCACACCTTCGAGGTTAGAAGCTCCCATGTTCTTCAACATCTCCGGGGTGCCCCAGTTGGCGGAAGGCGCCAGCACCGGCACCTTGCCCTGGCCGAGCCCAAACTCGCTGAGCGTCTGCAGCAACAGGCGCGAGTCGGAGGTGGCGGTGGTGCCGAGCAGCACCAAGTCGGGCCGGGTGCGGCGTAGACGCTGGATCAGGGGTGCGGCGTCGGACAGCGGCACGCTGAAGTTCTCGTCCATGACGACCTTCAGCTTCAGCTTGTCGAACCCGCCGGCCCGCAACGGCGCCATGTTGGACTGGTTCACCGCCGTATCATCGTTGATGCAGGCGATGGTGGCGGGAGCCTTGCCGGTGGCCTTGGCCGCTAGCGCCATCAGCGGCTCGAGCGCTGCCGGAATGATGGAGGAGGAGGGCGGCGACGTGGCGATCACATAGTGGAAGCCACGTCCGGTGATGGTGTCGGCCCAGGATAGGGTGAGCCATGGCAGCTTCGCCCGCTCCGTCACCTCGGTCGCGGCCAGGGTGTAGGAGGAAGCCCAGGCGCCGATGCCCGCCACCAGCTCATTGTCGGACACCAACCGTTGCGCCGCGGCTGCCACTGTCTCTACCGAAGCACCGGCATCCGCGATGGTCAGATCGAGCTTGGCGCCGCCGAGCGCCTTGATGCCGCCATTCCGGTTGACGTCTTCCACAGCCATCAAGGCACCGATGCGCTCCAGTTCGCCGGAGCGGGCCAGCGGACCCGAAAGCGGTGTTAGCAAAGCGATCTTGACAGTCTTGCCTTCAGCTTTTGCCACCCCCTTGGTAAGCACGGGCACGGCGATTGTAGCGGCGACAAGGCTGCGGCGGCTGATCCCGGTCATACGGTCGTTTCCTTCCCTGAGCAGGCATTCATGCCTTGCCTCCGCACCATGGCGGCTGACGCAAAGCCTAAGCTCCACGAAGATCGTCCGTCAATCTGATAATTGACATCGAGCGGAGTTAGACCAACAGTGCATCTACCAGCGAAAATTTCTCATCCGAGACCGCCATTCAATGCGGGCCCTATGATGATTGGCAGACAATGTTGCTGGCAGGGAGGAAAGCTATGGAATTAGGGTTCGTCGGGCTGGGACGCATGGGCAATCCCATGGTCGTGCGGCTGCTGGAAGCCGGACACACAGTGCATGTGTTCGATACCTCGGAGCAGGCTGTTGCAATCGCGACACAACGCGGTGCCAAGCCGTGCAGCAGCGCCCGAGATGTGGCGGACAAGGCCGAGATCGTGCTGACCAGCCTTCCCACCCCGGACATTGTTCAGAAGGTTATGCTGGGCGAGGACGGGTTGGCCCGCGGTAGCCGCGCCACCACGGTGATTGACCTCTCCACCACCGGACCGCGCACCGCCATTGCAGTGGCCAAGGCGCTGGCGGATGCGGGCGGCCGGGTCACGATGGTTGACTCGCCGGTGTCCGGCGGCATCACCGGTGCGGAAAAGGGCACCCTGGCGTTAATGGTGTCATGCCCGAAAGCCATCTTCGAGCAGGTCGAGCCCGTGCTGAAGAGCTTTGGCAAGATCTTCCATGTCGGTGAGGAGCCCGGCCAAGGCCAGACCCTGAAACTCGCCAACAACCTGCTCGCCGCGGCTGCCCTGGCCGTGTCGTCGGAAGTCATGGTGATGGGAGTGAAAGCCGGCCTGGACCCGCAGACCATGATCGACGTGATCAACGTCAGCTCGGGCAGCAACACAGCTATAAGAGACAAGTTTCCCCGCGCGGTGCTAACCCGCACATTCGATTACGGCTTCAGCACCGGGCTATCGTTCAAGGACGTGCGGCTTTGCGTGGAGGAGGCGGAGGCCATGGGCATCCCGATGGTGGTTGGCGGCGCCGTGCGTCAGTTCCTGTCCATGACTAACGCCACCTACGGTGCCGGCTCCGATTTCACCGAGATGGTGAAGTTGGTCGAAGGTTGGGCCGGCGTGGAAGTGGATGGCCGCAAGGCCAAGGTCTGAACCTCAGAGATCAGGAGAATAAACATGTCCGACGAAAGCCTGTTCGATCGTGGTCTGGCCATCCGCAAGGAAGTGCTCGGCGAGGATTACGTCAACAAATCCATCGCCGGAGCGGACGAGTTCACCCGCACCATGGCGGAGTGGTCCACGGAGTATTGCTGGGGCGCGTTGTGGACCCGCCCGGGCCTGGACCGTCGCAGCCGCTCGATCGCCAATCTGTCCATGATCGCGGCGCTTAACCGCCCGCATGAGCTAAAGCTGCACGTAAAGGCCGCGGTGAACAACGGTTTGTCACGCGACGAGATCAAGGAGGTGCTGCTGCAGGTCGCGGTGTATGCCGGCGTGCCCGCAGGTATCGATAGTTTCCGCATCGCACGCGAGGCATTTAAGGAGTTGGACGCTCCGCCCGCCTAAGCGCGGCCGAGCATGCGGCACGGTGTCTCACCGTAACGCATGCTCTCAGTCCGAAGTCAGACTTTTGAGCGCCTGCAGGAAGTATGGGCGGAAGCGATCCGGGTCTTCCGTCATCGGAAAATGTCCGAGGCCTGGCATCGAAACATAGGTACTGCCGGTGATGAGGCGGGACAGTGTCAGCCCGTCCGCCGGCGTGGCAGAATAGTCGTATTCACCACACAGCAGATGCACTGGGCACCCGACGATGCGTGGCCCCACCTCGGCCCCATCGAACTCGTCGCTGTAGAATGCGAGGTCGCCAGTGTAGATGCCCGGCGCGCCCTGCGAGTAGATCCACCCAGCCCGGCGGCGCATCGCCTCCGGGCTCGTGGGGCTCATCAGCCCCCGCACATAGGCGGCATTGTGCACGCCGCCAGCGACAGCCGCATGGGCGAGGTAGGGATTGCGCCGCCCCGGAGAACGCAGGGGCGGTTCCAGCGCCACCACGCCGCGCAGCACGTCCGGCCGTGTCGCTGCGGTCACGATCGCCATCGCCGCGCCCATCGAGCAACCGACCAGGATCGCGTGCCCGCCTGCATGCTGCTCGATAAAGGATGTTACCCAACCCAGGTAGCGGGCTTGCGACAGCGAGTAGCTGCCGCCATCCCAATCCAGCGGCGGCATGGAACGGCCATGGAAAGGGCAGTCGAACGCGATCAGCCGAACGTTGTGGAAGGCCGGGTCGGAGAGCTGGGCCTGGAACTGTCGTCCGTCTGCCCCGGCGGTATGCAGCAAGACGACCGGCACGCCGGTGCCGGCCTCTTCGACGTAGACGTCATACTCGCCGTCTGGTGCCCGAAGCGTCTCGTAGCGTCCGGCAATGCGCCGCAAGTCCCGGGCAAAGGGTGCGACCGTCGGCAGAGCCTCTCGCAGGACCTCCAGCAGCCGCTCCAGCGCTGCCCGGGCTTGGGCGATGCTCAGAGGGTCGCCTAGGACCGATACCCTGGGATTGATGAGCTGCAGAGCCGTGAATGACTGGTGACCTGGTGGCGGCACTGCAGCCAACACTCCCTGCCAGACATCCTCTGGCGCAATGATGCTAAGATCCGCGGCGCCCGCCGCTTCCAACCGCGCTGTCCCGTCTTCGATCGCGACGACCAAGCCGGCGTCAGCGCATCCCAGAAAAACACGCGTGCTCAGCCCTCGGCACGCCGCCCGGAACTCGGCATCATCGAACGCTGCCAGCATGTGTTCGCGTGTTATACTCGGCAGCAATTCTGGTTTATCCATGATCGTCTCTTATACCAGTGTTACTTTAGTCATAGTCGATTCAGTTTAGAGCGATCCGCCCGCCGGTCCCAGACCATGCTTGCCTTGCTCCCCGTTCCGCGGATGCGGAGTTGTGCCCAGTCACTTGAAGCGAGCGAAATAGAAATGAGGCTAGCACACTAAGGCATTGTAATATCTATTCGTCGGCGCCAGGATCTATTTACTCCCGATAAGTGTAGTTGTCGATAGTAGATTGACCGAAGCCGAATAGGTCGGCAGAGTGGCCTGGTGAGCGATTTTCAGACCGATCCAAGCCCCGGCAAGAGCGATTCTGTCCCCGGCGAGACGGAAACCACGCTCGCGATCATCGCCCCCCTGCCCCGTCCGGCCGCCGACGCCACGGCTGCAGAGGTAAGAAGCTGGTTCGATGCGTCGCTTGTCGCAGCCTTGCCGCTTGCCGACGGATCACTGGCCACCGAACGCGACGCCGCTGCGGCCTATGCCCAGCTCGGGAAAGCCGAGAACACTCGGCGCGCTTATCGTGCAGCGGTTCGCATGTGGTGTGCCTGGTGCGAGCGACGAGGGTTGAGCCCGCTGCCGGCGACAGGGCCCGACGTCGCGGCCTTCCTGGCCAGTGAACGCCTGCGCGGTCTCACCCCGGAAACCCTCAAGCTGCGTCGTGCCGCGGTCCGTTATCTGCATCGAGCCGCTGGCGTGCCGGTGCCGACCGACGACGCCTGCGTGTCCGAAACCCTGGCCGGCATCCAGCGCACCGCCGCCCGCGCCGGCGAGCGCCCCCGCAAGAAGAAGGCAGCCACCGTGCAGGTGCTCCGCCGGTTGCTCGAGCCGATTGGCGACGACCTAGTTGGCCTGCGCGACCGCGCCATGCTGCTGGTGGGCTTTGCTGGGGCACTGCGCCGCTCGGAACTCGCCGCGATCGGGGTTGCTGACCTCGAGGCGACCGAGCGCGGCATGCGGCTGACATTGTCCCAGACCAAGGGCAGCCAGATCGAAGCCGTGACCGTGCCCCTTCCCTATGGCGACACCGAGCTATGCCCGGTGCGCGCGCTGGAGCAATGGCTGGCTGCCGCCGGGATTACCGAGGGGCCAGTGTTCCGGAGGATCTGGCGGGCGAAGCGGACCGCCGCCGGCGAGCCCCCTCCCCTGCCCCGCCTCGGCACGGTTGCCTTGACGGCGCAGTCGGTGGCCCTCGTCGTGCAAGCACGCGCGGTCGCGGCCGGCTTTGGGCGACGCGAGCTAGGCGGGCACAGCCTCAAGCGTGGCGCGCTCACCACCGGTATGGATCGCGGCGTGCACCCGGCCAAGCTCAAGCGCCTCGGGCGACACAAAAGCTTCGACGTGCTCGGCGAATACCTCGAGTTCGGCGACCTGTTCGACGGCCATCCACTCGGCGGCGTGCTGTAGCACAGCTCTGGGCTCCGAAGCAGGCATTACGGTCGTTGCAGCAAACAACGTAAACCTTAGCGAAACCCATGTTTCTCATGTCTGGGCCCTTCTAGAGACGTCGCACGGAGTGGTATGCGATTTCTGGATTCAGGGATTTCCAATATGGCGAAGACGCCCACCAAGCCCGCCGCACCGCAAGCCGCTCCGGCGAAGGCTGCAAAGCCAAAGGCGTCAGCTTCTACGAAGGCTGCTAAAGACAAAGTAGCTCCTCCGCCGCCCGCTGCGACCAAGGCTGCCAAGGGTAAGGCGGCATCTCCGCCCCCTCCCCCGCCGCCCACTGCGGCGAAAGCTCGCACGATCACGATCAACCAAATGGCCGTCGCGTATGCCGACAAGCATGAGATGTCGCGCAAGGATGCGACCAACATGCTGACCGAGGTGTTTGACGCCGTGGTGCAGCACGTTAAAGCTGGTGACAAGGTGCGTATCGCAGGCCTGGGTATCATCGAGCTGCGCAGCCGCGCCGCCCGCATGGGGCGCAACCCCGCCACCGGTGAGGCGATTCAGATCGCAGCAAGCCGCAAGATAGCTTTCCGTGTGGCTAAGGAGCTCAAGGAAGCCGTCTAGGCCAAGACATTCAGAGGCAGAAAGGCTGTCGGACGCAGGCTGCCGGCCAAGCCCATGCCCTCCAGGCGCGCAGGGATTCAGCAGCCTCGACGCACTGCTCGCGCTCGATAGAGCAATAAGGCATTTATCCGTTCTTCCAACGGGACCAGACGCCCTAACCGCAGTCCGAGGCGGTACTGAAGCGGGTATGATCGCTGATCCTCGCAGTGGTCCAGGTCGATCTGACTGTTGAGATTAGTGCGTGCGGTGCAAGTTCCGTGGTGTAGCGACATGGAACACGATGATGCAGATCACCCGCGGATGGCATGCGACACGGCGGGTTTTTCGAGGCGATGGCCGCCGTCGCCGGGTCGTGCGCGATCTGATGCGACGGTCAGCGGCCATTGCAGCCGGGTCGGTGCCGCCTAGGACCGAGTGCGCACGGGTCGGGGGCCTCCCGCCATGATGCAAGCCGGCGGTTGAACGTTGCTTGCGATGTTCACACAATAATCGGCCAAGCTCAAGACACGTGCGGAGCTTCGGCCAAGCTGGCGCTGTCGCAGGACCAGATGCAGTCGAGGAAGCCGCAGCCAACTTTGGCCTCGCCAAAGTGGACGTAACGCCCTCCTTCAGCGCGGCTGGGTCACCGCGAACGAGGCGAGGATTGGCACGAGACCGCATGGAAGGCCGAGGAGCTCGAAAGTGAAGCGCGTTGTACGCGAGCCTCGATGGCGACGTCCCTCGGTTCAGGAGGGCGTGGGAACGACGCGGCAAGGTAATCGCGCCTGCTCAACCAAGCGGGCTCCGAAGTGCGCTCGGATCCCACGCCGCGACGACCGCGGCGCCGGCGTTACCAAGCCTGCTGGTCATGCCCTCCGCCTTCTCGCGGAAAACTGCTTGCTAGCCGGGGCCGGCCTCGACCCGGCGTAGGCGCCATTCAACGCCGCCGTCGTGGCGATCCATTCCGTAGGTCCCGCGATGGGCGATGCGGAAGCCGCCCGACCCGACCCTGGATCTCGATGACATCTGCATACGCAGAGGATCACCTGATAGCATGAACACATGTGTTCATTTGCGCATGCCCGCGGAACCCGTTCGAGGTCTGATGCCCATGGGCGCATGTGTACCGCTATTCATGTGAACCTGTGCACATGATAGACGGGAGATTTTCGGTCAGGCGACCGGGAGAGCCGCTGGCGGTGAATAGACTGGCTTGCTTCGCCGCCTGCCCCGCTTGTCTTCTGTGGATGGTTCCCTTGATGCAAGCGCAGTTTGCTGATCTGGCGTGTTGGTCGGGTGCAGTCTTCTGTTCGGCCTGTTGAACTTGGAGGACATGCTTGGCAAGATCGATGCCGATCGTTGTAACTTCCATCGCGGGTGGCTCTTCTGCTCGGGTTTGCCTGACAGCAAACCCACTTTGGCACTCAGATGCCGTGGGCAGAAGCGATCCACTCCATCCAGTTTCCAGCCATTGTCACGCGCTTGCAGGCTGCGCCGTCCTGCGACGCGACGCCCGGTAAAGTCTTCATGCATGCGCACCGGTCTGCCGGCGTCCGTGCAAGTAAACCTGAGTAAACTCTAGCTAAACTCAAGACTGTAACGACGCTGGCGGGTGGGGCGGCTTGCCGACGGCCATCGGCGGGCTGGCCTTAATACGTCGAATGGATCGGCCTGCGCCTTGCCCTGCCCCGCTCTTCTGGCCTCCGGCCAGTGTGACGCCCGGATGCAAGCTGCACCGCGGCGGGGCGCCGTTGTTCATGCGCACATGCGCACCGGTTTGAAGGTGCTCATGCTCAGTTACCCTGCCGTTTTTGGCTCGCCTGACGCTCGCTTGAAGATCGGCACGCTGATGCTTGCCGAAAACTACAGAAGCTTAACGTCGATGCTTAGACGCATTGTCATGCGTCCTGCGCTGCCCGGCTCTTCTGGCCTTCAGCCGTTGTGACGCGCGCATGAAAGCTGCACCACAGTAAAGCCCACGGTGCGCATGTATACATGCGCTCATACGCACCGGTTTAACGGTGCCTATGTAAGCATTGTCACGCCGCGTCTGGCTTCCTCACGCTCGCTCTGACATTCGCTTGAGAGTCGGCATGCTGATGCTTGCCAAACGCTACAAAAGCTAAACTTCGATGCTTGCAGTGGATCAGCATGCGTCTTGCCCTACACCCCGCTCTTCTGATTTCCAGCCAATGTGACACACGCGTTCAAGCTGCACCGCCGTGGACGCCGGTGCTCATCTGCAACTTCACACATGCGCGCCGGCTTCCCGGCGGACATGCGGGCAACTTAGCGCTTCTACTTACCAAAACTGCATTCATACCAGCCCTGGCTTGAGGGTGGCACGCCGAGGTTTGCCAATCACTCTTGATGGTTTGGCCAAAATCCATTGTCGCGACCCGCGGTCCGCGTCCACGGCGGTCCGAACAGCAGTAGAGAACAGGTGGCGGCCGCATGCCTATGCAGGACCGAAGCCGCTGATTCAGCATCAGCGGATAGGTAGTCGAAACTTGTGACGAGGATTAGGGCGCTCTTACCGGAACGGTGCCAACTGGTCGGTCTCCGCCTCGAAGCAGAAACTTCCGCTAACCGCTCCTGCCCTCATTAGCACATGTGCACATTCTTCGATGCACGCAGGCCTTACTTTGCGAAGGGGCCGCTGTGCGCATGGTGAGGTTCGAACACACGTGCGATTATGCTTCGGCGCCCTTTGACCGCCTCGCGTCGGTCCAACAACTCGACTGCGTCAGCGACATCGACGATGCCTCCTGGGCTGTTGGCTTCGCCACCTGCCAAGGGCAACCATCGTCGCTCGATAACGGACGCTGATGAGGTTCAATCCCGATCGCTTTCACAAGACGCAAACAACCGCAGTTCGCTGGAAGCACACCTACTGATCTTGGAAAAGCCTTCGTGCCTCCGGCAGTCATACCACCTGTGTGCCGGAGATCCGGTTCGCCGCCTTCCCGGCGCGCTTGCGAGACTGTGCACATGTGTGTAGTTTGGATCACGATTGGAGGGCCTCATGTTCGTGCTAGCGCTGGTCTGTCAGAAGGGGGGCGCCGGCAAGACGACGATGGCGATCCATCTCGCGATCGAAGGTCATCGCCGCGGCTTCCGGACCTTGCTGATAGACATCGATACGCAGGCATCGGCGGCCAAGATCATGGATCGCCGAGGTGACGAGCCACCGGACGTGGCAACCGAGGCCGCGGGTCGTCTCGAACGGGCGATTAAGATAGCTGCCTCCGAGGGCTACGACCTCGTCGTGGTCGACACGGCCCCCCAGGCGGATCGGGCGGCGGCACAGGCGGCTCAGGTGGCGGACTTGGTGATCGCCCCGGTGCAACCCAGCATCGTCGATCTGGATGCGGTCGACGCGACCGTAGACGTTTGCAAGTTGGCCAACGTGCCCGTTCTCTTCGTGCTCAACCGCGTTCCGGCGCAGGGGAACGAGACCGATGGGACCGAGGCCGCCATCACAAGGCGCGGCATGCAGGTCGCGCCAGTGCGCTGGGGCGAGCGCAAGGCGTTCAAATATCCCTTTATCAAGGGGATGGTCGCACAGGAGATCGAACCGGACAGCAAAGCCGCGCAAGAGGTCCGGACGCTCTTTGACATCTTACCTATTGGATCCCACGCACATGTGCGCAGGAACGCAGGAGCGAAGGCGTAGGGCATGGCTAGGAAAGAGCTGTTCGACATCACCACCGCCGACACGGGCAGGCCTTCCTACGAGCCGCCGCCGCGGATCGAGAGCAGGGCAGGGGATACCGCTTCGACGGCGGCTCCGCGGCAGCAGCAAGCCTACCGCCGAGGCAAGAGGGCCGTGATGTTCTTCCTGCCCGAGGAGGCATTCTCCCATATGCACGTCATACTCGCCCGGCAGGGACGCAAGAAAGTACAGCTGCTGATGGAGGAGCTCGTTGACGACTGGTTTCGTCGTGAGGGCGCGCCCCGGTTGCTAAAGTGACGGCGTAGCGCCACGCGGGCAAGGTCGCGTCGATCGCGGAGGCGACCATGACCCCGGCGGCATCATCGCTGGGCATCCGTCGTCTCGGCGTCCTTCGACGAGGCGCGACGGTGTCGTCGACCGCCCGGCGGCGGTTTCGCCAAGCTGGTCGACGGCACCGGCCCGATTAGGCGCGTTGACTACTGCGCCGGTATGCTGGCGTCGTCGGAATCGGTGACCGGGGTGCTAAGCGCGCGCCGCCGTAGGATGCCTTGCGCCTCGGATCGATGAGCGAAGGCGGTCCGACGCTGCGGCGATACCGGACCGAGCCCGAGGTGCCGCTACGGATCGCGGTTCCTTGATCACATAGACACAGCGGGGCTACCGCGTCCGACGCATTCCTTCGTGCAAGAGCGATCCCGGCCGCCGTTGTCGCGGGGCACGGGCTGCGCAATGCGTCCCGGATGCGACGGCGATGCCATGCGAATCTCGATTGCGCGGCTTCAGCTCGAAGCCGCGAGCCGCATTCCTTGCACCATCGTCTTGGGGATGGGTGGCTTCGAGGGAAGCAGCTTGAGGCCGTAACGCGTGAGCTCGACGTTCGCGTCCGGGTACACCGCCAGCACGTCGCCAAGAACCATCTTCACGCGTTGGGCCAGGTGGGAAGATCGCACGACATCGGATCCAGTCTGCTGGGCCAGCATGGACCAGCGCATCAGTATAGGGCGATCCAGGCGCTGCAAGCGATACGCGAGGAGTGTGTAGAGGTCTAGCGCAAGGCTGTTGTCCTTCAAATAGGCGATGGCGTCCTTGGCCAAGGGAACCGCATGGTGTCGCAAGTGCGAGTGGAAGTCCGGGGCAAGCTCGACCGTCGCCGACCATTTTCCGGAGGCCTTATCGTCGTGCGTCGCCCAGAGCGACATCCCGGAAACGAGGCGCTGATCCTTGATTATCGTGTGCGAGCCGCTCTCGAGGTTCGCGGCGTCCCATTGCATCGTAAATTCGCATCGCGCGATCCGAAGAGCCTGCTCGCGGATGCTTTGTATCGTGCCACGTGGTCCTCCGCTGACCGCGAGACCCAAAGATCGTACCCATGCCGCCATGCTCGAGCCGAGATGTACGGTCCTGCTCTTCACGCCTTCCGACTGGAGGAAGATCATGATGAGACGGGCCCGGGTCCCGTATGGGACGCCGACGCGGACCGCCTGGCCTTCGGCGTTGCGAACCGCGCCCGGGCTCACCATCAGGTGGAAACGGCCACTGCTCCGCTGCCAGATCGAGTCGTTAGAAGCCAGCCGCTGGTGGGGAAGGGCGGTTTGGCAAAGGCCCGAATGCACGAACGAGAGGTCGTCCTCGCTCAGCTCGCCCATCACGGCCGAGGCGTGCTCGATCAGGCGCAGCTCCCGCCTCCGATCCCTTGCGTCCGGCAAGGATTGAGCGTTCCGGATGAGGCTCTCCGAGCCCCAGAGCGCGAGTTGCTGATGAATCTCCTGCACCATGACGCTCCAACCGCCGGATCACCGTCCGGACAATCACTAGTCCTCGCATGGGAATCACCGGACGCATAATCGTAAACCGCCTCGGCGCCGCTGAATCAGCGGCTTCACGCGGGGTTCTCACTGCTGCGAGGACGGGTGCCGCATTTGGACCGCCAGCACGAACCGTTGCTGCACCAGCGACTCCGACCCCTAAGCCGCCCGATGAATCCGCGGCCTTATCGGAAACGCTCGACCCCAACGATGAATCGGCGGCACCAGCACGATGAATCCGCGACCAATTGAGATGCCACTACGATGAAAACGCGGCCAGGCACGTCGCAATCAAGATGAATGAGCGGCACTAACCTATAAAAACCCTATATCTAAATTCTATAGGATCGACAGGACCGAGCGCATCAGTCTGCCACGTCGTGCAGCAACTCGCGCACCAAGTGACCATAGCGGTCGGGTGGGAACACCCGGCTGTTCTGGATCGCTGCGGTGATCGAAGCGATCCCAAGAGACGTAAAGTATGCTCGGGAAGGCTGGGAAGGATCTAACTGGCGAACTTCCACCAAGCCGCGTTCGATCATGGATGCAATCACGCTGGGCAAGCGCGGACAACCTTTCATCGGCCCTGCCTTCCAGTTCTTCAGGAGAATGCCATTCCGTAGCCTGGGTATCACGCCGAGCCGTGACTGCATTTCCAGCCGGATGTATGCGGCTTCTCGGGGGGTAAGTATCTCGCGTTCCAACATCTAAGTTAATTCTACTTCTATTGGATTATCGGATGGCCATGTCCCGGGCGCATCGGGACGACCTGGTCGGAGCTTCAATGGGTGGCGTTTCAACTGGGAAGGCGTTCTAACACGGCGGATTACGAAGGTCGCCGATTCATCATAGAGGTGCGCACTGTTCACTGGAGGCGCCAGGATGATAGCCCTACCTTCGGCGAACGCCGCCGATTCAGCGCAACCGAATGTGCACTATGGTCAAACCATCGATGGAGGTACCTCGACTGGCACATGGCGCAAGCAGAACCGTTCGCCTCGGATGCGTCCGTTTGAGGCTCGACTGCCTGCGCCGGCATGGCGCGCGAAAGGAACGCGTTGCGGCTCGCGATGAATCAGCGGCCTATTCCGAGACATCGGGTCTGATATCGAACACGTCTATGATGAATCGACGCCCTAAACGGCGGTGAGCCCATGTCATCGGAAGTGGCTCTAAAGCCGCTGATTCAGCGTAGAGGTCGAGCTAGGAGTGAGCGGCTTGGCTTTGGAACGGTTACGATGAACCGTAGCGCCTATGGATGTTGCAAGCCTCTCTGTCGCCCAAGAATGTCGCGTGATGGGTAAGCGGTGCGACGACGACGGGTGCGATGCAAGTTGACTGGCTGAACCGGTTACGCCGCGAGTTGTTCGGCCTCGGAGTTGGCGTTGGCCCAGTTCCACGGCAGCAGCGTGTGCATCTCGTGAGCCTTGGTTCGGCCGGAGACGATCCGCTCGAGCACGTCGGTCAGTCAAGCCAGTGGATCAACGCTGTTCAGCTTGGCCGTCTGGATCAGCGTCATCGCCAACGCCCAGTGTCTCGCCCCACCGTCCGAGCCGGCGAACAATGCATTCTTTCTCGTCAGGGTGTTTGGACGGATCGCGCGTTCGACCACGTTGGTGTCCATCTCGACCCGGCCGTCCTCGAGGAACACCACCAGCCCCGGCCAATGCCGGATCGCGTAGCGTATGGCTTTGGCCAAGTCGGACGGGCCGGACACTCGTTTGACTTGGTCCTTCGACATGGTGCCCCGTCAGCTGCGCGTGCGGGTGACCCGACGGCTGCGCTATGCTTGCCATGGCTGCGAGAGTGCCGTCGTCATTGCTCCTGCGCCTGATCGGCCCGTCGACGGCGGTATGCCGACCGAGGCGCTCATCGCGCACGTGGTGGTCAGCAAGTTCGCGGACTCACTGCCGCTGTATCGCCAGGTGCATATATTGAAGCGGCAGGGGATCAAGCTGGACCGCTCGACGCTGACAAATTGGTCGGACGGGCGTGCTGGTGGCTGAAACCGCTCTACGACCTGATGCTCGGCACCGTGCTGGCGGCGCCGAAGGTGTTTGCCGACGACACGACGCTGCCGGTGCTCGATCCCGACCGGGGCGGACCAAGATCGGGCGGCTTTGGTGCTACGCGGTCGATGACCGGCCTTGGCGCGGTTCCGGCCATCCGATGGCGGCTTACGTCTACTCGGATGACCGTAAGAACGAGCGCCCGGCTGGGCACGTGGCCGGGTTTCGGGGCGTGCTGCAGGTCGATGGCTACAACGGGTTCAAGGCGCTGGCGCAGAAACCGCTATCGGCGTTGTGGAACGTCACTCGTTCAACTAGGCCGGCTAGCGCTTCTACCGGTGGCCCACGGTCAGATGAAGGTGCTACGGAACCGGGGCCGAGCAAGCGTCTACTCGGCCACTGCGACTTCGCGCAGGCCCAACCAGTCGTGCGCTGACCGGGGTGGTAGTATCTCCGCAGCGACGGCGAACACGCCGGCCGTTTGCCACTCCGTCCGGTTGCCGACGACATAGAGCACCCGCTTGGCGCGAGTGGCGGCAACGTTGAGGAGATTCGGCGTGGCGCCGGCCCAGCTGCGTGAGCCGGCTCTGGCGCCTCGACCGGCACCAAGCATCAGGATCACCGCTTCGGCCTCCTTGCCCTGGAAGGTGTGTACGGTGCCGACCCGGCGCTCGATCCATTCTTTCCGACCGGTCCGAGATAATGCCGGCATGATGCCCGGTGTGCCGAACAGCATCGCCCGGAGCCGAGCGGCTGGCACCCTGAACGGACAGATGACGTAGACGTCGGGCTGCGGCAATGCTCGGCAAAGTTGACTGAGCGCGGCAGCGACCAGCAGACCTTCGGTTTCGACCCACTTGTCCGTCGACGGTGCGTCCACGTCGATCCAGGCTGACGGGCCCAGCCGGTCGCGAATAGGGGAGGGGCCGTCCGATGTCGCGAACACCATGCGGCCGTCGTAGGCGATGTGGTTGGCCAGCGCGAACATCGGCTGCTCGCACCGCCGATGCACCAATAACGGCATGCCCGTGACCCGCACCGGCTGCCCGGTTCCGCCATCGGCGACGTCGAATCTCCCCTGGATTGGGTTCACCCGATCTGCCAGAGTCTGGGCCGATTGCGTCGGGGCGGCCCAGTCGACCGGGTCGGCACCGTTGCTGCCAAAGATCAACCGCGTGGTCCGCGGTGGTGTTGTGACCACCGGCCTGATCTGCAGGGGATCACCGATCACCACGGCGCGCCGGGCGCGCCAGAGGGCCCCGACCGCGGCTTGTGGCGGTGCCTGTCCAGCCTCATCGATGAGTAGCCATCCGATCTCCCCAGCGCCCACGCCAGGGAACATGCGACCGATGGAGGCGAATGTGGTCGAGACGACAGGCACCAGCAGAAAGAACACGCCCCAATCCGTCGGTGTCGGCTTCGGCGCGTCCGGACCGCCTTGCGCGGCTTTGGCGATGACGTTCAGCGACGGTTTGATCGTGCGAGCGGCTGCCACGATGAATGCGCGGTGCAGACGCATTGCGGCGATGAAGAGCTGATCACGAGCGGCACGGAATGCTCCGCCGTTCCACGGCGCTGCCGCGTGAAACTCGGCATCGGGCAGCGCCCAAAAACCGGGGCCGGGCATGTCGCCATCCGTGTCGGCCTGCCCCTGGTGCAGTAGATTGGTCAGTTTTACTGCATCAGCATGGAGCGCATCGCACGCTGCGTGCGCATTGTGTTGCTCCACGGCATAGCGCTCCATCTCCGTAGTGGCCACGCTCAGTCGTGTTGCAGCGGCTGCAACGGCATCCTGGGCCGCACTTAGCCGCTGCACCTGGCTGTGCACCCTAGTCTCATGGGTCTGCCACGCCTGACTACGGAACAGCTTGCGCAGCCAAGACGGAGCCACGGATGATAGTGCCGACAGTTTGGCGATCTCGGTGGCCTCACGCTGCCGATCATTCTCGTGATCGTCTCGTGCCAGGGTAACGGCCCGTTCCGCCGAGATCAGGTCCCGTTCGGCGACTTGCAGGCGCGCTTCGGCTATCGGCTGCTGCGCTTCCGTCTGCGTCAGTTGGGATGTGGTCTCGTCGAGCGTGCTCAACCCGTCACGAAGGCGGCGGCAGGTGGCAAGAGCCTGCCGAAAGCTGTCGCGGGCGGCACGCCATTGTGCCAGCGCTTCGGGGGCGCGCAGTGGCGGGTCGAGCTGCGCCAACTTGCCGAGCTTTTTAGCACGATTCTGCGCCGTATCCGGCCAGGCGACCAGGTTCAGCCAGTCGTTGAGGCCCCAATCAGCGTCCCACCAGAACTGCTTGAAGAATGCCCGCCGGTTCTCGGCCTTGCCGAGCCGGGCTGCCATCAGTCCCCAGGCGTGCTCTGCCTCCGGCGCATTTGGCAGGACCCCAAGCACCGCGTCGGCGGTATGGGCGAAATAGGCCAGGTCATTATCCTGCCAGAGCGAGCGGTCGAGCGCTTTGCCGCGGATCGGCAGTTCGAGGCTGACATTCTCCACGGCGGCGTTGTTGGTGCTGGCGACCACGATGGCCAAGTCCATCAGGTCGAGCGTGGACAGGGCGCTGTTCGGGTTATCCAGCGCGGCAAGCCGCTCCGCCCGCGTTACCATAACGTGAGCCACGATATCGCGCAGCAGAGTGGTCTTGCCGGTGCCGGGCGGGCCGTTCACTGCGGCGATACCGCCATCATCGAGATCGCGGACGACGGCGTTGACTGCGGCCTGTTGCAGCAGCGTCAATGGGTGCAGTCCTGGACCCGGCCAGCGGCCCAGCGGGAACAGTGCTGGTTTCAATAAGCGAGACAGGTTCAAGCGGTCGGTTAGCGCATCCCAGGGCTGGTCAGGCGGCCGCAAACCGAGATAGGCGGCGGCGGCCTCCGGGAGCTGATCGGCATCCCGCAATACCCGTCCAAGGTCGGGTAAATGAAAGCTGGACAGGATGTCAGCGCGGGGCGGGTTTTCCTGCATCATCCGGATCGCGCAGGGTGTCACCACCCATAGTTTGGGTGGCAGGGCCAGCTCTCCGGCCATCTCACGCGAGACGGCACGCAGATCCCGCCACGTCAATGACCGGGGGACACCGCCCGTGTTCAACGGCGTCAGAATGCTGGCAAAGCGCCCCTTAAGGGTCTGTTCTGCGTCGCTCCACTCGATCAGGCTCGACGTCGGGCCGCCGGACATCAGATGACCCAAGCCCCAGGCGAAGCTGGCGATCGCCAGAGTATCGGGCACTAGAACGCCCCATTCATCCAGGATCACCGAAACTGCGATTACATGGCCCTGAATGCGGCGGTTGGTCTCGTCCTCGTCCGCATCGTCGGCGAAGACGGCATCCAACTCCGCGAAGGCTTCCTTTGCGGGTATTGCTCCCAGGATCACCAGATACCAAGGTTTCGGCCGACGTGGCCGTTCCTTGGCCTCGACTTGCAATACGGTGTCCTGGTCAGCAAGGGTGCTGGTCGGTTCTGTCCGCAGCGGCCAGGTCGGCGGGTCACCGTCTTCAGGTTCTGCCCACAATCCGGGATCGTCGCCGAGAGCGCTGTCGTGGTTGCGTTGCTGGCCTTCTTTCTCTGAAGCAAGACCACTCCAGCCATTTCGGGTGACCTGGGGCGTCAGTACCTCGATCGCCAGCCAGGATCGCAAGATCTGACGAACTGTCTCGGGAGATGCATCCATGCCGCATCCTGACACGCCGCGCGAAGGGCACAACCTGAGACGCAATAATGAACGTAGAGTGTCTTACGCCGTAACGAGCTCCATCGCTTACCGGACGCTTTTAGTCGCGCAAACCATCCCTCGGCTTTATCAATGATTCCGTGGTAGACCGTTGTCTCACAAGACTGGTACGCGTTAAATTGCAGTGAGGGGGTGTCTAGCGTTACAAAGCGCCATGGCACCCATTCTCGTTGGCTACGCACGCTGCTCGACTGACAAGCAGGATCTCGCAGCCCAGGTCGACGCGCTCGTTAAGCTGGGTGTCGTCAAGGATCGGATTTACACCGACAAGGGGTTCACTGGTCGTAACCGAGAGCGACCGGGCCTGGGTCAAGCACTTGCTGCTGTACGCAGTGGTGACAGCTTGGTGGTGCCGAAACTCGATCGGCTAGCGCGGTCTGTGCCAGACGCTAGGGCAATCGGAGACGAACTGGCGGGGAGAAATGTTCGCCTGCAAATCGGCGGAACCGTTCATGATCCGGCTGACCCCATGGGTAAGCTGTTCTTCAACATTCTGGCGACTTTCGCCGAATTCGAGTCAGACCTCATCAGAATGCGGACCCGTGAGGGAATGGCCGTCGCCAAAGCGAAAGGTCGACTCAAGGGCAAGAAGCCGAAGCTGTCCGACCGGCAACAGCGCGAACTGTGGCGCATGCACGCGAGCGGCGACTACTCGAT
>Ga0160428_1000592_pt1 | contig 38027 bp, 33 predicted proteins | sample SolpanmetagenomM_FD_108198 | JGI IMG/M metagenome (GOLD analysis project Ga0160428, IMG submission 108198) | Solar panel surface microbial communities from Lawrence Berkeley National Laboratory, California, USA - M | ecosystem: Engineered > Built environment > Solar panel > Unclassified ... | reverse complement strand
TGCGCTTGATGTCAGCGAGAGGTGCCCCACGGTCCCATGCTGGTGTTGAAGTGGGATTGGTTGGGTTTGTGCTTGGTGCTTGGTTGGGGATGAGTTCGTCGGGGAAGATTGCGTTGAGGAGTTTGCCGTGGAGGGTGTCGAGGGCTGTGGTGGGGATGGTGATAGTGTAAGGAGTGGGAGGAGGGTGGGTCATTGTAATTGAGGTTGGAGAAGGAAATCGAGAAAGAAAGCGGGAGTGGGCAATGGAATGGTTTATAGTGATTGGTATTGAGATCATCACGTCACCGCCTTATAGAAGATCGCCAGTGATCAATAATATGTTTCAAAGCTGTCTTGTACCTTATCGTTGTAGTATCTTAGCCACTGACACCCGCCAACATTAGATGTAGGCGAGATATAATTAATGATTACCACCGGCAACATATAGGGAGTCGCCGACGGAGGCGTCTCCGATAAGCTCGAGAAGGGTATTCACAAATTGCCATTTTTGACTTGTCGCCATCCTCATGCCAGATCGACATCATCATCTTGATTTATCCACCAACAACATACTCTCCAAACCACAACAACCCCCAAAACCACATTCCAAGGAAAATGTCCACAGAAACAACTTCATCCAGCGGCAAATTCGCTCCCAAAAACCCTGTCCAGCTCAACCCACCAAAAGATGACCCGATAAGCCTAGAGCAACTGTCAAAGTGTGACGGTATGCCTTGAATTCAGATGCAAAATATACTCATTTTCTACCACTATGCAAGAGCTTCTTATTACTAAATCGATGTGATATGTCGACGCTTCGCTGTGACATATCTATGTATTCAGTGGAGAGTGCAAGACAAAGCAGGACGTTGCTATCATGGCGTATATTGCAGAACTAACGAAACACTTCAGGTACCGCAGAAAACCCATGCTATGTAGCCATCAAAGGCCAAATCTTCGACGTGACAGGAAACAAGGCGTACACGGAAGGTGGTTATAAAGGTAAAATATCCTCCCCTCTATCGCTCTCGCTCTGCTTCCTTCCTCTTCCTTACCAATATTCCCTTATCTGCTTGCTTTGCGCTCCTCGCCCTTATCCCGATTGTTTCTCATCAATCCCATTAGTATTCGCGGGCAAAGATGCCAGCCGCGCTCTCGCCAAATCATCTCTCAAACCCGAAGATTGCGTGCCTGAATGGGAGGACTTGCCGGAAACGGAGCAGAAGACGCTGAATGATTGGATTACGTTTTTTAGTAAGCGATATAACATTGTTGGTACTGTTGAGGGAGCTCAGAATATGGGTTGAAAGGATTGTTCTACCGGGAAGCAAGAAGAGGATACTGGAAGGAAGGAGAAGAGAGAGCGAAACAATTCTTGTACCTCATTGGTCTACAGTACCACGACGTCTATATGCCAAACATTCCAAGGCCAAATAACACCGTATCCCTAACAAGCCCTCAACGCCAGATCGCCATTACCCACATTAATTCTTCAAGGTCCTATTTCAATCCTCCAAACCCATACCAACTCTCAATTCCCTCCCCACCCTCCTCAGCCCAGCCAATCTCTCCCTTTCAACAACAACACTCCTCCTCGCCAAATCCCTCAAAGCTTTCCTAACCCCTTTCGCATGACTCTCCTGCCACCCAGCCAACTCCCCCGCAATAGTCTCCTGCGTATACCTCAACTCACACCCCAAATGTCTAAGCTCCTTTCCAGCCACCTCAGCCTTCTCCCTACTCTCCTGATCGCGCTTCGACGTCCGTGCGGTATCATCCAGGAGCGCCAGGAATCTCGTAGCAGGATTGACACTTTTCGTCGGCGATGAATTCGACAACGCCACTGCTGAAGCGTGTTTGTTGAACTCTGCCTGAGCACTGCGCAGTGCACGGATCAAATGACTAGGGCGTGAGTATGAAGTCAAAAGCGCCGACGTAGCTGACACAGTACCCAAGATGGAGTACTGCAGTTGCGTCGTCGGACTCCACTCCATTTGGGCATAGGTTTTTGCGAATCGCGACAGTGCGTTGATATAAGGCTGAGGAATGAACGAGCCGATCGACCTTGCCGCTTCTTGGGCGTTGAGGTGATGTGCTTCCGAGATGTCCGCCAGAATCGTGCGAATACTGGCGGTGCAGCGGAACACGGCACGGTAAGCGTTATGCACCGCCAGAATCTGTTGACGGGCGTGTTGAACGAAATGTTCAATATCGCGGACTTCGTCGCGTTGGAGTAAAGGATCGTAGTCTTCACGCAGCTTTTCTAGTCGAAGCTGAGCTTTGCGGTGGGCGCGGTCGGCGAGCATGGACGGGTCGATGTCGGGCACCAGTACGAATTCCCAGAGCATTTCATGGGTGCGGAAAGTCGAGTGTGCGAAGAGTGTTTGTAGGAAGTTATTGAGGCGGAGCTGTAGGTCGCGAAGCATCTGACGAGATGGCTTTGAGGGTATTTGAAAGGGCGAGCGGGCGTTGAAGACGGACGGAATGTAGGAGGCAGGATGCTCAAGAGCTAACCATTGAGCGAGATTTTCAAAATCGAGGAGAGAGCGCCGGCTGGTGGTGACAGTGATGGTGTTGTTGATATTGCGGGAGCCGGATTTGATAACAAGTCGGATGGAGCCATCCTCAACGAAGAAGGACCGGACGACTGTAGTCTTTTGATCTTCTGCACTTGGAATCATGAGGAGAAGACCCATGTCGTCGATCCTATTACGCACTTCATCATCTTTGGCAAGGTCAATCGCAGTCAAGCCACGAAAGTCTCGTGCTTGTAAGTCGACTCGTTCGTCACCGAAAAGCATACGAACAACATCTGTCCTGGCAAACTTGCTTGCCACCATGAGTGGCGTGAAATGCTTATCGTTGCATGCGTTGGGGTCGGCATCAGTACGGTACGATAGTCTTTGTATCAGCTTCGGGTCGGTGACGAGGTGAAGTAAGGTGTTGCCCTTTTTGTCGACATGGTCGTCTAGGTGAAGTAGAGCATCTCCTTTCTGACTTTGTACTGCAGCGGTGATGGCTGTGTCTACAAGCTCAAAATACGACTCGACATCATAGCTTCTACACAATGCGAAGAGAGGAGTCTGACCTGTATTGTCCTTCAGTTTCCATGGAAGCAGTTCACCCAGTTCCGAGATGAGGTACGGCGCATCAGACACATAATGTGCGACACAACGTCCTTTTACATCTGTGCGGCGTAAATAACTTGTCAACGACGTGCCGCTAGCATTGCGTAAAATGTAGGACAATAGCGAATGGACTATAGACTTCTTCCCTGCTTGAACAGCGGCACTCAACAATGTAATCAGCTCATTGTCAGAATCAGCCAAGACTTGCTCCTTGGTGATGAGCTCCTCAAGCGTTAGCAGATAGTCCAGGATGTGTTTCTGATCATGTTCAATAGCCATCATCAGCAACGAATGCCCAGCTTCGTTTGTTGCCTGACAAAGCTGTTGAGGGGAGATGTCCTCATTGATGGCACTCATTGCTGAATTTACAGTTATGATTGAGCCTATCGTAGACGATCTTGATCTTGAAGATGACACAGAACTGTTCGAGATGGTCCTGCTCATAGACACTCTCTTCTTGATCTTGGGCTTCACACCGTTCGCACGAATTTCAGTATCGTTCCAAGGAAACACATGTGCAAGTGTAGCCTCTTCGGTGGGACTAGTGAACACTTCCAGAGGATTCATGTGATCATCACTGAATGTCACGCGGCAATTGCTGCTCTCAGTATCTGCAGGGCTCACTGTATCATCTGCAGCAGAATCTTCGCCATCGAAGCCTGGCTCGAGTGCCTTTCGCACTGCCTTGAGGTTGCCCTGTTTGACTGCCTGCCATAAGCTTCGATTAGTCCGACTGACTCTTCGTAGACCTCTAGAATTTGAGGATAGATATGACAGTACACCTTCGAAAGTGCTTAGAGCATAGCCAAGCTCGCCACTTTCGACGTCTTCGATAAATGCAAAGTCGCGCATGTAGACCAGCCTGGCGTGCAAATGTCGTATTGGAGCGCGAATAACAACCATCAAAAGCAATGATACTAGAGTATCCGCATTCGTCGCTACCACAGCAGGCACTTTGGAAGCTGTAGAGATCTCTGATGACACAGAGTTTCGATGTGCTTGCGTGGGCTCTACTGCTCCAACTGCCAAGCACCTCTCTGTTTGTAGCAGTATCTCACACATCTCCATAGGACTCCCCGCCACTCCCATCTTCTTGAAGGCTTCTATACCCGCTAATATCCTGCGGGAATGATCTCCTTTGTCGCCATCTGCAATGCCTACTTGTGCAATATCGACGTCCTTCATACTCCTGAGATTTGCTTCGAGTTCCTTATCCTCATGAGACATTACAGAGCAGACCTTGGGAAAGAGGATTGCATCATGAACATGTTCTATAACATATCGTTCTATCATGCGCTCAATAACAGGACCTGATAGATTTGTTGCGGCTGCTAATGCAGCTAAATATTGCTTGTCCACACTTTGAAAGATGTCAATGGCAGACATGACAAGTGTTTCTGCCAGACCTCGCAGATGATTCTCCTCAGCATCCAGTACAGTCGCAGTTCGTGTGAGTGTCCGACCCATAAAAGAGCTCGCGCGAGAAGACGTTGACACTGCACTGCTTGTTCTTTCTAGCCTATCATCGGGTTCTTCACCTTCCTGACCCGATGCTGGAGTCTGAACGGGTGTACCTTTCGCTACGTCCGCAGTAAACTCTTGAAATAGCTTCTCCAAACCTGGCTGCATGTTTCGCGCAATTGTTGGAAAGCGGTTGAGTAGATCATTAAGTGTTTTGACAGCATCGCCTGACGGTTGCTGTAGGGCGGTCGCAAGTGCCGGAAGTTTCGGTGCTGTTAGAGGAGGAGTTGGAATAGCTTTGAACGATGGTGCGGATGGTATCGAAGCAGGATCCGCCTGACCAACGAGTGGTTTCGAGATATAATAGGTCAACCATTGCGGTGTTTCTGCTGCGTCTGTGTAGCATATTTCATCCGCGAGTAGCTGCGCCTGCGCGAACCGCTTGAATCCCTTATTGCTATACACGAATGTGTCTTTCACCACGACAGTCTTCCCGTCTAGTGTTGCATACTGTCTTGCCCTATTCCGATCTTGTCGTAGACTTAAGAGGTCTTTTGCATTGGGTACCGGTCCAAGGCCGCCAGGTATGCGAATGACATGGCTTGATATAAATTCTTCGTTTTCAACGAGGTCGGCGTAGAGGAGGCCTGTGTCTCGATCGCGAGCATTGATAAGAAAGTCTGTGGGAGGAACGAGGAGGACCTGGAGGACTGTTAGCGTTGTACTTAGATCTTGACGATGGCGAACGGACATAATGCGAAGGAGGTTGACATTGAGAAGGGAGCTTGCTTGAGAAGAAAGCCCTTAACAAAGGATTGAGCGAGGGCATTCAGGCATTCGCGCGCGTTCTTCCGAAAGCAACACGGCCTGACACATTGACTTTGCGGCGTGTGTATGCAGTGCCCAGTATATGTTGTGTACTTTGAAGATTCTAAAAGCTGTTTCAGGTTGACACGTGCTGAGAAATGACGTCTGTGGTTGGAGAAAGGCGCGTTAAAGCAGAGCCCGTATGCTGGTAGATTCCTAGCAAGAGCAATAGTGGTAGACGGAAGGTGTGTTTTTACTGCGAGAGGTCGAGAAGAGTAAGAGGATCAGAGTAGAGTGAGGACGATGTCCACTGATGATGAAACACTAGCTGACACTCTGAAACGGGTGGAGATGACCGTTGGGATAGATCTGACATAGGTTCTAGCATCAAGGAGAGAGCCACAACCTGAAACAATTGCGAAAGACTTTCTACTTTATTTATTAATTTCATAAATCACACTGGTCGCAACGCAAGGGCGTCAAATCTCCAGGTAGGTCGATATCTCTGTATATCTGGGACGCCCATGATGATAGTGTACCATGCGCCTGTTGTTTGCTTAAGCTCTTGTTTGCTACACGTGATATGCTCCTTCACCTTCTGCTCTCCACCTTTTCTTTAAAATCCTCGTCTTCCTCTTTTCACTATCGAAAAGCAATCAAGTGACACAAAAAAGACTTTGCCACTCTACCATGCGACGCTCATCCTCTCCGTCTGGCAAGGCTCAACAAGCCAATAAGAGCCAGAAACGCTCACAACATTCATCACCTTCATCGCCCGAATCAACCACTGTTGCCTCATCTATCCCGACCTCAAAACCTATCAGGCACGATTCCGTTACAGCGCCAATCTTGCCAACCACGACCGCCAATATCGCTATGCAGCGTGACACAGGCCTCATGACTCCCGATCCTGGTACTTGCTTGCCTTTGATGTCAATTGGTTTCGCAAGAAGAGTACAAGACACTAATGTGGTTATCTTGAACGCTAGACAACGACTTTGAATCCTTGCCTACCTACGTCGAACTTAACGCCACTACCGCGTCTGCAAGCGGTTTGCATAACGTCACAAACGTGGACAGCGACGTGGCGATGGCTGACAACATGGTGACCGAGTCTGAACCCGAAGTAACCACAGCTAGTAGGTAGATCCAACTCAAATATACCAGCCATGCATAGCCTACGACGTCCCGACTTTTACATCCAAAACTGACATCCTCGCTAATATCAGCAATCACATCAACCACTCTTCAAACTCTAGCACCTTCGTTCACAACAACCGACCTTCCTACCCCCCGTGCAGATACACCAACTGATCTCTCCACAAATCAGCCCCAAACACAACAAACCACAACCGGGGATTCCACCACAAACCAAGCTCAAAACCAAACCAGAATCCACCAACCCACAGGCTACCGTTGGACGCGCGAGGAAGATGCTCCGACCTATCTCTGGCGTTCAGCCAAAGCGGCCGAAGAGATGGAGAGAGCGTTGGTATTGATTGTGGATAGGGAGAAGGTTATTGGGAGAAAGTATGGAGATATTGGGTTGAGTAAGTGATGCGTTGTTAATACTCATCGCATCAGTCATGGGTGGAGCAGACAGAGAGAGGTGCGAATGTGCAATATCTACGTAACTGATCAAGATGGCCGACTGGCTGGCTGGCTGGCTGGACGAAACATAGGTACGCATTTTTGACACAAATAATTTTACGTTGCCAGTATGCAATATAAAATCTCGGGCAAAAGACGCAAAGCACATAGGAGAAAGACAGTGTGTATCTATCTTCAAACGAGCAGGAGGATCAGAAAGGAGCATAGAGTATGCCATCTCTTTACGGGACAAAAATACCACAGCTACAGCAACAATCAATCAACCCATAACGCTCCTCTAATCTGCTCACTCTTCGACCTCTCCATGTAATCTTCCCTTCCCCTGTGACTTTCTTTCCTTACTATTCTCCATTCCGCTCCCCTCTCACCTCCCCGGAGCAAAAAGGAAGGCAGACGAATGTGAGTCGTCGGCTTGCACCAATGATCGTAAGACATACAGTCATGTCAAGCAGGAAGGCAGAGGGGAGCAAGCAATGGCTTCTGTATGAGGGATGAATAGCACAATATAGCACATACCAAAGCAATCAGCAGTGTCACTGTACCCGTAGACGAACGAATGAACAGCAACAACAATGTCGACAGCATCAACAGCAAGTGGGAGATAGAACAAGTTTGGTGACAACTGTCTGTTATTGATTTGTGTCTGTGTGTAAAAGCTATCCAAGCGTAGTGATCCCTTCAGCATAATTTTGAGGGCAGTATCGAAACCCATCCAACGAAAAGAAAGAAAGCCGAAAAGAAAGATTAACATTTGTAAAAAGCACTTTTGATCGTCATCCCATTAACCCGCAACCCATTTTTTGATTCCCATTTTCATCATCCCTTCCTTTTTCGAATTTTGTTTTTCATTAGTCGACATCAGGAATAGGCGCGCCATACTTGACAGCCAGTAACCGCCACTTGTCCCTCTGAGCAGTCATCTCTTCCAGAGCCAGCCTGAGAGCATCCTCGATGTCTCTCTTCTTTTGTCGAGACTTCCTGGCAGCCATGGTGTTTCTGGCACGCTTAACAGCTTGCTCGTCTGTTTCTTCGACAGCGATGGGAGGGAGATCCTTAGTTGCGCGACGAGAAGACTTGATGACACTGGTTACGCCAATGGTTCGGCGAAGGAAGTCTGCGTTGTCGACAGCAGGAGAGGCACCGAAGCTACTGCGAGGACGAGAGGCGGAAGAAGAAGTCAGTGACGTTGTTTGTGCTAGTGAGAGGTCGGGCAGTTCCAAGCTTTCGGTGCTGTCAAAGAGAGGTGCATCATTGAATCCAAGGTCTTCGTCGTTGGAAGCAACAGGAAACAATGGAGGCCAAGTTTGGTTAGCGTCCATAGTACTGAAAGCAGGGGAGCAGTCATAACTGCTGAGGTCGGGTGTGCCATCGATAAGAGAAGGAGTGGACAGATAACCAGTAGCGCCAGTGGAAGGAGCAGTGAAGTTATCCAGACAGAGTTCTTGAGGAGAAACAGTGTTGGACATGGCGTGCGCATTTGCTGCGGTGAACGCATTCGCGGCGGTGAAGTTGCTCATGTCCATGTCATCGAGCTTGGAGAAGTCTGGCTCCTCCATAGAGAAGTCGCCCACCAAGGGGCTGTCGTCGAAAGAGGGTGTCATGACTGAGGTCGAGGTTAGATTGGGTAAGCGTGGTATATCAAAGTCAAATAGCTCACTCTCAGTAGACATGGCGTTAGTGGCAGTGAAAGATTCGTGTCCAGTAGTGTTACTATGAAACAAAGGTACAGGAGGTCGAGTAGCTTGTGTTCGACGTTGTTGGCTTGCGAGTCGTTGACGTGCCTGTTGTGCTTTGTACCAGCGATTGAACTGGATGATATCTTCAGGGTTGACCGAGTTGTATTGTTGTAATAAGAAAGCGTTAACCGATGTAGTAGATGGTGTAGTTGATGATTGGTTGTTTGCTGCTACCGAAGAGGTGCAATCGAAAGCCAAATTATTGGAGGGGAGCAGAGGAGCTGTAACGGTCTGACGACGAGGAAGTCGCGCTGAGGAGGAGGAGGTCTGCTGCGGAGCTGAGAACAGAAAGAAGTCCTGGTGGTCTGCGTTCGAGAGTGCTGTATCTGAGGCGTGCTGCCTGGGGGATGTTTGAAGAAGCCATTGCGATTGGGAATCCGTTGTGAAGTTGGAGGGCTCGTAAGGGGACAGGGCTGCTACTGGAGTAGAAGTCGTGTGAGAGTTGTTGATGGTGGGTGGTTGTTGGTTGTTAATGATTACTGGAAGAGAGAGCGTTCTGGGGGACACGTTTAGGCAGACATTGGTACGATGATACCAATGTTGTCTATAGTGATGTTTTGTTGTTTCGTTCAAGGTTGAAGAAAGGGAAGAGAAGATGAGGGCGGATGTGTCACATTATGTACAACGTGCGCACAGAGGTTGCGCTCGGAGTGCCAAGCAAAAGCGATTTGTGAGTCACAAACGAGCCGTGGTTAGGCGGCAGCCTTGTCCGTTAGCGCCGTTTCTGTCCTTCAAACCACGCAACAACTTTTCGATTATCGAGTACGCCAATTGTCCATCATGGTACTCGATCTCTGCTCTTCAACAACATCCAAGTGCCATGGGAGTAAGATAAGATCTTCTCTGTCGCTTTCACTGCAACAAGATGGCCCCCAAATAACACAAAGTCGAAATTCCAAAAATATGCCCCTCCTTTCGCTGACCAAGCTAGGCGGGATGGCGCTTGCTTTCGCCGAACGTTTTACAAATGTGACTCACTTTCAAATTGACTTCGCTCACTCCTTCAATGCGCTAGTGAAATCCCAATGGACTTGCGGAGGCGGAGAGACCAATGGCATTAATGTGTGTTGCGCGAGAAACGAGCATACGTACGAAGCTGCAACGTATTTGCTTTGGAGTTAAGTATGCAGTAATAAAAAACTAGGATGAGATACGTGGCAGTGCTGAGCGTTTGTTCCTGATCGATCAGGTCTTCCATGCAGGGAGTATAGGCGATACTGCATGTACTTACAAATTACCAGGTGTACTGGGAGACCATTGAGGCGTAAGTGAGGTACGTATGCTTGATCTGAAGGAAAGGCGCAGCAATATTCGAGATTGGGTACGTCCAATAGTTAGGGGTGTTTGAGGGTTCATGTGAAACTTGGAGTAAAGATTTGCTCAGCATCGTTATTCCTATCATAATGATGGGGCAATTCGTCAACACTTGCCCACAAGCTAGCTGCTTGCATGTTCTGCTTGTGTTCTGTAACCCCCACCTCATACCTTCCTCCTTGCGACTGGTTTCCACTCTTCAATCTTCTTATCCGTTGGCACTAACCAAATCTCTCCTCCAACCCATCCTACACACGGCTTCTCCTCGATAAATTTCGTGCCTTCCTTCATCAAGGCAATGCCTTCAGATGCCTTTCTCCTCACCGTATCCATCATCTCATCTGTAACTTCCTTCTCCGAATACATCAGACTGCAATGCGGATCATACTCTGCATTCAACCACTTTCCCGCCTTTGCATGATCACCACCCTCAACGCCGAACTTGCGACAAGCTTTAGCGATGCAGAAGAGCCCTGGGTCTCGTTCGCAACGAATAATTAGTCGTTTGAAGAACTTGGGCTCTGTGACTAGGTTGTTAAAACGAATGCGCACGTCTTCGCAGTGCGTCAATTTGAGATTATCGAGCCAGGTTTGAGGGTCTGGTGTGATTATCGATGGATCGATGAGCGATGTCAGTGTGACGTGAGGTGCAAAGTCAGGTACTGGACCTAGTTGTGGCAGAATTGTTGGAATGGTGGTTGTGATGAGTTTGGCAAGGACTTTGTCCACTTTGGAGTCTGGTGGTGGAACCAGCCATAAGGACCAGCCTGTGGTTGCAACATCAATATTCTGTGCAGTAATGACAAGAAGATTGTACATACCTGGCATTTTTGGTGGCTTATGTTATCGTGTTTGTGAGCTTAGCTAAGTTGACTTTCCGATGTATAGAGTGTGCTTGTTCCTTAGGAGTGGAATGTGTTTATAGACTTTGTAGAGTGTTTCAAGATCAGGTGAACCATGCAGGTCACGCTGCAAGGCCGATGACGTCGCAGGATCTGCAAAAATCTGGGGAAGCCAATGCTTATGCTAGTCCTAAAACAGTTCTTTTTGTACTCGATATTGACTTCGATATCTTCGTGTCAAAGCGTCAGGTGAAAGTTGCGTCGTAATGTAGTTTGTAAGGTAGAGAGTGCGCTCGTTGCAGCGCCCTTGGGCGCTTGACCTGGGATTTCAACGACTGCTTTTTGTAAAGCCACGATCGCAGGCTGACCAAAGAACCTGATAAATTTGCCAGCGTGGTTCTCAATCATAGCTTTGAGCAAGATACAATGTACTTGATTAATCTGCGCGGCTGGTGTGTTTACGAGACATGCCATAGCTTGCCAGTAGTTTGATGGAGGAAACGGATTTTGAACTGTACTCTTTCCAAAGTCTCTCAGCGACAGTGCAGCAAATCCTGCCCCAATACCAGTCATTGCTTCTCCTGTTCCAGTTGCTCCTCTAGATCCGAATAGGATAGGACATTTGATGTGGAACTTTGCAATCAGGATATCGATCAAGGAGACGCCTTGCCACTTGAGTTCATTTGCCGCAAATATCCTGATAGCAATAGTACCAATGGGCTCGGCAGATTGAGGCGAGACTCCTGCCTCGTTGACGAACTGGGCGAAGACAGCCTTGGCAAATATGTTGAGTAAGTATGTCTGGACAAGACCCATAGCAGTTTGACTTTGATCTATAGTTCCAGGAAGATCTCGAACAATGTACTCTTTGATGTCAACCCTAGGCTGTGCAAGAGAACCAGCCTCAATCAGGACAGACCGAACCTTATTCCACGGTGCAGTATTCTTGTTCATGTCAATGGTCAGCTGTCCGACTGACTTCTTGATCTCTCGTCGATAATCTCCCACTCTCTTCTTGAGCTCCTTGTCCGTGATGTTGCCGACCGTCTCACGTAGTTTCTTCAGCCTCTTGTGAAGCTCAACATACTGCACATGTTTTGCTCTTGCAGACGAAGGCGGTGGGTGGGTGGCTGCTTGTGCGTTTGGAGATGGAACTTGTGCTTGTCGAGGCGGCTGCTCTTGGTGTGGAAGGTCCTGACTGGGCGTAGTGGTCGCTGGCACTGCTGCAGTGGCGGCGGAGGTTGTCGCAACAGCTGAAGATGTATCGCTTACTTTCGCTGGTGGAGGAGGTATGGATTGCGCAGTTGGCGTCACTACAGGTGTTGCAGCTCTGATCTCCGCAGCCTGCCTTTCAGCTTCAGCTGCTGCGATCCTCAATTCTTGGAGACGTTTCGCTTCTGCGACTTCACGCTGTTTTGCCTGGACTTCTCTTTCGAGCTGACTCTGTACAGTGTACTTCCGTCGACGATCTAGTTCTTCCTCCTCTTCTTGTTCCCGTTGTTGCCTATCTTGCTCCATCCTTAACTGCATGAAGGCCTGAAATCGTTCCGCCTCCTCTCGGACTCGATCATGTTCATTTGCGGCTGCTGCGATTGCCGCATGATGCTCGTCTTGACGCTCTCTAGCGTCATGGTCTAGGCGCGCGTTCAGCTCCTTGTTGACCTTGGCAGCCTGGCGTCCAAATTCGTCTACGAGTTGTTGTAATGGGGATTCACCGACGCGTCGACTTGGTGGAGTGCCTTGATTGCTGCGTGGTGTACTACGTGGCGTTCTAGGTTTGAGGATTGGTCTGAGCGGTGTCACGGCCATTGGAGGCCAGTTATGCGCGACTGACGATGCCGGCTGTAGTAAGTGGTAACCAAATGTTAACTTCTAGAGAGGTCAATCACTTTTACGAACCATAGGGCTGAGCAGCGGGTCTAACTCCGCCAACGATCTGACCATTGAAGTGAAAGCGAGAGCGAAACACAGCTGAATAAGGACATTACCAGGTAGGCATGGAGAAGAAAAGCTCATCTTACTATGATGATGTGAACGAGTTGATGAGTCCCGAGACTGTCGTGAGGCTAGTACACAATCTGCGGATGAACATTTTGCAGAACTCGGGACACAGAATGGTCAGAGGCATCAGATGCGCTCTGTAAGAAGAGCATGTATTTCTCTGTCCTCCCTGCAACCTGTCTCGGCCACGTTCACATAGCTAGGACCTCAAGTCAAGAGCATCAGCAGATTCAAGCACGATCTTTCCAATATATGTCGAAACACTTCCACTTACACCATCAGTCCACCCCTCAAACTCAACCCCGTATGTGCCCCACTACATAAATCGTAAAGTGTGCCCCTTTAGCCCTTACGCAATCGACACTTTTCACCAACATCCTCTCCTTCTCCTGCTTCTCTCCCGACCCAATATCCATCCCACACGCACCACGCAACTCGTCTTCCTGCATCCATCGCAGTGCCATCTTTTTGTCACTCTCTACCTAGCGATCTAGCGCTCCCAAGCATACCACCCTTGCAGCACATTTCACCACGGCTCCTTCCTTAGGACTGTCTCGAAACTGCTCCCCCACCTGCCTCGCTCGAGGTCTCGACACTCTCGCACTCCTTCCATCTCCCAAATCTGTCACGTCTTATCGACCTGAGCCACAAATCGACCTACCTCACCGTTCAACCTCACTTCATACACGGTCAACTCTCTTGTAATACTCAGCTTAGGAATATATCGAGCGCAATACCGATATAAACACTACTCAACAGTCTCTCTACGTCATTCTAGATATTCGAGTCCATACAACACAGTCTCAAGATCATCAAAGTACGTCGAACAAAGCCATCCGCTACGTTCTTTCATCGAGGCATAAAGAAGTCATCAAGACTATCAACCACACCATACCTACACTAGCTGACTGGACCTCTATCATAGTCTATCGCAATGGATCATCAAGGTCTCCAACCCACCGGTCCCGGCGGCCGCAAGCTACATATTGCTCATCGCCGAAGTCCTTCAGAGTTGACCCCCTTGATGAGTACGTCATAGCAGTCTATCTGCAACTGTGTATCTCCTGCTAACAATCATACAGTGGAACAGCTGGCACTTCAGCAGCAGATTGATGCTCTTCAACAACAGCAGCAACAGATCGCTGCAACCCACCAACAATATGTTAACATGGGGATGATTTCACCTCAGCAGCAACTTGCTGCTAACAACGCTTTCATGGGTAGCCCTACCCAAATGCAATACATGGCAGGTCCATCAGCTTTCCAATTTCCTCAGCAACAGATGGGTGTCCAGCAACAGCAACAGCAGCAGGCACATCGACGCAATCAATCTGCAGTTGGTAATATGAGCATGGGTCCTCCTCCTGCACCATCATCTGGAGCAGCTGGTGGCTTCAGTGCATTCAACTCAGAGAATACCAACCCTCGCAAAGGATCAATCGGTGGTGGTGGTGGCCACGGTCGTCGACACTCCCTCGCCCTGCCAGAAGCCAAGAAAGCCGCCGAAGCTGCCGAGGCGAAGAGACGTACATCTGGCTTTCAATTCCCTATTCCTGGTGGGTCGGGTGCTACCAGCATCAGCACAAACATGGAACCTCCAAGTCCTCGTGCAACGAGTCCAACGGAGCCAATGTCTGCTACGCGTGGGGTTGGTATCTCTGCCAACCGCAATCTTGGGCACGGTAGAAGTCAAAGTATGGCTGTTGGTAGCAACCCTAGAGGTTCAGTTCCAACTGGAAACGCTCCAGCTTTCAGATTCCCTGGTTCGGTTGATGTAAGTGGTGATAGCAGTGCTCGTCGTGGAAGCGTTGGCGGACACAACCGTAATAGCTCCCGCAACTTCGATGGTAATTGGAGGAATCAGAGCATCAGCCAAGCCAGTCCTCAAGAACAGCAAGTTATGGGCAACTTCTCCATGAGCCAAGGTGCTGGTCACCGTGTCCGTGGCTCTGTGAGCCATCAATCCGTTGGATCCATGGGCAACTTCCAATTCCCTGGCCAGCCACAGATCATTCAACTGCCTCAAGGGCCTGTCTTGGTTCAGCAGCCCCAGATGTACGCAAATCAAGGCCTTAGCCAGCTTCAGCTAGCTCAGTTGCAGGCTCTGCAGCAAGCTCAAGCCTCTGGCCAACTTCCTGTTTTACAACCTGGTCAGCAAGGCCTCACTGCTGCTCAGCAACAACAGCAGCGCAAGACACTCTTCACCCCATACCTGCCTCAAGCGACGCTCCCTGCTCTCATTGGCGATGGCCAGCTTGTAGCCGGTATCCTTCGTGTCAACAAGAAGAACCGCAGTGATGCTTATGTCACTTCGACTGATCTCGATGCCGACATCTTCATCTGCGGTAGCAAGGACAGGAATCGTGCCCTTGAAGGCGACTACGTCGCTATTGAACTCCTCGATGTTGATGAGGTCTGGGGCCAGAAGCGTGAGAAGGAGGAAAAGAAAAAGCGCAAGGACATGAGCGACAATCGTAGTGGCAGCATTGCTGTCAACGATGCAACCACTGGTGGTGATAGTGGTTCCAATGAAGGTGGTCTCCGCAGACGTGGTAGTCTACGCCAACGTCCTACCCAGAAGAAGAACGACGATGTCGAGGTCGAAGGTCAGAGTTTACTCCTCATGGAAGAAGAGGAAATCAATGACGAACAGAAGCCTTTGTACGCTGGTCACGTTGTCGCCGTTGTAGAGCGCATTGCCGGACAAATGTTCTCCGGAAGCCTTGGTCTCCTCCGTCCTAGCAGCCAAGCAACAAAGGAAAAGCAAGATGCTGAACGTCATGCCCGTGATCCTGGAGGTCGTGGTCAAGACCGTCCCCAGGATAAGCCCAAGATTGTCTGGTTCAAGCCCACAGACAAGAGGGTTCCTCTGATTGCCATTCCCACAGAGCAAGCTCCTCGCGACTTCGTGGAGAGACATCAGGACTATGCCAACCGAATCTTCGTCGCCTGTATCAAGCGTTGGCCGATCACTTCTCTACACCCCTTCGGTACTCTTGTGGAGCAGCTTGGAGAAGCTGGCGATCTCAAGGTAGAGACTGATGCGCTACTCAGAGACAACAACTTTGGACCTGATGAGTTCTCTGAGGCTGTTCTTCGTAGTGTCGGACACGATGAATGGTCCGTCGAGGCTGATGGTGAGGCTGGTGTACAAGGTCGCCGCGACTTCCGCACTGAGCAGACATTCACTATCGACCCCAACGGAGCTAAAGAGCTTGACGACGCGATTCATGTCAAAACTTTGGATGATGGCCGTTTGGAGATTGGTATGCACGTTGCTGATGTGGCTCATTTCATCAAAGCGAACTCTCTCGTCGACCGTGAAGCCAAGAAGCGTGGTACTGCTGTATTCCTCATGAACAGAACCGTCGACATGCTACCTCCACGTTTATCAGAGGACATTTGCTGCTTGAAACCTGGTGAAGACCGTTACACTGTTAGTGTTGTCTTCAAGGTAGATCCAGCGACTGGTCGCATCGAGGATGATGAGACTTGGGTTGGCAAGACTGTCATCAAGAGCTCCGGCAAGCTTTCTTACGATGATGTCGATGCCGTCGTTAGCGGTTCTGGCTCGACTGAGCTCGACTCTGAACGTGCTGAGCAGATACGCTCATTGTATCAAATTACCAAAAAGCTTCGCCAAGCACGTTATGGTGGCAGAGCTAGTGATGTTCCAGCTCTTCGCTTGTTCTATCAAATGGATGACGAGAACGTACCTGTTGAGCACAACTTATTCAATACATCTCCTGCTCATGAGCTCCTCGAGGAGCTAGGTCATCAAGCCAATGCAGCAGTTGGCAGTCTCCTTTACAACCATTTCGGAGACAGAGCTTGGATGAGATGTCATGCCTCTCCAAACCCACGCCGTCTTCAGACATTTGCTGAACGCATGGATCGTATCGGCTACAACATTGACACCACTAGCAGTGGCTCTCTCCAGAACAGCCTTTTCGCCATCGAGGACAGCGATGTTCGCAAGGGTATGGAGACTCTCCTCATCAAGACTATGCAGCGCGCTCGATATGCTGTCGCTGGCAAGACTCCTGTTGATGATCTTGCTCACTTCTCCTTGAACCTCCCTCTTTACACTCACTTCACCAGCCCAACTAGGCGATATGGTGATGTGATTGTCCACCGTCAGCTCGAGGCTGTCTTGTCTGGAGATATCAGTCAATTCACGGATGATATTGAAACCCTGGCTAAGACTGCAGAGCAGTGCAATACCAAGAAGGATTCGGCCCAAGCCGCTCAGGATCAAAGTGTACACATCGAGTCTTGTAGGCAGATTGACAAGCTCATCAAGAATGCTGGTGGCGAGTCTATCTGTGAGGGTATCGTCATCTCTGTTTACGAATCTGCTTTCGACGTCGTCATCCCGCAGTATGGTTTCGAGAAGCGAGTGCACTGTGACCAGCTTCCGCTCAAGAAAGCAGAATTCGACAAGAACAAGCGCATTCTCGAGCTCTACTGGGAGAAAGGTGTACCTTCGTCCAGCTTCGTTCCAGAAGACGAGCGTGGTTCTAACAGGTCAAACGTGAATGACATTACTCGTGGCACTGAAGGAGTCTCTCTTTCGGACGGTCCCAAGTCAGCCGAGCAGAAGGCTGACGACAAAAAGAAATACCTCAGCTGGGTCAAGCTTCGCGAGAACGGCAACAACTACATTCAGGATGTGACTGAAATGACAAGAGTACCGGTCCTTCTTCAAACCGACTTGACAAAGAGTCCACCGTAAGTTTAATTTTACACACTCGTTTACTGCGAATCCAGAACTAATATGATCATAGCTGCCTCACTATCCGTGCGGTCAACCCTTACGCTCTTTAAGCTTATTATGAAAACGACAAGGGGGATTGTCTCTGTAACAATAGCATGTCCACATTACTACTATGCAACAAAAAGTTTTAGAAAAAGGAAGAGTATGGTAATGGGAAGGATAGACTTGTGCTTCTTTGACATGCAATGATGTTGTTCATGACGAAAGGATTGAGCAGAGCATGAAGAGGGATAGGCATTGTGTGGCATATTTTGTTTACAAGCATTTTCTTAGACTACTTATTTACGAATTTTATGCTTTCAATCGACTTGGTTTGGGTTTCCGTCTCTTTGGGGCGATACTTGGTTGTACAGTCTGAAAAAGTAATAACACTAGTGACACTAGAACCCTTTGGAATCATCTTTCATCGCCATGAAAAATCATTCGAGACATACCAAGTCTAATAATGTGTTTGCCGTAAAATAAGTTAATGCAAACAACCTTTACAGCTTATATTCAATGGAAGGATTCAATATTCCACTAATCTACAAAAAAAACCATCCGCCACACTTCATCAATCCAACACCTCCAAAACCAAACCAGCGCCTTTATTCCCCTTCCCCTTCGCCTCCTCCAAATTCTTCCTCTCCTTCGCCAACAAACGTATCGCCTCCTTCCTCTTTGAAATATCCAACCCACTCGTCTCCTCAAACAAATTCGCAACAACAAACGAACTGGCGCCTGTAGCCCAGGCCCCAAGATGCCCCTTAATCCGCTCGAACAACACGTCCGCGAACCCCAGCGCGGGCTCGATCGCCACCGCCGTCTTGCTGGACGGATCAAAGCGCGCGCCCGACACAAGCGTCTTCAGCATGCGGCCGCCGAAGGCGGAGTTTGCGATGTGCGTTGAGGCTGAGGGGTCACCAGAAGCTAGGTCGGCGATTGCGGCCATTGCGGCTGTGATTTGTGGGTGTGATGCTCCTGAGGTGTTGAGGGCTGAGGGCGCTGAGAGCAGGATTTCCTGCATCATTTGGCAGCCGAAGCTTGTTTCGGCTAGTTTGGAGGCGAGGAGCGGGATGGTGGTTAGTAGGGCGTTGTCGGATTGAGTGAGGAGGGCGCGGGTGAGTTCCTGGTGGCGGACGGCAGGGTCTTTTTTGCTGGTGCCGAGGAAGGCGCGGAGGGTGTGGAGTTCGGATAGAGCGAGGGCGGTGGGGGAGTCCGGTTGGATTAGCCAGCGGGTTGTGTTTGTGCTTGTTGTGGAGGTGGATGTGGGGAGGAGTGGGTAGAGCAGCACGATGCGCGCGGTGAGGTGGTGTGCCATTTCCGAAATGTACTGGGCGCGGTCTTGCGCGCTTGTTTTGTTTGCGGCGACGAGGGTGGGGAAGATGAATTTTGATGTCAGCACCGTGTCGTCGATGACTTCCATGGCGGCCAGCAGGATCGTGTGACCGTGAGGATCAAAGGCGAGCATTTCTACGTGGTCTTTGTATGGTTTCAGTAGGGCTTTGCGGTCTTTTGCGCTGGAGAAGGCGAGGGCGCGGCGGACGAGGCGAGCGCCGGAGGAGGTGAAGGCGAGGTTTTTGAGGAGGTCGGTGTCTTCTTCTTCGGCTGGTTTGAGGAGGTCGAGCCAGGTGGTTAGTGTGCTAGTGTCGTTCTCGGGGATGGTTAGGGAGTACTGCAGCATCGCGTCGTGGAGCATGGTGAAGCCGGTCATTTTCTTCTGGACGAGGCCGTTGATTTGTTGGTAGAGATGGTCGAGAATTGGTTTGCGCTTGTCGGGGTTCGCGGCGAGGATTGTTACCAAGTCGGCGGAGATGTCTGAGGGTGCGGTGGAGGGTGAAGAGGCGAGTTTCTTGTTCTCGAGGACATATTCTGGACCGTACCATTCGCGGAGGATGATGGCTTTTTGCTTTGGTGTTGCAACTTGTCTGTACGTGTCGTCTAGAATCCAGCTGGCTTCGGGGTGGTTGATCAATTTCTTGACGCTGCCGTAGAATTCGCTCACAATCATCTCTCGAGTCTCCTTGTCTTCTACCATGAGCTTCGCTACCAGAAACTTGGCGTATCGACTCTCTGCTAACTCCTTGTAGCTGCCTTGCAGTTCTTTCGCAATCTCCTTCTTCTGCTCCACATTCGCATACTTGACGGCACACTGCACTACCCGCACAGAATCGTGCTTGAAGACAAAATCCTTGACATTGCCAATCACAATATCAAATAGTTCGGTGACTAGAGCATTTCTTTCGTCTTTGGGCACGTGTGACTTGCGGCGGAGTTTCTCCCATAGCTTCTTGCTTCGCGCAATAGAATCTGCATTGGGTTTGGCGGCCTTGCGGTCACGAGCTAGTTCTTTCTGTTTGGCATGGGCTTCTTTGGAAGATTGTGCTAGAGGGAGTATTCAAGGTCAGTTGAATCGTGCCCACTGCTATAATTGCCCAGATTGCGTCTACATACCATTCAAGACTTCCTTCACCACGGACTGCTTCAAATCACCCTCCTTCCCATCTGTGAAGGTCTTTGACTTCTTTGCATCATACTCTTTCTTGGGTTTATGTTGTTCACCATCTTCTTTCTTCACCTTGGTCTTCTTATCACCATCTTCTTTTTTGAACTTCTTGGCTGGCGACTGACCAGCAGCCTGGCTTTGAGATTCTTTACGCTTGATTCCAGGCATTTCTGTAGGCAAGATATGTACAATTGACAAATGTTATATTGAGAGGAACTCTGATGTAAATTTTTGGAATTATTCCTTATCGTTAAGTCCGTAAGCCCGGTACACTAAAAATAAGAGGAGGGTATGCTCCCGCAGACAGCGAGTGAGATGCTTTCTTATGGCAAGTCTCTAAGTATCACTTGGATGAGTCGGTCCTCTATATGGAAGCTCTTCTTAGGCAGCCCAAGCTACTCCGTAGTCTTCAGGCACATGTATCGTACAAAACGTTCAGTCCAGTCTGAAGGTTCCGGGCTTTTGGAAAGCATACATAGTATTACAGCTCGAATATTGGATGCCCTACTTCATAGTCGTGGCAATCTCCTAGCCCACCAAGCCATGAAACAGTAAAATACTCTCTAATCATGCTTCTCATAAGTTCTCGTAGCACCATCTTGGCTCGTCGAAGCTGTCCCATCTCTTGTTGCCCATCATCTTGGAGTCCTTACGATAGCCAGTAAGCCTTCCCATGCTATTCGTATAATCTCATAGTGTCATCTCGTTCTCGATCAGCCGTTACTTCAGAATCAACCTGATAGTCTTTGGTGCTTGCGCATTACTTTTAGATGACGAAGGAGATAATGGCACGGCCTTTTCCGTAGCACCCATCTTGCCCTTCACTGGCACAGCAATCTTGTTGTCTTTCGTAACCTTGAAGTTCAGCTTTGCATTTGTTGACGTAGCTTTGGCCATAGTCTTCTTCGTTGGCGGCTTTTTCTCTGGGGCCTTTTTCTGCTTTGGTGGTGCCTTTCGCTTGGTTGTATCTGTTTTACCTCCTTTCGTTACGACATCAATAGCTTTCATCTTCTTTGTCCAATCAAGCTCGATCGACGCAACAGGCACTTCTGATCGTGCTGTAGCTTTCGGCGTGCGCATTGGTGTCAGAGGCAACACGACAGCCACTTCCTGAGAAGAACTGAGCCGCTCAGCATCCTCAGCGGATATGATTGTTGGCTTTTCAGGTTCATCCCACTGTGGTAACCTAGCCTGTCGTGCAACTTCATCACTTGTGCCTTTGATGATCATATCCCAACTATCCTCAAATTCCTTTCCTGATGGCTCCGGGTCGTTGTTGATCCAAGCAGTGAAGCCGTCTCTCCTGTCTCGAACAATGGCGCACATTTCCCGCACAATGCGACGCACACCTGGCACTTTCAGAGTGGTACCGACCACCAAGACTGCATCAGGACGTGTGCGCATATCTGCTCTTGTCACGTTTCCAATAGCTTCATCGTCAGGATTGTGCTCATGGTACAGGACCATACGAGGTCGTAATCTTCCTATACCATGACTTCGTCTACCTTCAATCTCCGTTCGAATGTGATCCTTCTCCTGACATGCCTTGCATTCTGGTGGAATTGGTCCGTCGAACTCTTCGGGCTCAAAATCAGATATCTCATTGCATTTAGTGCAAGACATCTTCTCTAATCCTCCATGTAGTTGAACAGTTTTCGGCCACGGGCCTTTAGCCGGAAGTGGTACTTGTGTCGCTAATGGCGGTAACGACGTGTCTATCCCGTCGACGTTCTGTGTGTAGAGCCGTAAAAGTCTACCTTCGTGTGCGAGACGAGCGATGAGGTGATGGAATGCTGTGGGCGATGCGCTTTTGGTGCTTTGGTGTAATGTGCGGATCATGTCGTGGAAGGAAGCAGTAGAGTTTGCATCGCGGTATACAGAGGCGTCGAAGAGTTGCTTGCCTGAAGCCTTCAAGTCGTATTTGGACTTGAGAGAATTGAAGAGACCTGTAGACGAGCGGAAGTCGGGAACTTGATTGAATGTTAGCACATCGAGATATACAGTGCTCAAGCAGGAAACAAGCGGTTTTTGCGAGTATTGAGCAGAACTTTTATACACTCACTTCCAGCAGAGACCGAGATGCCTGCGCCTGCAATGACGACAATTTTGCGCTTGTTCTTGAGCGCTTTCACTAGTCGTTCTAGCTCTTCAGGTTGAGAGCTGGCGTCATACAGATCTAGTCGTTGAGTTTCGCGAGGCATTGAAGGAGAGATCCTCCTTCGTTTCGATGGCGGAGGCCCGTCCTCATCTGTTAGAGATGCATCTGTGGACGGGCTTGGCGTGCCTGATGGTGAGTGTTGTGAGAGCGGTGGTGTTGGTAGACTCATCATGCCACGAGGCGGAGAAGGGGTACGAGAGAAGATACTGAGATTGTCGGACATGCTATCAGAGGAAAGCTCGTCCATGTCGCCGAAGTTGAAGTTCATGGCGCCTTCCTTGATAATGTTTTGGGCTTCTGCAAGAACCCGACCGGGCGGGTTTGTCGTTTGTCGCGCGTTACAGGAGCAGTTTGCTTGTTGATACAATGCAATGTATGAGCAGCTTGAGAGCAAACTGATTGAGACGCGATAGCAAGCAAGAAGAGAGGAAGGTATAGGGTCAAGGACAATAGAAAGTGAGGATGTGCGACAAGGTCAAATGCATGAATATGACGGGGGATCCAAGCGGGACGATATAAGGCTACGCTAGTTCTCTGCTGCCGGCAACATGCGTCAATTCGTCAATTGAGCTCGTGACATCACCTAAGAAACAGTATGATATGCATTCCGCATAGTCCTGCTATGCCTTCTAGAACATTGACATTCTGTTTCAGGCAGATGCTAGTCGAGAGTTGTGTGCTCAGATGCAGCTTTCAATGTAACTCTGTTGATGTTCCACGCTAGGAAGAGCCGCTAGTGGGTGTCTTGGCGGAAGATCTGCAAGTTCTCGCTCTCACTCGTCTCCATCACTTCATCACCATCTCAAGTTGAGACTTTCCTTTTTTATCTTGATTTTGGACAGAGACCTTGGATATCAACAAATTTCTTGGATCTAGAAACCATCTTTTGACCATTCTTCACTCATATCTTGTTTGTCAGACTATATATCGTGGGCAACGTGCTTGTCTATCCCTTCTCAACGTTGTGATATGAACCTCATGGTCGCCTCATGAAATGCCGTTCATGATGGATCAAGACATGCTTGTGGACAATAACGCTAGCATGGATGACCTCTTCTTCGATACCCAGCCTCAGATTCAACAAGACCAGCCAAAGACGTCACCATGGCAAGCTCGTTATGATGAATTAGTCGCTGGTGGTTGCTCACAGTAAGTAACCACTCCTAGCTTGTGCCTGCTTGTTATGTTCGTTTGTGACGCGACGTTTCAGATAAGAGACTCGTACGCATGTAATCCATTGTCTTACGATAATATACTCATCTAGACAATAAACAGTCCATAATTCAACCGCATCCTTCCCCGTTTGGAGAATGGGAATAAATAACTGAAATTGCACAACAGGAAGATTGCCTGGTCTCGAGTTGGCTCTTTAGCACGCATCAACACAGCTGCTAACTCTGTTGTGGTCCAAGTCTACTTTGAGAATCCAGAGGGTCAACGTGGTCTATCTGCACCAGCACTACTTGATCTCTCTTTACATGGCGAGGACGAAATTGTTCATGTCGAATTCAATCAGCAGGGCCTTGAGCTTGCGGTGGTCGATGTGCTAGGCAGGATCTCCATAAACAACGCTGCTGCTGGCATAAATCGAATGACGAGAACAGCCAAAAGAATGCCCGAATTGCCATCACAACAAGAAGGTATTTTGGCATTGCAATGGTTAGGTGGCAGCTGCCCGGTAGGTTAAGTATTACATCAACGATAGTGAGATTCTGATTGCGTATAGATATCTCGTCCCCTTGCAGAATTGAAAGGTACGGATTGGGCCTATACTTTCGCTGGACAGAGAACAAGCTATGGCCCCCTCAACCCCCACCCGAACAGCACCAGTAATGCCATGTTCTTTCTCTCACGAAAGGGCGTGCTCAGCATGATGTATACTGTACCTTACCCTTTGACGGATTCTTGGTATGAGCAAATAGATGTCCCTCTGGAGGACGGCATAATGCCTGGTTCCATAACCCATGCAAGTTTCGGCTTAGAACACGGTAAGATGGTTCGACATTTCGACATGACCGTGCTGACAATTTGGTGTATAGGAGCACCTGGAGTGTTGTTGACCACATGTGATCAATCTTTTATGGCAAGAGTCTACAGGATAAGTGTGAACTGGAACTATCCTATTCTACAGAAGCGGGAACCTCTTCCGAGAGGATTTCGTCCGCAGCCTACACTAACTGTCGAACGCTTCTGTGCCTTCCGACTTGACCATCAGAATTTTGAATATATTACAGATATAAAGGTCATTGCGGCTTTAAAGGATACACTGGCAGGAACAGAGGCTCCCATACAGATACTTGCTACAAGTGGCCAACGTAACGCTCATGACGGTGAATACTCATCTCGTGTGCATCGGTATGAACTACGTCCTGAGCAAGATAGTCTGCACCCAGGATTTTTGCAGCTCTCGACTGGAGGATCGACAACAAATAGCAATGAAGCCAAGGTTAGTCATTGTAGTCTTCCAATGTGATGTATAATCTAAATATGCTACAGTCTATCATGACCGCCACGAGACAAACGGAGATATCGTCGGCGCATGGCATTGTGTCGTCCTTGCTGTTGCGGCATGACACTCTTTTAGCGGTCACGGAACGGAGCGGAGCTATCACGTTCTATGACTGTTTTAGCATGACAGCTATCAACGAAACACAAGATAGCTCAACTCTTCGCAACTTCGTCGAGGTTGGCTTTACCTTTTCTGTGTCCAAAAACGGTATGTCACTTGACACACTCTTTCTCAGACCATTGCCTGTCTAACATGGTCTCCAAGTGTGTCATATCGCCATCTCACCAAACGCTACGATAGCAGCAGCTAATTTGGACAATGACGAACGCGAGATCTACATCTTACAGCTCAGTTCTGTCTCCAGTGGCGGAGCACCAGACGACAATGAGTTGGGGCGAATCTCGGCCATATTTACATTGACACTAGCTACACCTCAAGCACAAGTCCACGACTTCTTCGATGTCTTGCCTATTATCAGTTCGCTGAACAACCCCAGCAAGTCACGACTGGATGTCTTTCACAATGCATAGCTAACTAGTATTAGGCTTGTGCAAGCAATTACTTAACGAGCTGTGGTCTAAGCAAGGGACTCCAGTTGTCTTTGACTCCTCGTCCAACGAACTCATGATGTATAACGTATCGCCGCATGCGCAGAGAATGCTCACCATGCAGAGTTTCTTAACCAAGAGTCCGACGATAACAGTTCCTCATCGAATACCGTGGTTACTGCTGAACCTGCGACACATTCTGTGTTGCTTCATTACTGTTGTCAAGACCAATATAAGTGAGGCAAATCGCATAAGCATACCAACTAGCGTTCTGGGATTGGCGGAGTGGCATCTCGACCTGGTAGGCGAGATTCTCAACGAGCTTATCTTAGCCACCAAGCGAGTCAACGCTCAGACAACAATGGACCAGGTTGTTCGAGACATGAGTAAGTTTGATGGTGGGCACATGCCAAGTCTATCGCTAACCTCATCGCAGTGAACAATCCAACCTCTCCAGTCCTGCCACTCTTCTTGACAACTCAAGGCCGCATGTACTTAGCACTTGTGACGCAATACATTCGCACTCTCCGCAGTATGGCCAAAAGCATCTCAAACAGTACTCAGGTGAACGCTCTTGCTTGGCGTACATTTGCTGGCGTCCTCGAAGCACGCGGCTTACCATTAGACCGGTTCGAATCGTGCTGCGCAGGCATGAACATATACGTCAAGGAAGCATGGACCCAACATACTGACGCCCAGCGATACCAAGCTGAGTGGCAGATGACAGCTACCAGTGTTGTCCCTGAAGTGCTATACGATGTGGTAACAAGACTGCTTAGTACGCAAGTGGACAGAATGCTCGAAGACGACAGTGGCCACATCCGACTAGGCCTGAGACCTATGCGGAAGTCTGGTCTGCTAACGGGCAATGACAAATACCGCCAGCGATGGGACGTGATACGCAAAGTGCCTCTACATGGCGTTCAGAGCTTCAAGGTGTGCACAAGATGTTCGAGTATGATGCAGAACTTGCAAGGCGAAGGCCGGAAGATGCTGGAGCCAATGCCACAATGGTTGGTAAATGTATCGAAGTATTGTATTTGTGGCAGTCCATGGATGATATGGGAGTGATCGATTTTTGTAGTGTACTCAAATAAAGGATATGCAGAACAAGGACCTCGACAAGCAAAGGCACCCCGACAAGCAATCCTCACAGATCGTAACGAATGCTTTGTAAGCACTTCTATTGCTGTCATCACAAACCATTCACGAAAAGGCACGTCGTCGTCAGAATTCGTGGATGGGCTAGGACTGCTGTGAAGGGTACCCTAACTTTCTTCGGGCTACTCAATTTATACCCTTCTCTAATATCCCAGGCTTTTCCTCGAACGATATTTATGATCTAATACATTCGTAAAATTTAGAAGGTCTTCGGGCACTCTTCACAGCCCAACTTTTGGCCTGCGCCACAAATTCTGACGGACGAGGTGAAGGTCTTCGATTATCTTGAAACAGGCGCGGCACTTTACGGATGAAACCGCATTACTAAGCCAAGACGCCTTTGATCTGCAGCAAGCGTTTTTCTGCAGGAACCCGCCAAGAACGATAGGTCGAACTTGAGCATCACATGCGAACGACGTCACACAGTATGCAACGGCTTCAATGGCATTTCAACTTTTTTCTGGTCCTTATCTTCAGTTGGGAAGCCCGAGTCGACACGATGCCAGCATGATCTGCCGGAGTTCTATGTCTATTGACTATCCAACGCTTAGTGACGTTATAGCTTGTTAAAAATTGCATCCATTTTGATTTTAAATCACCATTCTTTACGTGATCACGGTGAAGTTCGGGATGAATAAACCCAGTAGTGAGTGGCCACGATGATGGAAGCTCAATGGAAACATTATTCGGTGGGGCTCTATCTATGGATTGTGAGGTGATGTGGATGTGTATATAGTCAGACCTATGCGCTGTTGTCCTTTGAATACTTTCCCTTGATCAGAAATAATATCTCATCCCTACTTTAACCTCTTGCCCACCTTCTTCAGAAATAAAACCAGCAAACGCTTTCACACACACAACTCTTACCTCATACACATCCCATTAAAAATGGTCGAATTCACAGTCTTCAAAGGCAGCAAAGGCGGCAAAATCGTCGAAGCCAAAACGACCCGCGAAGTCAAGCACGGCCAAGTTCTCGTCCGCATCACACACTCCGGTCTCTGCGGCACAGATTTGCACTACAAGGGCGCCGACATGGCTCTCGGACATGAAGGCGCTGGTGTTGTGGAAGAGCTTGGCGAGGGCGTTACGCACCTTAAGAAGGGGGATCGTGTTGGTTGGGGTTATGAGCATGACTCTTGTGGTCATTGTAAGCAGTGTTTAAGTGGGTGGGAAACGTTTTGTAAGTCTTTTTGTTTGAGCTTGATGTGATGCTTCGGTGGTTGCTTCGATATGCTAATACTCAATCAAACAGGTCCGAAGAGGGCTATGTAAGTCTTTTTATCTTTTGTTCCTCTTTTTGTTTGAGTGCTTCGATATGCTAATACATCAAAACAGGTACGGTTACGCCGATCTCGACCAAGCATCCATGGGAACTCATGCAGTCTGGAACGAGGCTTTCCTCTTCAAGATCCCCGACAGCATGTCTAACGAAGACGCTGCACCCCTACAGTGCGGTGGTGCCACCGTTTACGGCGCCATGATGAACGTCAAATCTAAGGATGTCGTGGGCATTGTCGGCATCGGCGGTCTAGGCCACTTAGCCATCCAATTCGCCGCCAAAATGGGGTGCAAAGTCGTCGTCTTCTCCGGCAGCGACAGCAAAAAAGACGAGGCGCTCCGTCTCGGCGCTTCCGAATTCCATGCCGTCGCAAACGTCAAGTCGCTCTCCGACGTCATGGATCTCAAGGACGAGGACAACAAAATCGATCACCTTCTTGTCACAGCCTCAGCGCAGATTCCGTGGGACTTATACCTGCCCGCTATGGCGCCGAATGGAACGATTTATCCATTGAGTGTGTCCGAGGGCGAGCTGAGTTTGCCGTATATGCCGATCTTGTTGAGTGGGTTGAGGATTCAGGGGAGTCTTGTGGCGGCGAGGAAGGTGCATCATGAGATGTTGCAGTTTGCGGCGTTGCATGGGATTAAGCCTGTTATTCAGACGTTCCCGATGACAAAGGAGGGGGTGGAGGAGTGCTTTAAGACGCTGGAGGAGGGGAAGATGAGGTATAGAGGTGTGCTTGTTGCTGAGGAGAAGGCGAGTAAGTTGTAGATGGTTGATGGTATGTTCGGGATAGGATGTGGTATGAGGATGAGGCTTTGTACGATTCAAAGGACGATGATGACTTAGAGTAATGACTAAAAGCTTTTCATGTTAGTTTAGAATGCTTTTCCGCACCACTGTCTGTGTTCTAATCTTCAAGCTTCATTCTACTGGAGGCATTTTTGGTGCACTTGAAATACGCTGCTACCACGGAGCGACAGATGCTCGCCTGACGAGAATGAGCCCACCAAAGCAAGACTGCGCACAGTGAAGCACAACCAATAAGAACAAATCGGGTATCAGAGGCAAATGCTCGGAATACGTTCAGCTGCTGTACTTGGCAGCCTTCTTGTCACAAAGCCTTGCCCAGCGAACGAATGCCAGTACGTAGCTTTAGTTGCTGGACTTGCAGCTTTAGAGGCGTTCTCGAACATACTCAGCCAGGACCTGTCACACATAGACAGGAGCCCTGACCAGCGGACGACTGCCGGTAGTAATCATTGAGCAAATGATGAAGCGGTCGTCTGGCCATTGTATTGTGATTCAGATGTGCATGAGGTATTACCACGACGACTTGTGTTGGCTTCTCTGCATGCACTTCTTTCCGCCAGCACAGACAACAAAGTCAACAGGAACAAGTAACAACATCTGGCCAGGCAGCGACATCATCCTGCATGAACGGGACAAGGTCGAAGCGCAAACTCTGCCGTCAGCCTTCAAATTCAATCTCATCTTAAGCTTTTTCTGCCGAGATGAATAAAACACGAATGAAAGCCAAAGATGAGGACGGGATTTTGTTCAATATCAAGCCCACGGCCTGCGCTTCACCATTTCCATGAACTTTTGAGCAGGCCGTCTTTCAATCACGGATTATAATAATATGTTGATTGAATACGAGCAAGCAAATTTTGTGAATCCATCATTGACATCAGTCATGCACGATTCGGGGAGATCAGGGGGTGCCCACCGTGCCCACCCAAAGGCTAAGCTTCCCTTAGCGTGTTTCGCGATTGTTTGGCGTTGTTTTTGCACAAGAAACAAGGAGCTCTGATCGTCATGTTTGTCAGATGAAACCATTGCTGCTTGTACGTGGCCGACGACACGAAGATTGGACAATGAAGCTAGGATATAGATACTACAAGACTTGTGTGACGGAGACCGTCCGAATCAAAAACAGCAGAAGAGGAGATTGAGCGTGGTGTAATTGTAATCAAAGCCAGACCGTTGCAAAGGACCAAATCATTCGCGTTCTCGTGTATGCAGGCCAAGAGTCAGGTCATTCAAGACAAACAATCCCTCCGTTCGTCTGCTGTTTCCCTCTTTTCCTCCTTGCTACTCTCGCTGTGTCTCTCTCTTCTGCCTGTGCTGTTGCTCTATCGACCAAGCACAAACACGACGTTCATCGTCTCTGTCGCTCTTTTACCCACGTTCATTTCTGTTCTGTTCCATCATTGTTACTGTGTACAAGTCGAAGGAGCAAAGGTCTAATCCTCGAACACCACCACAGTATTTGCATTCCTTACACAAAGCGGAAGGCACGACCAAGAACGATCCTCCAACTTCTTCCAACGATCTGCATAATTGTCCATCTCTATCTGTAGCGCGTACGCGACGGCACTATCATTCTTTGGAGACTCTGTTTGAACACCACTCATCCTTCCACCACCACGACTCACGTCTTGCGAAACCACCACACCCTTCTGCAGCGCTGTTGCTAATCAGGAAAGCAACCAAGATCTGTCGCGCGACATCAATCTAATCTTACAGCCAGACGAATCACCGAACGACTGATGTCAAGAGAATAGCAAGAGGAAGATACACATATACTATAGACTCTGGACATTATTATACTCTACATCTCTGCGCGACACATCACGACATCATGACTTCACCACAACCACCTGTCGCAATCGCGAGCGGGTCATGCTCAGTCATCTACAACAACACACTCTACGTTTATTCAGCAGATGCTTTTCAATCGTTACCGCTCAAGACCAATGGGACTTGGTCGCAACTAAAGAATGGTGTCTCGGTCGACCAAGCAGTCTGTGTTCAAGGAACAAGCGCACACGGAGGTGATTCACTATGGGTGGTCGGAGGAACAACGAACGAGACTGTCTCAGACTATTCTGGACTACAGCACTACTCATTTGAAAGCCAAAGCTGGGAAATGCTATCGCCAGCGGTGAATGTCACAAAAGATCGAATCGACCACGCCGCAGTATTTCTTGCTGGCTCTTCTTCTCTCCTTGTATACTCAGGATCCCAAAAACGACCTGTTGTACCATCCTCAGATACCTTTCTGATCTCAGTTTTGCCACCATACAACACAGAAGCATTCGCGACGCTCGATCTTCCATCCACATCACCTATACTACTCAACTGGAGCAACAACAGCGCGATCACCATTGGTGGCAATGGCGCAGACACATCCATCTTCCGATTCGACACAGAAAATGGCTGGCGTAACATTTCGACGCGTCTTGCTTCGCCATTGGCATCCACTGCTAACGTGCAAGGCACTTTGATAGACGGAACTGACAACAGCAAGGTCCTAGAACTTTACGACCTCGCTTCAACGCCTGTCACAGTGTCACAGCTCGTCTTGCAATATGCAAACGGTACACTTGCGAAACCTGGCACAACACTTGCTTCACTGAGTGACGGTGCCAAGCAAAAGCGTGACTTGACCCTTGCTGATTGGCCAATGTACAATGCGACCAACGCACCTACTGCTGCACGTTCGGGTTATTCTACTGCTCAAGATAGCAATGGACTTGTTGCCTTCGTTGGTGGAAACACTCAAAGTCCTGTTGCACTCTTTGACCAGACCACAAATTCTTGGATTGATACTGGCAGATTCTTTGGTGCTTCGGCGACTGCCACCATCCCAGCGACCATCAGCGGATCTTCTTCCACACCTTCATCTTCGTCGACAGCCTCCTCGACAAGCACACCTGGGGCGGCGCCTATCAACAACAAGCATCCCCACACGTCCCTCATTTTGGGAGCCACTCTTGGCTCCATCCTTGGTCTGATCGCACTGCTGCTAATCTTGCTTCTTCTCCTCCGGTGGCACCGCAGAAGAAAGGCCGAAGCCGCCAGGGAAGAGAAAGATGGACACAGACTTAGTTTTGCAGATCGAGGTGATCCTGATATGGTCGAAGCTGGTGGCGCTGTCAGCCATCTTAATAACAATCAAAACGAGAAGCCTGGTACACCTAGTTCTGGCACTTGGCTTGGAACTGGCACGCGACCACGGTCTGGTACACTACGCAGTGAGTCCAGTCGTACTCAGTTAATAACACCACAACGCGGTGATTATGGAACGAACATGTCATCCAATCCTCTACCTGAGCTTCAAAGACCTATGCCAGCACGCGTCAATCCCGGTGTGCCTTCGATTATTCCTGAAGTCGATTCACGACCAAACTCGGATTTCTTGGCATTGCCAAATGCTCCTGCAAGTAGGAGTTCAGCTGGATCTGGCTGGAGTGGATACTTCACACACAACACCAAGCCTGCTGTAATCAGAGCACCATCGGCTGCTGTTATTAATCCGGCCGAGAGAACAAATCTAACACCACGAAATTCGATCCTCGCACCACTCTTCCAGCGTTCGTGGTCGAAGCGTGACACTCTTCTGAATTACGAGCAGATGCAGCCTGATGAACATGATTGCACAACACACGGGCCTACGAATATTCCTGAAGTATCACTTGCACCTCAATTCGACGCATCAAGAGTCAGCCAAGAGTTACTAGCACCAACAGCAGGAGTTGCACAAGTGGTGCAGGGACTGCGTCCTGGTACATCATCTACTGCTCCACGCTCGAGACATGGCCATTCTAGAACCATCAGTAGCGCGGCAAGCACGATGAATGGTTCCTCTGTCTTCACACATGACCCAATCGAACAAGATGGTCATTGGACACCAGTCACACGAAATGATTGGTCAACACCTGACCCTGTCCGCCGAACAGTTGCCAGCAGCTTTTATGGTGGTGACGAACCACATTCGGACAACTCAGACCCAGACGGTGCAGTTCCCAGTCCAAGTTTACTGCCAGGAGCCAAGGATGGCAAGAACGGTTGGACTGGTATGGCGAGTCCAAAGATGCCTATCTCAGAAGTGCTAGGCCATGAAAGTCCTACACCAAAGGCTAGAGTCATGTCTGCGTCGAGAGCGACACCGGTACCTGTTATGCAAGGAAAGTATGATCGACCACATTTTGGAAGTGTAGAAGGATCACCGAATCCGATGGTCTCGACGAAAGAAAATGCGACTGATAACATGGATTGGTTACGACTGCCTGCGAAGACGACGTGATGATGCAGAATGCGATGCATTTCTTGTTTTCCTTTTTTGGAATGATTTCACGTATAAGCGATGGTGTTGATGGAGTTTCGGGTTGACTGATTCATGATCTTGACGCAGACTGATGCAGAGCTTGAGGACGATGGATGGGTAGAGGCGATTAATAGATAGTTGTTTCATAGTTGTAATGAGAACGAACATTGTTGTCTCATAATTCCAACCTTGCCGTCGATCCTCATCGGTGTAATCTACATGCCGGCCCCCACAGAAATGACGACGTCGATCTCCTCTTGACTTTTGACAGGATATATTCTCTGTATATCACGCGACATGCAAGAAACAATTATATCTGTGAAGTCGTCTGTGTAGAAGCATCTATATGTACCATTATTCTCTCGCTGGTGTGTGACTGTACAAGAAACAAGTATTATGCCGCGCTTCGGCAACCTCTTTGGCGGTGGCTCTGCCTCGAGCACAACCGCTAACTCTGTCGCCTCCTCCCGTCACCCGTCTACAACCTCCCTTTCCCACCCCCAACTCTCCGAGCTCGAAAATCTCGAGTCCGCCCTCGCCGCCACCGTCCACATCCTCAACGACGACCTCGCTACCGCAGAACTTCGGCTAAAGGAACATGACTCCCCTTTCCACAAACTGGGACTTGCGACGATGAGCTTCATGAAGGCCGTACTGAGTTTTGAGAACGAGGCGATGAAGGAGGCGAGTGAGCGGTTGGGCGATGCTGCGGGGAGTGCCGGGACCGAGTTTGCGAAGGCGCAGAAGATGGGGGCGAGAGGGGGGTTTTTCGAAAGTGAGATTTATGAGAGAGGGACGCAGTATAGCCTTAGTCAGGCGGAGGCGTGGATATTGGGTGCTGTGGTGGGGATTTTAAACTTTTCGACGGTGGGTGTTCGAATCTCCTTCTGCCTTCTGCCTTTTTTCGGGTAGTGTTTAGCTTGAACTTGCTAATGTGATATATGAGTTCAGATTGAGGCAATGCGCGGGTTCATCAATGTCCGGAAGGCGTATCTCGTTATGGATGCTGTGGTTGAGAGGGAGAGGGTGTACGCGGAGAAGCACAAGGGAAGTAGTGGTCCGAGGAGGAGTGTCGAGCAGTATGGTTCAGCGCGGCAGTCAGTGGAGGCAGCAAGACCGACAGAGAGAAGTCATGTTACTGCTCTAGGTGGTGCAAGTGCTGCAAGTCGAAATGAAGACCTGCGACATGAAGAGGATTCAGATGATGATGACTTTGTGGATGCACCACAGTGGCATGTTGGACCTGTCCCTAACACAGGCTATCTTGGTCACGCTAGCATGACAAACAATATGGCTGATCTTACACTACACGACAACAAGCAGACCGCCGAACCTTCATCAGCACGCAATTTAACCTCGACAGCACCACCTCCCTTCGATGACCAAGATCTAGGCACTGACGACAGCGATATCCTCCCGCGCCACCTGATCAACAACGACATGGACGCCTATATCCACTCCAGCACACACCTTTTCTTCGGCCTCCTCCAATTAATGCTCTCGCTCATCCCACCAACAATGTCCCGTCTTCTCTCCACCATCGGTTTCTCTGGGTCCCGCTCCCTCGGTCTGCAAATGCTGTGGCGTGCCGCTGACTTCCCTAATCTCAATGGAGCAATGGTATGCTACTATCTCTTCACGAACAGTATTCAATAAGCCAATCGCTAATGAATCGACGCACGTGCAGGCAGGCATAATCTTGACATCCTACTACACCGGCCTCGTCGCCTACCTCGACATTCTTCCCGCCACAGGACCCGGTGCCTTTCCCATTGAAAGGTGCAAGCGTCTGATTCGGCAGATGAGAGATCGGTATCCAAAGAGTACGCTGGTGATGTTGCAAGAGGTCCGCATGTTGACGACGGAAAGGAAATTGGGTCAGGCTGTGGATATGATTAGCACTGCGCCTGAAAGCGGGATGAAGCAGGTTCAAGCACTGCAGTGGTTTGAGAAGAGCTTGGATTGTATGTATGCGCATCGTTATCTTGAGTGCGCGGATGGATTCGAGAAGTGTATTACGTTGAATAATTGGTCGCACGGATTGGTGAGTGCTGTTGTGGCGCATTGGCTCGTATCTTGTTGACATTCGTACAGTACATCTATATCGCAGCGATCTGTCATGTCGAACTCTACCGCACGCATCACGCCTCCAATCCATCTCTCGCTGCCAAGCACGCCGAAAAAGCCACTACTCTTCTCCACAAAGTGCCCGAAAACACCGGCAAGAAGAAGTTTCTTTCCAAAGGACTTCCCTTTGACATTTTCGTTAACCGAAAGTACGCCAAATGGACAACTCGCGCCAAAACGATGGGCGTACCGCTCATCGATGCCGTTGGGGTCAGCCCAGTAGAGGAGATGATTTTTTGGTGGGGTGGATACGCAAGGATGGGCGAGAAAGAGCTAAAGGAGAGTTTAGTCCGCTTAAGCTGGAGTGATGGCGGTGGTGGAGCTGTGGTTCAGTCGCTTGGTAGCGCGCAACCAACGAATCCAAAGGCGGCGGAGATGTGGAAGAAGGACAGTGCAGATGAACACACCATTCTTTATTTCTTGCGCGCGACGGTGCTGAGGCAGTTGGGACATGTGGATGCGGCGCAGGCGATGCTACGCAAAGAGCTGATTGTGAGGCACCCCAATGGCGCGGAAGTCCAGGCGATTAAGAACGCGGATACGTGGCCGCTACCTGTTGCGAGGTATGAGATGGCAGTGTGTTATTGGGTGAGAACGGCAGAGGGGAGACGGATGGCGCAGGCGGAAGCGATGGGTGCGGCTGTCACGAAGGGATCTGAGACTATGTCGAGGTGTGGTAGTGCTGTTACTGATAGAGATCAAGTGACGGATGATGAGGGAAGGACATTTAGTAACAGACAGGCTCTGGAGCTCTGCCGGGAATGGTTGGAAAAGGTCCAAGGTACGGTTGATACTTGGGAGTTGGAAAGTAGATTTGGGATGAGGATTTCGACTGCGAGGGAGACGCTGAAGGGACTTGGAATTGGGTTGTGATGTAACTTGTAATTGGGTAGGATCTTGTCTCAGATATAGTACGTCATGGGGAACGATCCACAGCATGCTTCAGTTGAACTCGATACTACCTACCCCGTTTCGAAATTGAGTATCCATCCAGTCATCTTCACAACCTAGGATATAGCTGAATTTGTACTTTGATCCGCACCCATCCTAGGCCTACCTTAGTCAGAGTGTAATAGGGTGGAAGGGGTCTAGCCAATACAAAAGTACTCCAGCACTCCTCACTAGGGTTTAGGAGAGAAGTATCGGAATCGGATATCGACATCTGAACTGGGGTAGGTATGCTGCTGAACGATGTCTGTTCATAGCTGATAACGTGCCCTCGGTGGCGACAATTGATGTAGATCATACCACGACTGTAATTAGTACACATCTTGTTACGTATGGTCGCTTTGTCATGTCCTCCTCGCACTTGAGTTGTTGTTGTTGCTCCATCAACGCCAAGACATGCCCTTTCCTGTTTTGGCCTGTTAGCCGTTTCACGACAACCGACCCAAACCTTCCATTTGCATCATGTCCAGCAATCTCAGCTCGTCTCATCTCAAACATCATCAATCTCGAGTTGCACTTTGCGCCTGTCGCAACACACTGCTGTCCATCCAATATCAACCCCGTCAACTACCATCAAACTGTCCGGGCCATCATCTCCTCCGTCGTTCACGTCCGAGTACCACCGGCTTGACGTCGACTATACAAGAAGACATAAATCAATCCAATCGGAAGATTCAGTCGATCTCCCGCCAGCATTCGCATCGTCGGTCGCGTCTGGAGAGTCGCCGTTAGACGGGCTTGACAAAGTCGGCGATCAGCCTGACCACGCACAAACAGACACCAAGAAAGACGGCCGTACCAAGCCTAGTGAAGATACAGAACCACCACCACCCTACGACGAAGGAGCGAGTCCGCTAGACTTTCTCGCTTATACAATGGCTGCGAGCATAATCACGCAAGTGTCTCAAGGGGGAGGAGGAGCTGGCTTGAGCAATCTTGGTGGTCAGGGACATCGGGATAAGAAGCACAATACAGAGGAGACTAACAACCGCAACAGGCGTCGGATCAGACGAGAGTGTTACGCTGGACTTGCGGTATGTCTAGTCTAGGAAGACAATAACAACACCAATCACTGATTCGAAAATAGTGGCACGCGCTTCGTTCTGTCAAGAGACGAACTCCTCACCCTGCCCGAATTCGTCCTCCTATCACTCTTCCCAAATGGCATCCTACCCGATTCACATATGAACTTCCTTGATTCAGATGTACACCCCGTTGATGTTAGTAATCCCCGCAAGCGTTTGAATCACAAATCCATTCATTACACAATGTCACTCCTCCATGATCCCAATTTCCACACCTCTGACTTTTACATCTACGAATCGCAGTATGATCCAGTATCATTACAATTCATGCTCGACTTCTTCCGAGTCATTGCACAAACCATTCCCACCCGAGCGCCATCACCGAATGGAGCTGAAGAAGCAGTAGCGGTCGAACCTATGCCAGGTTCAGCGAGAGATATGCTGCAAGGGAGGGCAGGTATCATCGTGCTAAGGGAAGATCTCGACTATTATGTTATTCCACCACATCCAGACGTCGACGCACATGAGATGATGGAGATTAAGCGGGCAGCTGGACAAGCTCTTCTCAAGCAAAATGGCATTTTCTCTGGGCTTCGCAAGAGTGATGATATCGGATCAACGGAACAGCATTTGATTGAAATGTTGACAGCAGGGTGAGTTTGACTTGTATTCAGCAGTCACATTCTACGAATCTGACAACAACAGTGGCTTCGACCCAGATGCAAGGTGGGGCCATCGTGCAGGTGAGCCTAAAAAGGCAGTCGTCTGCAGCATCGCCCTTGCGAGACATCGTGAGGATATCGAGGGTGACACTGCCGCCAATAACATGTCTGCGAAATTGCTACTCTTCTGGCGAAAACCAGCTCGAAGATGTTGGTGGGAAGGCGTTCAACTGGACAATGTCGAGGGTGTCAACGGAAAGCTGAAAGTTTGGGTTCGTCGGGTATGGACTTTGGAGATGGTAAGTCTTATGTTACATCACAATTTACACATGCACTAACGAGAACGAATAGAG
>Ga0160428_1000591_pt1 | contig 38028 bp, 27 predicted proteins | sample SolpanmetagenomM_FD_108198 | JGI IMG/M metagenome (GOLD analysis project Ga0160428, IMG submission 108198) | Solar panel surface microbial communities from Lawrence Berkeley National Laboratory, California, USA - M | ecosystem: Engineered > Built environment > Solar panel > Unclassified ... | reverse complement strand
TACCAGCGCGGGTAGTGCCATAGCGTTTGACGTGTTGGGTTTGCCCACAATGCTTACAGGTGACTGCTTCTAAGACCATTCACAAAGATACTCTATTCAACGCAGTTAGGCCACTACCAAAAATAGCAATGAGGCTGTACATTTTCTTTATGATCGTATTTATGATTACTTGTCTCCTGGAGCAAAAAATATGTTTTTGGCTATCAGTTTATTAGTAAGCGAAACGGATTTGTCAAATTTAGTGAGTAAATTAAAATTTATTCTTAGTAAAGAAAATAAAGAAGAGGAGTTTCAAGCTACTTTAAACGAATTAATCAAGCTAAAAATACTAGAATTAGAAAATAAAGATTTCTTTAAGGTTTATTCTTCTGAAATATTTAGATTGATGAAAAAATATTATCAAAACAAAGGAGATGAGTATGATGGCAGTATTACGAGTAGATTTAATCTTATCAATAATAATAGGAAACTAGATACTGAATTTGCCTTACTAGAAGATGCTGACTCAAGCCGAATAATAAGCACTGAGGAAGAGGTTGAAAATAAATACAGATACATACTTAACAGAGATAAATCACCATTCGAAGTTAAGCTTAAAGCATTAATAAACTATGGGTCCTATTTAATCTCATATAAAAGCAAACTAGATAAAGCATTAAAACTATATGATGACTATAATCATATATTTAATAATAACAAAGATTTTATTTTAATATATTCTCGATCATGTTGGTCTGAGGGCTCTGAAGAAAGGAAAGCTCTATCAATTCAGATTCTGCAAACATTTTTAGCAAAAAGACCTCAAATTGCTGAGGCTGATTATTTAGAAATATTAGGCACACTCATGACATATAAATCGGTCATGGCTGTTGCAGACAGAGAAGATCTTAAGGAAAAGTACCGTTTTAAAGGGATATCAAAACTTAATTATTTAAAGGCTTACCAAGCACAAAAGGAAAGATTCTTGGAGATTTATCATCATCCAGGTTTAAGACTGTATAATTTTATTAAAGATCGTGATTTAATGGAAATGAAGGCTAATATAAGAAATCATGTGTTAGACGGCCTGACTCATTTCGTTGAAATCTGTATTCGATTGAATAAAGTAGAACTTGCCAAGGAAATATGTCAACTTGTAATTAGAAATGTTCCGCAAGATTTTCACAAAGCGTTTGAATCGAAACTTAGCAAGATAGGAAGAATTGATGAACAGGATAAGTTGAAACACAATAAAAATGAGTCCGATTTGGGAATAAAACTTAAAGAAGCTTTAAGTAAAAAATAAATGCTCATTTCTTTTAGAAAAAAGTGAAACAAAGAATGAGCATACTATATTTATTTGGTGGATACATATCCTCCTCCTATAGAGCTATCCAAGTGCTTTAACAATATATTTGGTTGATTTGAAGAAATTGACGGACAGAAGAAGAAAGACCAAGGACGCACACTTAGCTCGTTTGCTAACAAAGATTTAAGTTTTGATGCCTTAAGATCAGCGTATGTGTAAGCCTCGGCGATGAAAGGGTTTGATAATGTATGACTAGTCTGAGCGCTGTAAATAGAAACTTCACTGCGTTCCGTTACACCTAGTTCTATGAGCATGGGTAATAAAGCGTCTAAAGCTATGTCAATGGTTCGCGTACTGCCGTACTGAGCAGCTATTCGCTCTGCCACGTATTGTCGACTAATACGAGACTGAACTTTAAAACCTGTAGCAAAAGCAATAGTTAAGTCATAAGCGATTGGATAGGTGCAGACTAACAAGCACAGACAGAATGCTTGACGGTCAGGAATAGGCAACTGCTGATAAACGTCTGCGTTCATCGTTTTGCGAAGAGCAGTCAAGAGCGCTGTTGACTTGGTTAAAATATGATAAGCGTATGTTACAGCTTTATTTAATCTATTGTCACCTTGTGTAAACTCTTGTAGATCTCGCCGTAGAGCAAGTCGGTCTGTTATACCGTCTTCTAAATACCGGATAAGACCTCGGTCAAGTACAGAAAACGGTACTCGTTGATTGATACCAATGTATTTACGGGTTTGTTGATTCATACTTTAATTAAGGGCACAATCACTTCCCAAAAGTGACTGCCGCCATGGGTAATGATTGTCTGATGCTCGACTGTGAAGGCAGATGTGTCGCGAAGATAGACCGACTGGTCGCGAATTCCGGTGTCAAGCTGCGGATTTTGTTCTTTGAAAGAAGAGGCCAGTAGCATGTTCGAAAACTGAATGTGACGCTTGCCACGAGACATAGCCCCTATTTTTTCGACTAACTTTAAATTTTTTACCCCTACAGCCTCTACATTACCATGATCCGCTGTTATATAACACGTGAAGCCATTTAGCTTCAGATCGGTAATTATGGGCAAGACAGGTCCACTGTTGATCCACTGCTGGGTAGCGTGTTCAAGCTGACTGTTACCCAAAATAGTTCCGTGCATCAGGTTATCCAGATCATTGCAAACCAGCCCTAACCGGACAACTGCGCTTGATTGGTTCATGAGCGAAAAGGGGGCCGTAAAACTAAACGTATTGTATTGCACTTGATTAGGTTGTAACCCGGTGGTTTGCCAATACTGCTCAAATAGCTTACCCTCCTTGTGATTATCAGTAGTCATATCAGGGCGGCTTCCTTTAAATAGGGCCTGTCGGGACCAAGCCGTAATGGTTGGAATAAACGCTATGGTAGCTCCAACTAGTGGTGTTAAACCGGAATTAACAAGGGCGTCGACCAGCATCTGTCCTTGCCATATGTTCATGCCGTCTATGACAATCAAAGCCTTCTTCTCGCTGGGTTGTGCATGCATATAATCCAACACACGACTAACGACAGCCGGTCGTTTAATTGCGCTGAGAGAGAACAGACTTTCGTAGGAAGTGTCCAGAAATGACTGGAACTGCCTGTTTATCAACGGTACAACGTCATCCAATCGATCCATTTCCGTTTTGTCAGGCCAGGTTATAGCCCAATGCATAGCTTGAGCCAGAATAGCCACTCGCTCAAACCAAGCATCGGGCGCTGTTGCTGGATGATCAAGATAAGTACTTACCTTATCCAATATTCGATTAAACTCTGTTTTGTGGGGAGCTGCCAGCGTTCGCAAATAGGCTTGAATTACTGAATTAGAACCGGCCGCATGTTCATTCACTTTCCGTAACGCTTGAACAACACGGTGGCGGTCAGGTCTAGTTTTAAGGGAATCAGCGTCAATATTGTAGACGTGTTTCAGAAGCCATTTTAGCGTTGCTTCGCGTCCCAGATGAGCGTACTGTCGCACGACTGAAATAGCCGTTAAAGCGGTGGCTGACAAACCTTGAAGTGTAGCTGCATCCAACAAGGGAAATAAGTCGCGCAACCCCACCTCTACTAGATAGGTATTCGTGGCCATATCAGGCAACGGTCGATATCCGGCGGGTACTAGCAGTATCGTTGGTTGAGTAATGTCATTACAGCTCACTTCGTAATGAATACGAACTTGCCAAGGCGTTTCCGCACGGAACAGGCTATGGCCAACCTGTTCGATAGCCCGACGCAGTTCGGCATGAGCAAGAAGCCCATTGCGATCATGCAGCAGAATACATCGTTTGTGGGTAGCCGTAGCCAGCTGTATGTACCGATCAATCCACTGGTTCATTCTTAGGTCAGTTCGAGCATGAGCAAACAACGCAGGTCAGGAATAATTTGCCGGGCCTGGTCAAAATTAGCTTGCCAGGCAGCTCGTTCGCGCTGAAGCCTTAGCAACCGGGCCTGTCGGATGTTTTCGATACCAACCCGTGCTAATTGCCGTTCCTGAAATGAGAAAGCACGTTCCTTGTTCAGCCGAATTATCTCTGTGTTAGCCGTCATAGTTGCTTCCATGTCCGCGTATTTATCAGCCAACGTTTCCTCCGCCAGCGTGCTTTGTCTGGACATGACATCCTTTGCTGCTTCTCCCTCTATAACCCCTACGCCCTTCAGATAATCTATCTCCGTACTTAGCTTGCTCCAGATATCTTGTGCAAAGGCTGCATATCGGTCACCGTCGGGTGTGCAAAATAACGGGTAAATGATTTGCTGCTCCTCAAATTCGTTCTTTACCATTAGCTGCCATAAACTCCACCATCCAGCCGCCGACTTCCCCGTATTCAGTTGCACACGGGGTATGGGTTGTCCATCGCTGCACGGTACGGCGTCGGCCAGTATGGTCTGAACAATTTCATGCTGTAACGATAGTACTTCTGGAATCGGATTATTAAGTCCTTCTTTGACATCGTAGGTATAAATCTGTTCGTTCCGGCCAGGGAAGCGAAAACTAACTCCGGCCGTCGTATAGGTGTAGGGGATTGCCTTCGTCTTGAGGTAGTGCTTGGTTAGGGTTTCGAGCCAATTAGGCAGTGGACTATACCGAACCGCATCGGCTTTTTCGGTCGTGATGGCTACCGAAGTTAAGATAGGCAGTACCCCTTCAGTACTTTGATAATCGCGAAGCTTCTCTTTAATATCTTCCAGCCAGGTCTCGCTTTCAGCCTCAAAGCGGCTGGGATTGAGCAGCGAAGTAAGGTACAGCTGGCTTAGCCGTCCAGTTTCCAGCGTACTGTCGAGTACGTCGGAGGTTTTATCAATACCCATCTCGGTCATGATCTGGGTTAATTTGGTTTCGATGACCTCATATACCCGCCGATCAATGGAATTGTCGAGCAATAAGTTTAGGGCCAGCACCTCGTATGGTTGTCCGATCCGGTCAACACGACCAATACGTTGCTCGACAACCATGGGATTCCAAGGCATATCGAAGTTAATAACGATGTGGGCAAACTGCATGTTGAGCGATTCGCCAGCCGCGTCGGTTGAGACAAGAATCTGCGCTGACTCCTTAAACTTTTTCAGCGCGTCGATACGCTGCTCAAAGGCCATCGACCCGTTGATGGCTTCGCAAACGTAACCTCCCTGTTCGGTCAGTACACGACGCAGCATACTTTGTGTACTGGTAAATTCAGTAAAGAGCAGAAATTTCAGATCAGGATTGTTTTCGGCGCGTTTCAGTGTTGCCAGTTTATCCATTAGAAACTCAACCTTAGCATCGGTTTCAGTGGCCAGGCAATCGCGGGCATCGCGAACCAGTCCCTGTAACTGCTCCAGTTCGGTGGCGTAACCGGCTTCGGCTTCGGCCACCATCGAATTGAGGTGCGCTTCAAAATCCAGTTCAAGCTGTTCCACATAATCACTGTCGGTCATGCCTGCCAACAGATTTGTCGCATTCAGGCTGCCCCGTTCGCCCGATAAGCGTTCGGCCCGACCCTGCATGGCTTCCAGAATAGCCTGGGTGGAACTGCTCATCAGGCGCTGAAACAGAATCATTACAAAACCATAGGATGTATTCCGGGTTTGCCTGGCCAGATTAAAACCGCTGATTACATATTGACTGACGGCTTCATAAAGCCGCTGTTGTTTGCGGTGCCGAACTGTATCATACTTTACTTCGATCGTTTCGGTTAGTCGTTTGTTGAAAAGTAGTTTGCCCGTATAATCGATGGCCTGCCGTTTCTCGGTACGAACGACGTAGGGTTCGAGTTCGTGAATCGTAGGGGCTCCCTCTCCGGCGAAAGCGTCGTTATCTAGCAGCCGGAGAATACGCCGAAAATGGTCGGACTTACCCCGGTGAGGGGTGGCCGACAACAGCATAACGTTGGGGATGGCACTGCACAAAATGTCGGCCATCTGGTAACGGCCAACTCCGGCGTTACTGCCACCTACTTTATGGCATTCGTCGATGACCAGCAGATCGAAGTCGGCATCGAGCACGCTCTGAATGCGGTACCGGTTATGCTCAGCTACTTTCTCCCGGTTCCAGCCCTGTCGGCCCTCGACGGGTTTGAGCGCATCCATCGGCACGATCAGGAAGTTATGCTGCGTCCAGATGTTGATCTCGTTGTCGGCTTCGAGCCGGGTAAAGGTCCGCGTAAGGGTGTTGATATAGTCGGTATCGTATATGTGGAAGTTTTCATTGAAGTGTTTCTTCAATTCCTGTTTCCACTGGAGCATGGCCGACTTAGGCACGATAATCAGAGCCCGTTTGACGACGCCACGTAGCTTCAACTCTTTTAGCACCAGACCCGTCTCGATGGTTTTCCCCATGCCCACCTCGTCAGCCATCAAAAAGCGTAGGAACTGGCCCGACATTACTTTTTCGAGTGCCAGAATCTGGTGGGGCAGCGGCACAATGTTGCTTTCAAAAGGTGCTAGCATGATCTGCGTTTTCACCTCGTTCCGAATGCGGGCAGCCATAGCTTTGAAAGCCAGTTCATTGACTGACACCGTAGTGTCAGGTATTTCCAGATCGGCCTCGGGTACACATCTTACTTCACCAGTGGACAGGATACGGATCTCGGCAATGCGCTTGCCGAAGGTACTGGTAGTTGAGAGGATTTCAACGTATCTGTTCTGGTACTTCATTAGGTAGGAAAGGTGGATACGAACTATGCATTCTGTATGCAATAGTCGTTGTCTGCTCTGTTACTTGTTGTCTTCTACGTTGTTAACCTGTTCAAATACATCGTCGTTAGACGTATCAGTAACCTGCACTGGCTCTTTTTTCGGTTTGTCAAAATCCATCAGGTAATCAATCAATCCGTAAACGAGCGTACAGGATTCCATTTTCGCTGCACGATGGCCCCCTGCCACCCAATACTCGTGATTGCGTTTGGCTCGATTAACGGCTAATTCTCGACGAAGACGCCCGGTTTTGGGGTCTATACTTTCTAATTGATCGAAAAAGTCCTCTGAAATAGCTTTGCTCCCCTCGCTATCGTAATGAGCCTCGGGTTCTATATATCTATTGATCTTGTCACCATAGTTGTCACGATGTAAGCCACCGCCCTGATGGTCTTCAAAATGTAAAATCAACCAATATTCAAACGATTGATTGGACCATGCAATCCCAAAATCGTTTTGTTCAGCCAATCGAATTGCTTTATGAAAAGCCTCGTCTCCGAAGTCGTCTTTATCGAAAACTACCCATACTTTTTCGTAGTTTCCTTTCTGCTGAAGCTGAATGGCTCTTTTGACCAACGATAGCGTATTATACCCTTCACCAACAGTTTTGACTGTAACTGATCGGAATCTGAGTTGATCAAAATAATTTGGTTCGGTGTTTTCACCATCGCAGACAATGAGCACGATGGGCGATTCTTGTATAGTTGGCTCTTTAGCTTTTAAAACTGGACCGTTCCTGCGTCGTTCTTTTGCGGCTCTTAGCTCTTCCTTGTGGCGTTCTTTATTTTGACGCTCATCGCTGTTCTTGCTCCGCATGTGTCACTCAGTTGGCTGGTGCAACAACTGATTGAAATAATTCAGGTGGGGCACACCTGCGTATCGGCCGTCTAAGTATTTCCGTTCGAAATCATCGCCTTTTTTGACCGTATCCGTCTTGAAATCGCCCAGTGAATACAGTGTAACAGCCCCGTAGCGATCTTTTTCGGTGAACCAGATTTGGTCTCTTCGGAAATGTCCCGAAGCCAGTAGATTCGTGTCGTGCGTATTAAAAATGAGTTGAGCTTGCTTTTGGTTGAGCACCGGCGAGTGAAACATCTCTACAATCTTGCATACCAGGTTAGGGTGTAACTTTGAATCCAACTCATCAACAAATAGTACGTAGCCATTATCCAGCACGTCTAAAAGCGGGCCTGTAAGCGCAAAGAATTTTTGCGTTCCTGCCGATTCATCATCAACCATTGAGAACATGGCATCATCAACTGGTAAACGAAGTTCGTTATACTGTTTGTGGACCGTATTGATACTAGCCCATACCGCTTTCTTCTCTTTAAACTGTTGTTTTAGTGTCTCCCTCAGTGGCTCAGGCATGTCAGAGGGAAGTTCATCACTTTCTTCAACGGCATAGTCAACAATACTTAAATCGGCTGCCTGAAGTAATTTAAGTACTCTTTTCTTGAAGTCGGAGTCCTTTGAACGACGGGCTGTGTAAGCTTGGGATAGTTGCAGCCCCGATAGGCCACGAAGAGTACCAAACCACTCCAGTACATTACGGGCGTGCTCATTGTTATATTTAGCAGCAAATGACACCAGCAAGACGTTCTCAAGAATTTGATTAGTCTTGATGGCCTCTTTTATGACGCCTACGCTAAACGAACGATTGGCGTCGATACCTTCTGTATCGCGATAGAACACCTGCGTTTCTTTGGCCGTCCGAACGTCTTTAGGATTACGGTAGTAGAACCACTCGGCTAGAACACGTTCGGATGTCGCTTCAAAACCATAGCGATACAGTATATCCTTATGGATAAAAACAATCTCAAACTCGGTTGGCTCCTCAACAGATACCGTACTTAACCGAAACGGTTCAACTGGCACGGCATCACCGGCGGTACTTTCCTTAGAGGAATTGCGAATAAATTGGCCAAAATCTGATAGGGCTTCAATCAGTTTGCTTTTGCCACTCGCATTAGCACCGTAGACCACCGCACTTCTGATCAGTCGAAGCCCAAACTTGGGCACATCAATAATGTTATCAAGTAAAGTGTCTTTATCGTAATTCGATGCGATAAGGCTCAGTTCTGCTTTCTCACGAAAGGTCTTGTAGTTGCGAAGGCTGAATGTAATGAGCATAATAATAGGTTTTTTGCCTGTTATTATGCAAATAAACGCCTTATTTTGAAAAATTGCGCATAACAGTTTATAAATAGCCTCCTTTCGCTCTTGCTTGAGCAAGTATTTTCCTACCAGCTGGAAAAACGGGAAAATTCCCGTTTTTCCACATTTAGTGTGTCTCTACCTTAGGCAATATCAACCAGCTCAGTGTGGTAAATTGTATTTAATGACACTATGAAAATACTGATTGTTCTTTTTTTAACCATCGTCATAGCTCCGCAGGTTTGTCGTGCTCAAACGACCGGATCAGGTTCAACATCGGTTGCTGACTTGAGTTTTTCCATCAATACCAATCTACTTATAAATCAAAAATATTTTGAGAAACAAGGAAATGACGTACTAAGCAGTAAGATCCAGACTGTTAGCAGCGTGTTTAGTGAAATCAACTCAAGTTCAACGGAGTTTCGCCCAAGCCCAGAGTATTTAGCTGCGCTAAGAGGCTATGACAAAGCTATCTCAGTATTGCAAAAAATGTCACAGCCCGTTGCGCTACAGATTCTGAATGACATTCAGGCAGATATGGAAGCTAAGATGCAACGGGGAAACAGTATGAGGTTAGATGATAAGCTGACAAGGCCTGTGAAGGTAAAGGTTGTTACACGCCGGATTGTCGATGGCAAAGAGGTGGACGTACCAGGATGCATGATCAAATACAAACTTTGGTTTCTGCGGAACGAACAAAGCCCCTTGTTTAACTTCTCCAACCCTACCCTTCAGGCAGAAAAATCAATTACGCCGGGTAACTATGATATATGGGCCGAGGTCCCCGGCTCTGCCAGACAGTATCCTGTGAAACGATCGCGAACGCGTATCCCTGATGTCGATGGCGATGATATCATGACAATCATTTTACTACTCAATTGATGGATCCACATTATGAAGGCGTTTTTCGATAAACTCCAGGAACATTGGGTAGTGATGGTGCAGATAGCGGTCTGGGTGGGGTCGGCACTGAGCAGTTTTCTATTGCCGCCACCCTTAGACTATATGGGAATCGATCAGGGTAGTTACAACCCGTTTATCCAATTTCTGACAACGCTATTGATTGGCTTTATTTTCTTGCCAATACGTACTCGCTCAGTGCGGATATACACTTGGTTCTGGTGGAAGATCGCTTTGGGCTTCGTGGTTGGCGGTATCATTGGCTTTCTGGTCTACCAAAGTTTTAAGGTAACCCGTTCAGTGGAGTATCCGGAGCGGAGCCGGAATTACAAGATTATCGGAAATACACTTACGCGCAGAGCACAAAAAAGCTTAGAGCAAGGAGAAGCTGCCTCTGTTGAAGAGCTGATTATGGATGTGGGGGGCGATGCACGTAAACTTTGGCCCATACAGGAAATCAGATACAATACCATTCTCATGCTCGCCCTCTACAGCCTGTGTCAGTTCCTGTTCACGGTTGGTATTATCACCCTACTGCAAGCAATTGATTGTCAGCTTAAGGAGGAGCCAATCCCAGCCCAAGATGATCCATCTTTAGTCGAAACGTCATAATACATGGTTATGAAGTGGTTTCTACAAGTCAGGCAGTTGAGCACCACATTTGTGCTAGTTCTGTGTAACTTATTGATGTATTACCAGCCGGCGTCAGGGCAATCGGGCGGTGATTTACCAGCCGGCATTCGTGAGTTGAACACGTCGGATGCGCTGGAGCGGATGCTGGCCGAGGAAGCAGCTCGTTTGGACCGGGCGATTGGCTTCTCCACGCCAATTAGGATTACCAACGGTGATATTGAGGCAAAACCGCAATTAGGCATCCTTATCAACAAAAAAGACATTCAAAAGTATTTTGATAAGTCGCAGGTGCATCAGATGCGAGATGTAATTCGGGTGGTTCTGGCTCATGAGAAAGCCCACTGGGTACAATTCCGAGACCCACGTTATGGCTTCCAAATTCTTCGGTGGGATCTGGAACGGAAACGAATTATGGAATGCCAAGCCGACATTATCGCCGGAAAGTGTTGGCGGGAAGCCTTCGGAATTGAAAGCTTTAAACGGCTCGAAGCCAACCCGCTTACGTCGGAAACGGCAAGCGATAAGCCACAGTTTTATGCGAAAGATATTTTGCAGTTAGCCTTTGATTTGGGCAAATACGAAACTAATTCCAATAACGGAAATGATACTCACCCCAGTCGACAATCCAGACGAGTGGCTTTCCGGCTGGGGATGGCCGTTGGTGGTCTTGATTTTGCGAACCGCGAGATAGACCAGTTATCCCGGCAACCAGCCAGTGCGGATCGGGATCAACTTATCCAATTGTATAGAGGTAGCATGAACATTACTATGTATAAGACCCAGTTCTACCCCCAACAGCGGGACATGCTGGACTGGAGCTACTGGCAGGCCAGCCGTATTGTACATTACAGCAGTTCGGCCAGCAAGGATATCAGCATTACAGTAAATCGAGAGAAATGGAGCCGCAATCCCGAACACCCTTACGTTACCTATTCTATTAGCTTTCAGAATACCGGTACACGACCCATCCGGAGCGATTTCGCCATTCAATGCGATGCGTTCCCAAAAGATGATCGACAGGATACAAAAGCGTCGTTGCTAATTGACTCAAAATCTTACCGGTTTACGCTCCAGCCAAACGAAAAGAGGACCATTCGGGATTCGCTTATGATTGCGCTGTCCAACGACGTAGACGCTAGTAAGTATGTAACCGTATTGACGCTGCCGCCCATGCCAACCTCACTTATGAGGTTTGAATATACCGACGGTCGGGCACCAGGCGGGGGCGATTTAAGTCAATCGGCTGAGTTTGCGACTAAGTCCACAGAACCGATCAAAAATGATTTGTTACCCATACTTACCATGTATCTTGGAGAAACTAAGAATGGCTTTCAAAAATTGGTCGCCGGGCCAAGTATTCGCTATCTATACGAAGTCGATACTGATCGGGTGGTACAGTACGGCTTTACTCCGTATGAGAACTTAATAGAAACCAAAATTATCAGCAGTGCGTATAATCGGTATTCACCTTACGTGGCCGTTACGCTCCTTCAAACACTCAGTCCTACGGAACGTCGCAATTTATTCGACGACCTGAGTCGACGTCTGGGCGCAACCCAGGGCCTAACCCGCGTGCCATTGACCGACGGAACTGATCCAAATCAAGTGGCTCTTTTTAGCTACGTTGGCGCTGAAGATTACTATGTAGCACTGGCTTGGATAAAAGACCCCAATTCCCGCTACGAGGTTATGCTGGTTATTCGACCTAAGCCTTAACGTTTTTACTACCTGCTTATGTTATTCCATAACCCGATTCGACCATGAAACCTTTCCAACCACTGTTCAGAGCCTTTAGCTTCATTATTTTCTTTTCTCCCTATGTCAGCCGGCCAATTAGCCAATATCATATAGAGCAAATTTGGAATGTAAGCGACGAAAGCACTCGCAAGCGAATTGCTCAGAACATTGTCGGTAATTTAGTTAATGAAAAGTTTGAAGCAGTTAGAACTGATTTTTCGGGTGCGCTTAAATCGCAACTTTCGGCTCAAAATATTGAAGATGTATGGTTTAATGTGACGACCCAGCTTGGTAAGTTTGAAAAGGTTGATTCAATCCGAACCGCTGTGTCTCAAGGATATAATCAGGTGTTTTCCCGCTGCAAATTCGTGGTTGACAGCGTAACCATTGAAGTAGGATTTAACGAAGAAGATAAAGTCATTGCATTACTTATTAAGCCGTAATAGGCCGCTTCGTTCCATAAATCACAATGGCCATTTGGTAATATAACTACCGAATGACCATTGGACAATCGAAAATCTACGCAAACGCCTGGGCGATATCGTAAAACATCAGCAGCTTCTCGTCTTCCAGCAGGAGGTTTTGCGGGATGCGGTCGCCGAGGGTAAGTACGGTGGCGTAGTCTTTACGCTCCACGGCAGCCTGGAAACCAACGCGCAGGGTCTCAACCCGAACCTCCTTCAATTTTTTAGCTCCTTTGGGTGTGGCTAAGGCAACGTAGCCGTCGAACTCTTTGAGCAGGGTGCGGGTGCGGAGAATATTGCGGTCGGTGGCTTCGGTGGGGTCTGGGTTGCGCCAACTACCGTTGGGGAGTTGGATGAAGTTCTCCTGGAGCAGATCGCGAAGTTCAGGGAGGATATCGCCTTTGCGGACGGCAGCAATGGCGGTGAGCCACTTGGGTTGCAAATCTTGATAGGTTTGGCGATGCTCGGCGAGCTGCTGACGAAGCCACTGTACGCCCTCGTCTTCGGTACTGACGATAAGCGACAACTGCACGAACTCGGGCGCGATGGCTTTTTTACGGTCGTACTCAGCAGCCTGCTCGGGCAGGAAAATCATGCCGTCGCGCTCGGTGAAGTGCTGGCGCAGACCGGCCTGAAACGCGGGCGCGTCGATTGGTACGGGCAGGTTGCGCATGAGGTAGAAGGTAATGAGCCGATCATAGAGAATTTTAGGGCTGCGCTCTACCACGGCCGTGGTGCTGTTGCCTTTGCGGAGGTGAACGGGCAGATGATGCAGATGCTGTTGTACAAACTCCCATACGGCCACCTCGCCGGTTTGCGTGGCGAACAAAGCTGCAAAACCCGCCGTGGGTTTATAACAGCTAATAACCAAATCCTGCTTCACGGCCGTAGGTGTAGTAACGGCTTTGAAACTACCCTGCTTTTTGTCTAAGCCTGCGACGTTAGCAACAATAAATCCAGCGCGTTGCAAAGCCGTTTGAATACCATTCCAAACGGCTGCGCTGGTATTACTGAATTCGACTGTCATCCACTTACCAGGTTTCAGTATCCTAAAATACTCCTGAAAGCTTTGAGTCATTAACTCCTGATATTCCAATGCGCTCTTGCCTTGAATTTTATTCTCGATAGCTTCAGGTGCATTGTTTGTTTTTACTTTTAGCCAACTTTCCCAAATGAAATTGAGCTCAGAGTACATAATATTTGCTCCAAAAGGGGGGTCAGTAAATATGTAATCAACTTGTGAATCAGCAAGATTTATAGTGGTTGCTGAACTACTATAAATAGAAGAGTTTACCCTATTAACAGGTTTAAGTTGTTTAAAAGCATTTGCAAGTTTAGGATTTCTAGTTTCAAATGAATCTAGTGGAGAGTTTTCGACTGAAAATGATGGGATATAAAGGGTGCCTAGTAAACCAGCATTAATGGCTCCTCCTCCTCCGTGAAAATAATATGTCAGGCCAATCTTTGACATTTTAGATAAATATCGGTTGACTGCTGTGAACCCGAATTCTAACGGGTAGTTATGCTGATACCTATTCCATAGAGAAGCCAAGACCCACAAATTTCTTTTTGTATAGAATTGATGTGTATGCGTAACTCCATTTGCTCTCTTAGGTTGTTCCGTATTGTATCCAAGTGGCAATTCATCAATAGGAAACCAATAAAGTATATTCATTTCCTCAATCTTTTCTCTAGAAATTGAATCTTGAACACTGGGTGTTTTCTCAAATCTTTTCTTCCCTATTGAATAGTTCATCATCACCGGCACCGTTTTAGTTTGCCGAATCATCTCTCCTAATGCTGAGTCATACACCGTCACCATTGTTTTCTCCACACTCCGCTTAGTATGTAGTGTGTTGCAGGTTGGGCAGTTGAACTGGTCTCGTACCTCGCCCGCTACCTTGTCCACGGCAGCCTCCCAAAACACAATTTCGCCCCCGCAGTTGGGGCAAGTAAAGACATCGCTCCAGACAGTGTAGTTAATGCGGCCGGGCTGCATAAAACCTTTGCCGTAACCCAGGCTTTCGCTCACGCTATCGAAATGAGCTTGGGTTAGCACAGTGCGCGGGTCGGTGGCGGCTTTCAGGTCGCGGCTCAGGATGGCCTCTACCTCAGCATATTGCCATTCAAGATCTGCTAAACGCTGGATTTGATCTTCAGCGAAGTTTGTTGCTGTTTTCACAACTGCGCGTTGGTTGTGCAACACGGGGCAATGCAGAGTCGTGTACATCCAGCCGCATTCGACTTCAACTTCAGCCAAAGTCCGCCGGGCTTCCTGCTCATATGTCGTTACGTCGACGGGCGTATTGTAGTTGTAGGCAATGAAGCTGGCAATGGGGCTGAGGTCGCCACAGATGGCGCGTCGGGCACCCCAGTTGGGTGTATTCAGGCCCATGTCGCGAAACTCGTGCTCAATTTTGTGTTTGGTTTCCGCATCGGGGTTGCCGCAAAGCTGAGCCGCTACACCAGTCATACCGGTGCCGGCAAAGCCATCGAACACAATGTCGCCCGGCTGCGTGTAGTGCAGAATGTAGCGCATGATGGCCGGGTGCGGTACCTTCGTGTGGTATGAATGCGCGTTGTAGATGGGGTTGTTTTTGCCCTCGCTCACATCGCCCGCGTAAGGTTCATCGACTACAAAGTCTGTTTTTCGAGCGGATATATGGGATTTTTGGCTTTCCCACTCCGCCACAAAGTCATTGAGCCAGGGATTGGGGCAGGCCGTGTAGTAGGGCGGGTCAGAGAGGTTAATGATATCGTCGTCTTCGCCAATGGGGAATCCTTCAATCTGTTTCAGGTCGGGCAGTTTCCGGCGCAGTTCGGCGCGGAAATGGTCGCGACGTTCGTCGTCGCTGGCAAAGGATAGGCCGAGGCAGGTAATAGGGTGGTTCATACGTGATTTACCTCACCCCCAACCCCTCTCCTTTAAAAAGGAGAGGTGAGCAGGCTCGGCGTTTTCACCTTCTCTCTCTTCTTCAAAGAGAGGAGGCTGGGGTAAGGAATTACTTCATTAAAATTCGGACTTTACTGCGCTCTTTACCTACGCACAAGTCATCGATGTATTTGGTCAGCATGTCAATAGCTTCGTTGGGCGATAAGGGCTTATCGAACCTTTGACGCAGATCGGCCAGCGAAACTTCAACCTTATCCATTCCCTGTGAGAGAGTGCGAATCAGGTCGCGCAGGCGCGGAGCGTTGGTGCTGTCAATGGTAATCCGTCCTTCGCGAAAGTCAGTTGCCCACTGCCGGTCGGCGGCATTGAGCAGGTCGAGGTTATCCTGCACACTGGGGTCTTTCAACACCCCACGAAGGGTTTTGATCCACTGAGCGATGGTTTGAGTTAGTTGGTCGTTCAGGTCGCGGATATCGACGGGTGTTTTACCAACGTACTCACGTGGGTTGAAGTCGTGATACGGCTCTTGTTTCACCTGTGCTTTCGTTACCGCCGTATCGGCCATGCGCAAGCTGGTAAGCAGCGTTCGCCAGGCGTCATACTCCTTTTTATTGACGAATTCCACATCCGCCAGTATATCGCAGGTACGCTTCACTTCCGATTGCATGATCCGCTCACGGGTATGGCCATCGGCCGTCGAGAGCTGGAATTTTATGTATTGACCAATGTAATATCCGGCATACTGATCGATCAGGGCATTGAGCCGGGCATCGTACTGTTTCAGTTCGGCCTCAGTGCCTGCCAACGACGTACCCAGCATGCCTATGGCATCACTCATTTGCTGGTAGAGTGGCAATTCAGATTGGGGTACGTAGGCCTGGGCATTGTATAGATAGCCGACTAATGAATCGAACTTTTTGGACCGAGTTTCGAGCGTTTCCACGCGGTCGCAGTAGCTGTAGGCCGCAAAAGTCGCATCGAGGTCGGTTTCAGTATAGCGGAAGTTCTTTAGTTTACCATACGTATTGTAGGCCTGAATACCGTCGAGCATCGAGCTGAGCGCATCTAGTCCGGTCTTCATGGTATTTGCTTCACTGTCGGTCAGTAGTGGTACGTTCCGACATTTCAGGCCTTGAGCCACAACCGTTTTGGTCTTCACCACCCGTTGCACCATCTCTTTAGCCCGAGTTATGATTCGTACAATTGTGTCCGCTTTTTCAAGTTCGGGCGTTAGATCGGGCAGGTTGAGATATCGGAACAGCACTTTTAGCGTCTGGAATGGAATTCCCTGTGGCTCCTTCACGTGTTGAAACGAGAAATAGTCGGCTGGGACAAGGTTCGACAGCATATCGACGTTGGCAGCCATCAGTGTTTTCTGTGCCGACCAGACCACTTCAATATCACCGTTCTGCGCCAGTGCAGCCAGTACCAGAAACTCTAACTGATAATCGAGCTGATAGTCCGTTGCGTAGTAGAGGTTATCCGGCGCATAATAAAGTGACAGAATCTCTTCCCGATTAAGCACCTTACCAGCACCCTTAGCAGCCAGGCGATCCAGCAACGCATCGGCATACCGGCTATGCTGTCGGTCGATGCGCTGACCGTTCCACAGGCCTAAGCCGCTTAAAATTGCTTCACCATCGCGATTGGGCGCGTCCGGCTTCACAATCTTTTTCAACGCAGCTACCACCCTGCCCTCAAAATTATCTTTAGCCAAGGGCTGAAGAAGGTCTTTGAACGCCGGATAGTCGGGAAACTTGTCCGTGAAGAATGGGTTGAGCAGCCGGGCCGCCACACTATCGACCATCATGCGGGGCGTAGCTCCCTCGCCAGGCAGTGAAAACGATTTTATCGGGCTGGCTATACCATTATAAATTACCTGCGTGTTGTTGACAAATTCGGTATTGAATAGGGCCAGTGCGCGTTGGATACACTCCTTCACCTGACTTTGAAACAGCGGTTTCTGCTGAGAACTGGCACTTCCTTCTTTAGCACGGGCCGCCCCGTAGAGATAAATCACATAACGAAATTCTACACTCAAGCCGGAGAGATCGATATAGATTTCGTCGGGACCATCGTTGCGAATAATATCGGTAAAAAGCGGGCCGTAGAACAGATAGTATTGCTGTATGGGTTCAGTGGTGCTGCGTTCGTTCGGATTGCCAAAGAACACGTAGCCTAGCCGAAAGCTTTTCGTGTTGGTCCAGGTCAAGCTATGTTGCCAGATTTTGAAGCCAGAGCGGTAAGGGTTTTGCTTGAACTCAAGTGCCTCCTGCAAAAAATCGTAGAAATATTCATCTGCTAACTCTGGATTACGCTTCACCACGTCGTCGGCGTATTCACGCACAAGCTGCTGAATATTGATACCACCTTCTGTACGGATGTAGAATTCGGCACTGGTGGGGTCGCGGTCAACATACTGACCCGCTGTGGCCGAAATGAGCTGCGTCGCCGTAGTCTCAACTAATTTCAGCAGCATCTCGGGGTCATTGATATCGGTTACGGTTGGGCAGAGGTCTTCCTTCAAACTTTCAACCGTAGCTCCATTTCGTTTATCGAGGTCATCGCACAGGATTCGAACGGCCAGAGCATTGGTGATGCGCGTGGCCATATCGCGCCGGTTGGCTCGGGCGCCAATGAAGTGCTGACTGATTTTGTCGGCGATGATATCACTCTTATCCCGAACGGCGCGAATGTCGGGTACGGTTAACATGGACGGGTCCTGCGCTAATTCTGGCCAGTAAGAGTCGTAAGTAATCAAGCCAGGATTATCGGCTGGCACTGTCTCATGCATCAGTTTCTCAAAACGGGCACTAAGCACTTTCAGGATTTCGCGTTGGCTTTTTCCGTGTTTAATCTGCTCAAAGTGCTGAATGTAAGCTGGGTGCACCGGGAATAGGTCCGTGAATTCGTTAAGACGCGTGTTTACACCTTCGTAAAGGTGAGCGAATTTGAGGAGGTGTTCGCGTACCTGGCTCTTCTGATGCTCGCTTTTGCGGAGGAGTCTTTCCTTGACGACAAACGACACATCTTCTCGGGTTATGATTAGATCATCGTAACGGTCCTGAATTTTGAGCAGCATTTCAGCCTGGTGTTGAAACTCAGGCGAGCGGTAAAGCAATTCCTGTACTCCAAACATCAGCCGAAATCGTGACTGATCCGAGGCTTCGCCCAACTGCCGCAGTAGCATCAGGTCATTATTCAATTCATACGGCTTTCGTCCTTTAAGGTACTCCAGCAATTCGTCAACAACAATGAGCAGATGCTTGTCGGTATAGATCGCTTCAAAGTCAGCCATCATCGCGCTGATGTGCTCTTTCCAACTAAAGTTACTGGCCTCATCGAATGCGTAGGTCACTCCATTTTTTTGAAGAAACCGTTCGAGTTGAGCAAACACTATATCTTTCAGTGGCCGGTCGGTACCTACCTCGAAGCGCAGGACTTTGTACCGCCCGGCAATGGCGTTAAATGCCTGTTGCAGCGACGCATCCGGAAGTAGATTGAGCAGATCAGCATTATCAGCTATGGCCGATACAAGCGACATCAAGTGAGACTTACCCGTTCCGTAGCTACCGACAATTTGAATGCCTTTGGTTTCGTAATCTGCGTCGGGCTTAAGGTTACGCAGGATAACCGCTTGCAGATCTTCTTTTATTTTAATGGAGAAAACGTAAGACTTTATTAACTCCTGCGCCTTGTCTGACTGTTCAGAGTCGACAAGTTTGACAACGGAGGTAATTGACTCAAATTGAATAAGGTCTTTATAATTCATTCTGCAATAATTAGCGGCTGTGGTGCAGCGTCGGAAAGATTGAGGACATGTTGGTCAATATTATTCCAGTAAAACAGACCAGGCGGCTGAAACTGGCCCGTCCAGAGCAGAATGATCGTAAGTTCCTTAGTCATTCGTTTAAGCCAGAGTGCTGCACTGATGGCCAAGTTCGGTTCTAGAAGAATGCCTGGATTTGATATAGCAATAAGTGGGGTTGACAAATCTGACCACGGCACTGCCGCGCGACGAAGTTCGCCCGTGAGCCAGGTTTCCACCTCATTGCCAAGCCATTTGGTTTCTTCAGACGCTTGGAAGCGCTCAGCCACAGATCTGCCGATGTTCATTACCGGGATACTACTTGCCTGCAATATTGCCAGAGTGACCTGTTCCATACGAGCCCAGTACAGTCGATGGTGTATGGAGAGTTGTAGTGCAGTCACTAAAAATTAGTTGCGGTGAGATTTGATTGATAAAAATTGGAGTTAAATATACTACCGTTCACTGATCAACTTTGTATCGTACCAACACTCACACCGCGATGCCGGAGATATTTATAAAGAGTAGTTTTGGAGATATGTAACTCTCTAACAATCTGTTCAACCGAAAAATTTTCATCTTTATATAGGCTCTCAGCTAGTCGGGCTTTTTGCTCGGCCTGTTTAGTCAGACCCTTTGGCCGACCCAATAATCGCCCACGACGACGAGCCGAGGCTACGCCAGCCATCGTGCGCTCCCGAATCACATCCCGCTCAAATTCGGCTAAGCTGGCGAAAATACGGAAGACGAGCCGGCCTTGGGGAGTAGTTGTATCGATCGGATCATTCAGACTCAGCAAGCCCACCCCCTGGTCTTCCAAATCACTGACCAGTTTAATCAGGTGCGCTAGGGAACGTCCTAGTCGATCCAGTTTCCAAATGATGACCGTATCGCCAGTTCTTAGCTGGTCAAGCATCCGCAGGAGCTCGGGCCGTTCGGCCTTGCTGCCGCTGGCCTTTTCCTGATAGATGCGTTCGCAACCAGCCGCTCTCAACGCATCTATTTGCAAATCGAGGATTTGTTCGTGGGTAGAAACACGGGCGTAACCGAACTTCATGGTCTTGGGATATGAAAAGGTTAACGAATAGCTAAGTATTTACCATTCTTCCGGACAGCAGCAATTGTCCACTAAACTAACTTTAGCGGATACAAGTGGTCAGAAAAAGCAGAAAACTACATTACTGGCTTAACAAGAAAAGTGGACGGGTTTTCTAATCATCAGAAGACCACTTTGCGCCTGTCGCCCCCTCCCCTACCTCGCGTTCAGAAAAGGGTCCCACTACTTTTTCTTCTTTCGATGTCGATCGAGCTTTTCATCGATAGCTTGTAATATCCATGCATGTCGTGACAACTTACCTCGTTTGGGAGTTTCATTGATCGCTTTTTCAATTCCATCAAGTTGACTTCGGTAAGGCAATAACCGAATGGCTACTTTCTCATCATCATTATGACTTAAAGGCTGATTAGCTTTTGTGGCAGACCCTCCCTTTTCGATGAGTGCCGTAATTTGCTTCTCATCAATTAACTCTTTGTTAGGAGGGGTTTCCTTTTTAGGTCTTTTCGCAATTGCCATTGTATTAATTTTTATATATAAATAGGTACAAAACTATGTACAAAAAATTATATAAATTACCATCTACAACATATTGATTTCTAGACTATTAAATATACACTGTAAAAGTGTATAAAATTCAGACTGCGCCTTTACATCAGTAGGCTTTAGTTCGAAAATTCCAACGCCGAAGCTGATAGCATTAGCAAACGCCTTACGATTTACCAGAGGAGCATCTAGATAAGTAATAACTTCGGATTCTTGCAGGAGTTCGGCAACGTCCTTATTATCTGTCCCCTGTACGTCAGCTCGATTTATAAAGGAAAAAGCTCTAAGTTTTGGGTTGCTAGTTTGCATCTCTGAAACTAGTTCCTCTACTTCGGGTAGTGTCCAAGTATCAAGTGTTCGGGGATAAAACGGTACGAGATATACGTCAGATACTGATAAAGCAGCACGTTGGCTTGCTGTATCTCTGCCCCCAGTATCAATAATGATGTCGTCGAATTTGCTGACTAGTTTCAGAACCTCTGTACGAACTTCTTTATTCTTTTGACGTATAGCGGTATACCCAGTATTCCCCTCCCCTCTCGCTGTTTCACGTTGTTCCGAGAAATGGTATGCCGATTCTTGGTCATCAGCATCAATGAATAAAACATCTCTCCCCTTACTGGATAGATACACCGTAATATTGGTGGCTACTGTCGTTTTGCCACTCCCGCCCTTGATCCCCCCTGTGGTTATAATCATCCTAGATATCAAAATTTATACAACAATTTAACATAGAATTTTATATAAAGCAATATATACACATATATACTATACACTGTATAAGTTATTGTATAATTTTATGTATATTTAACTATACAAATAACATACTATAAAACACTGATTATCAAAATTTTGTATAGAGTTATAGATTCATTAGTAAAAAGAAAAATTTTATAAAAACTCAAAGCATTATTGACTCATCAGATCGCTGTTGAAGTCATCACTTACTGACTTATGAATTATTACTCGTTGAGACAATCTAGTTATGTCTAGCAACTGCCACGTGAAAAAGGCGATTACATTACAATCATATGGTAGTCTAAATTGGGTTTGAACATGAGTCCGATCGATAGTGATAGGTTGAGATAGAATATTTGGTGTTGAATGATGTATCGAATCAATAGCCAGTTGATGATTGAAATGCTCAATTTTACTAACTAAGGCCACTTGGAGCAATTGATTCTGCTCTTGTTGAGATAGTTGATATGTAATGTGATTACCTGTAGACGCCATTGAAGTTAGTGGGAGTTGAGTGCTTACAAGTTGTTGGACAAACTGTAAGTCGTACCGATGACCGCTGAGATCGTTGTCAAAGCTGAGATATAATTGCCAATCGGATGTTTTCTCTATACGGTTTATGTAACCAAGTATGGTACTGATTTGACCTAGTGTGAGCTGACCACCAGTCGAGAAGTAGACATTCTCGAAAGGATGATCGCCTTGCTGGTATTTTAACTGGAAGTGGGAGAGAGCATCGATGACACTTTCCATGATATAGAATCGAGCTGCCCGTACGGGTGCATTGGAAACGAATACGCTAGTCGAACGGTCGCTGCCGGTGGCATGCTGTTTAAGCCCATGGTTGCGTATCTCTAAGCCACTTACTTCGTCGCTGATGCTATTGTGATAAGGAAAGGCAACATTGTGAAAGGTGCGGTAAGCTCGTTGAGGCTGAGCCTGAGCCATGGCAAAGCTGACGCTGTGCCCTGCTTGCTGGTCGAAATAGGTTACCTGGGTCCACACCTTGCCGGCAAACTCGGGCGTTTGCCAGGTGGCTGGCTTGATGGCCCGCTCCAGCAGGTAGTTGACCGGCTCGATTGGCCGTAAGTCGAATTCGGTTGGCTGAAAGGTGGAAGGATTAGTTTTTTCTACAGAGAAGGTGGGTTGTTGTTGTATGGTCGATGATTTAGGATCGACTCGCAGGTAGTCATAGAGTACCTGAGTGATATTGGTCAGCTGATGCTGGCCTAGATGGTTGAAGCGGGCAAAAACCGTAGTTAGTCGATGGCGGACGAAGTCAATGATAGTACCTGCATCGGTAAAGTCACCCGCCCGTTGGTAAAGTTGCTGGCCAGGCTGAGCAGGATACTTGATGATGATGGTGTCCTGATAGTTGGGGTGGGTGAGGACGGGTCTGGTTTTGCCCTTTTGTGGCTGGAGTTGATAGCCATGGTGCAGGGCAAGTTGAATGATAGAGACATTATCCCGCAATTCAGGAATGGGTATGAGCTGGGGGAAGCGGCGTTTAAGTTGCTCAAAGGGCGTCATCGTATCAATGGAGGTCAAATTGAGCGTAAGCCTGACTGCCAGCTACTGGTGATGAGGGTTAAGCTTATAAGCTAGCTCTTGCTCACTTCGAGCCGATGATGTCACCAAATAAGTCACCAACGAGTTGTGTCGTGCCTTTACGAGCAGAAGGCACATCGGTCCTGGTTGTCGCGGTAACGGATTTGGCGCGCGGTTCTTTGGTTCTGCTGGCCGGGGCTTTGACTTGATCAATCCCTAATGATTTGACTAGATAGGCGGTTGGGTTCTTAATATTGTTACGTAGTCCGTTGGCTAGTTCAGAGTCGACTCGATAAAATATTTCTAGCAATTCTCGTTCAGAGGCGATTAAGTCTTTCTGCCAATCTTTGAGCTTATAGGCTTTCATTAACTGCCAAGATGTCGCGACAGCCTCATTGATTGACATGTTATTAACTACTAGCTGATCTTGTTTAACACCCTCAATGGCTAATTGATGAGCGGTTTTGATGAAGAATGTCAGCTCAATAATCTTCTTACCCTCTTTGCGACTTGGTATCCAGTCTAATGTTATACCTGCTTTTTGCTGAAGTTCCCGTTTCGCAAGCTCTAGAGCGTTTATTTTAAAGTCTACATACCTGTATGAATCAGGACAGTTGAGTATATCCCGTAATTCTGCAACAGAGTAGACGAATTGCTTCTGTCCACGATTGCTATACATGCTGACAATCTCGAACATGCGTTGTGCATATACCGATGACAAAGACAACATCACATCGCACTCATACTTAGTATACCTCTGTCCTAGTTCTGCAAAATGAGGTACTACGTCAGCGAACATGGTTAACTCGACAACACGTTTACCGTCAACTAACTCTGAACGTACGCGTGGGAAGGGGACGATGTAGTCAAATTTCTTTGTCTTGTCGTTCCGATACTTTAGTCTCTTCAATTGTAATGTGTCAGCAGCCGCACTAATTTGATCATACCTTGCCTTTGTCAATTCGGTAAAAGGTATCTGAAAAAGCACGTTTGCACCTGGTACTATCTGCTGCTTCAATGCCATGTGCCCAATCTGGTTAATTACCAGCACGACAATTTTTTTTTCTAATTCGGTGAACTCCTGCCTCGATTCTGTGAAAATATTAGGCTGATAATTCGTTTGACGCTTTTCGAAGGAAGGTGTACTGATTGGTACACTATGTTTCTGAGTTGTAATCATTCACATTGAGGCTGAAAGGATTAGGATACGTAAAATTAAAAAGTAAGTTTAAACTACCAAACCTCACTTTTAAAATAAATAGGTACCTACTAAACCTCACTTTTATACCTACCAAACCTCACTTTTACGTAAAATTATAATAGCTGAGGGAAGGGTTTTACCCTGTATATAGACACATTACCGGCAATAATAACAATTTCAAGTCTACACCTACCAAACCTCACTTTTGATCTTTATCCCCTACCAAACCTCACCTTCAATTATACCAAACCTCACCTTTGAACTATACCAAACCTCACTTTCAAAACGCCAGCATATCTACCAAACCTCACTTTTAGATATACCAAACCTCACTTTTCTCTTCATAACAGTATCTCTATCAACAAGTTACAGGCCTCCTAAATCAATCAAATGTGTTGTTGATAAAGGGAGATAACTGATCAAAGCGGTTTTTGGAAAGGGGAAAAAAAGAAAGAGTGCAAACATTTATTTACTTCTAAGGGAAATAAAAACATCGTTCACGCCTATCTTGCATACAGTAGGAGGGAGGCGCAGATACACTGATCATGGAACAACAAGCACCAAAGAGCAAACCCGCTAAGCGGCCGGACAACGCCCCCATTGACGCATTACGCATCCTGCTCAAGCAACAGGCTGTCCCGCTCACACCGGTGGTCAATCAGGTCAGTGCTATGCCCGTCGACGACAGTCTGGAGTACTACTTCATTCCCATGCAGTACATGAAGCAGTATGCCCCTTACCATAGGCCCGGCAAGCCTTTCAAAAACTTCAAGCTCGTCAATTACAACCAGCCCGCTATATCACTCTCCTTCTTTTACAAGCACAAGTACTCCATCCAGCGTAATCCCACTCATGACGAGGTCATGTTCCACCTGCGTAACCAGCGTAACGAATTGCTAAACCGATCCCTCTTCGAGCAGCTCAGTGCTACCCAGAACGAGCAGCTTCGCCAAGTCGATGGGTTGATGCGGGCCTTCCGGGATAGTCCCGACGCCTACCAGGCCTGTTTCTCCAACTACCACCACTACTACCGCTATTGGACCTGTGCCTACCGCTACTTTGAAGATGCTACCCTTACTCAAGCCAACAGTCTGACTGAGCATTTGCTTAAGCACACCGAGCGCATTAAGGGACAGGTCCATGAGCGGGTCAACGTAATCTTCATCGACCCTCACTATATAACCCGGCCTGTACCAAACGACAACAAGTTCATCGACCGTGAACTCGATACGTTTCCCATTCAGCTGCGCCAAGGCATTACTACGCTATATGTACGCACACAATAGTGGTGAGATGATCAATTCAAGCTGGATACGTTGACGTTTGATAATTTTGTGACTTTTTGTGATCTTTTTCAACTATCATTAAGCAAAGAAAATAACAAAATTATATGGTATTAGGTATATTTTTTTTCGGAGTGTTGCAGACTGAACGCAAGCAACCTGAACCTGATAACCCAGAAGTCTGTCAGTATACTACTGGTTCATAGCGCAACTACGGAGGTAGTAGTATGATTAAAGCCGACTCCCCAGTTAGCCGTCATGAACAGTACAGGTGATACCCTGGCGTATCAACCGCGCTGGTGCGTTTAATCCGTTGTCTACCCGCTTTACAAATTACTCGTACCTGTATGATTCATCAGAAAACCCGGAAGAATTAGAGGAATAATCAGTTTGTAAGCGCTGTTTTTTCAGTAGCCTAAATCCGCTTGTATCAAGATGGACCACACCTGTCTTGTGATACTGGAGAATCAATAAGCGGTCAAATATGCTTTGACTACGTCAACGAATGATAAGCGTAATAAAAAGGTCAAAAAGTATGAGTCATTTCATTCGTGTCTGGTTCCTATTCGCATACAGTAACATCGTACTGGGGCAACCGAAAACCACCAGCTTGAGTGGTCGCGTTAGTGATGCACTCACCAAAGAGGGGCTCCCGTTCGCGAATGTCTACATCAACAATACGAGCCGGGGTACGATTACGGACGAACATGGCGCTTATCGATTGACATCCGTGCCTCAGGGTAATACCGAGATCGTCGTATCGGTATTGGGTTATCAGCCATTCCGACGAGTGTTGAAACTGGCTGGCGACGACTCCTACACGTTGGACATCAACCTGGAACTAGGCCAGCAATCGCTTGCGGCCGTAACCGTAAAGGCGAAACGAACGGCTGCGTGGGCCCGACAGGTACGCACCTTCACCCGGGAAATGCTGGGCGAACGCCCACAGGCGCGTCAGTGCCGGCTTGTCAATCCTGATGTCGTAACGTTAACGGAGGAAGACAACCATCTGCGTGCTCAGGCCGATCAGCCGTTGGTCATTGACAATCTAGCACTGGGTTACCGGCTGCACTACAGCCTGTTGCATTTTGACCTGTACCGGGGCCATATGCAGTTTGCCGGTACGGTCCGCTTTGAAGAGTTGACCCCCACCAGTACCCGCCAGCGGGCTGACTGGCAGGCCAATCGCTTACGTGTCTATCAGGGCTCCCTCCAGCATTTATTAGCTTGTTTACAAACAGGTACACAGCAACAGGCTGGCTACCGGGTCTATCAGGCACCGCTGCGGGGGAATCCAGCCAACCAGTCTTTACCGGTCGTCGGCATTGGTGACCGACGCTATCTGACACCTGCGTTAGCCCAGTCACTGTTTCATCCGGGCGCTGTCGCCAATGAGCGTCGGCTGGTCAGCGAACAACCCCTGGAAGTGTACTACGACCGGGTTTACGCGGCCAATTCACCCTATCATGACTCCCCCGACGCCTATTCATTGCTGCTACTGCCCAATCAGTCGCTGGAACTGACCACGACAGGGAGTGTTGTTCAGGGCAATGGACTGGACGTCCGGGGCTACATGAGTAATGATCGGCTGGCCACCCTGTTACCGACCGACTGGAGCCCGGCTGCCGCCGAGCCCGTCACCCTGCTGACCGCCAGCAGCGGTAAACCCCTGCGACCGGATACGTTTCTCGATTCGCTGCTGACCAGTCAGGTAGCTCGGCAGCAACGCCCGTCGCCCCTGGTGTACCTCCACCTGGATAAAGGGCTGTACGCGACCGGCGATATGCTCTGGTTTAGTGCTTACGTATTGGACGAGTCCCGGCAATTGCCCCTGGCGGATTCCGCCGGCGCCGCATTGCAGGTGGAATTACTGGCCCCAACCGGTCGGGCGGTACTCCATCAGTGGCTGCGGCTGGAACAGGGCCGGGCTGCGGGCCAGTTTCGGCTGGCCGACACGCTGGCAACGGGTACGTACTGGCTACGGGCCTATACGGCGGCCAATCAGCCACCAGTCGGTCCTGCCTATGAAGCCCCCGTGGCCCTGCTGAACAGGAATCAGTCCGTCTCCACTCAGCCGACACTGACAATGGCTTTACAGGCCGTCATTCAACCGGAAAGCGGACACTGGCTGCTGGAGCAGCCGGGTCGGCTGGGGCTGCGGCTGCCGGTTGATCAGCTACCTGGTCGACCGCTACCGGGCCGGATCGTCGATCAACAGGGCCTCGACCAGGCCCGGTGCCTGGTCAGTAGCCAGGGACTGAGCCTGGTCGAACTAACGCCTCATGCCGATCAATCGTACACGTTGCTGATCGATTCGCTGCCGGGCGGACCGCGGCGACTACCAGTGCCGCCAGCGGGCGCAGCGGGCTGGTCGATGTGGGTCGATGCGCTCACAGATAGTGCCCGGTTACAGGTGAAGGTTCGGACGGCCGGGCGTAATCGGCTGGAGCCGGTTTACCTAACGCTGCACAGCCGGGGCCAGGTCGTCTACGCCCAGAAGTGGCAACCGGTACAGGGGTTGCTGGCCGTGGTGCTGTCCACGGCGGGGCTACAGGCAGGGGTGTGTCGCCTGACTCTGTGGGATAGCGACGGCCAGGTACAGGCGGAGCGCTTGATCCGGATTACCGACTTCGGTAGTCGAGTTCAGCTACAGGTTACGACTGGCAAAGTTCGCTATGAAGCCCGTGAACAGGTGGCTATTGGTCTACACTTTCGGGATGAGACGGGCTATCCGCTGCGGGGCTACTGGTCGGCGGCTGTTACGGATGCCGATCAACTACCGGATTCGACGGGGCAGCCCACCCTGCAACACTATTTGTGGCTGGCGGGAGCAGGGGGGGGAGACTTGACCCGGCCCGCCAGGCTACTGGAGGCCGGGCAGCCGGGCGATGTAGATGTATGGTTACTGACGCAGCGCAAACGCGCCCCGTCGGATTCGTCGGATGCTGACAGTCGGCAGGGCTGGCAATTCAGTGGTATCGTCTTGACGGAACGGGGCCGGCGGCTAACCAATCAGCCGATCCTGGTGCAGTTCGAAGGGCATGGGCTGCGTCTGCGATTACGCAGTGACAGTCAGGGTCGTATTCGGCTGGCGGGGCTGGACCTAACCGATACCCTACGCGTCCGGGTAATCACCCCGGATGGTGCCCGCCTACAGCCGGATGCCCCCGGCATTCCGTTTTCTCCCGAGCGTTCTGGCTTGCCTGCGCGCCCGGTTGCCAGTCGGTATGCGCAGGCGGCTTACCAACGCCAACAGGCCTGGCCCGCCTGGTACCGGGATTCAACGGCCCGCCAGCTGGCCGAGGTGGTCGTACGGGCTAGCCGCCCAGTTGACGAGCGGCCAATCGATGTGGTCCGCAGCAGTCTGCATAGTGCCGCTGACGGTGTACTGGTAATTGACCGCAACCTGGCGGGCTCAATGAGCAGTATCTTCGATTTACTTCGACGGGTGCCGGGCATCCGGCAACAGGGGGGGGAGATTTGGGTCGGCGGCAGTAGCAGTTTGGGTGACAATACGCCCCTCTACCTGATCGACGGAGTCTACGCTGGTCTGGACATTGTCCGCGACATAAACCCGCAGGAGGTGAGCCGAATTGAAGTACTCAAAAATTCAGCGGCTAGTATCTACGGTGCCCGGGGTGCAGCCGGTGTTATTGCGATCTACCTGGTCAAGGGCGGTAGCGGACTCGCCGGCGAGCGGCCCGGCCCGGCCGTTCCGGTCATGGGGCTGGTCTCATCACACTCGTTTCCTATACCGCTGACCGAACCGCCTGCCGGTGTCACCGATCGGCGGGACGTGCTCTTCTGGCAGCCATTGGGACAGATCGACGCGAACGGACAGGGCCGGTTGTTGTTTCCCCTCTCGGATACGGCCCGTCGGATACGAATCGTGGTGCAGGGAATCAGTAGCGAAGGCCAGCCGATTTCGTTTAACTGGTTACTACCGATACGCTAGAAAAGTGGCGATAGGCCAATGCGTGACAGTGAACAAATCGTATGCGGCTGGGAATGCCAGACCGAATGCCGCACGTGAGATACCCGCTACCAGACAAATTGGATCTGGGCGTTTTCATGCCTTCCAGCCTCCGCTGCCTGACTATTTTTCCAGGCTTTAGCCAATTTACCAACCAGTCGCAGGACTGAGACCAGCCGTGCTGTCGAGAAAAAAAAGAGGAAGTATTAACAGGACAAACGGGATAATACACGTAACCGCCTATGACTATGATTCGGTCAGTCAAGCAATCGCTGTTGGGTAGTCTACTAGTCGTAACCTCGTGCCAACCCACTACCTCCCGGTTAGTTACTCCTGGGTTAACACCCGTTATCACTGAAGTCAGTATCCCGGCTCCAAAGCAAGTTGATTTACCGGCTGTGTTCGTAGGCAGTTACGATGGCCATCTTTATGCGCTCGACACGTTGACCGGTGATGTCCGTTGGACTTTTCGAGCTGATACGATCATTCAATCCAGTCCCCTCATTGCCTATGGACTGGTTTTCACGGCTAGTCTGGATACTAAGCTGTACGCGCTGGATGCGAATACTGGTAAGAAGCAGTGGACCTTTCGAACGGGTGCCTCCATCTATTCCAGCCCTGCTATTGCTGGCGGACGTTTGTTTGTTGGGTCTCAGGACGGGAAATTATACGCCTTGCACGTACTTACAGGCCAGTTGTTGTGGGTATTTGACCCTTCGTTAGGCGTTCAGGGCCAGTCTTTCGGGCTGTATTCCAGCCCAATTGTGACCGATGGACTGGTATACATTGGTGGCCAAAGCAACGTCATATACGCTGTCGATGCTGTCACTGGTCAATTGCGCTGGCGCTTTCAGACGCAAGGATTTGTACTCTCCAGTCCATTCGTCAGTGAGGGCACGGTGTATGTTGGTTCGTCGGATAAATCAGTATATGCCCTTCGGGCCGATACAGGTCAGCCACGCTGGACGTTTGCCACCAACGGAGCTGTCGACGCCAGTCCTACCGTTAGTAATGGGTCTGTTTACATTGGGAGCGCTGACGGGTCCATGTATGCCTTGTCAGCCAGTACGGGACTACCTGTCTGGCGGTTTCAAACAGGAGCCCCTATCTACGCTAGTGCTGTAGTGGCTGATGGTATCGTTTACTGCGCCAGCCGCAACGGCGTGTTTTATACCTTAGACGCCCGAACGGGGCAGGCGGGCTGGACTTTTCAGACCCACGCGGATATTTATTCAACGCCCCTGGTTACGGGTGGCCAGGTCTATGTGGGCAGCAACGATTACTACCTGTACGCACTGGATCGGTTTACGGGTCAAGTACGCTGGCAGTTCAAGTCGGCGGGATTGATCGTCTCCAGTCCGGTACTAGCCCAGCCTTTTCGACGTATCGGACAGTATCCAACTATTAGTGGCGCTGGTAAATCACTGTAGCAAAAACATGAAGACCTATCCGAAATTTCAGTCACTGTTGCTCCTGGTCGTAGTACTGTTGGTTACGCAGACTTGCATTAGTAGTTACGAAGCTCCGCTTCGCCTAGACGCTGATCTTCTCGTTATTAATGCAATTATTACGGATCAGCCCACGACCCAAACCATTACCCTGAGTCAATCTCGCTCTACTGGAGACACGCTACTATCAATCCCATTGCAGCAAGCTGCGGTCACCGTTCTTGTTGATGGCACCCCACTCGTGCTGAGTGAGACAGAGCCGGGCATATATACCTTACCAACGGGTTTTCGCGGACAGGCGGGCCACAGCTACCAGCTACGCTTTGTCACAGCAGCGGGCCAGCGCTATCAGTCCACCGTGGAGACCATTACCCCGGCACCACCCATAAAGCGGGCGTATGCGTTGCCTCATGATGGACTGGTGCCGGTTCGGGATACGCTGGTGCCAGCGAGTGATATTTACATAGACTATGACGATCCGGCGGCAACCGCTAATTTTTACATGTGGCGATGGCGCAATTACGAGGTTCAGGAGTACTGTGCCAGTTGCAAGCAGGGTCGGTATGTCATCCGGGATGTTGGGGCCGCTGGTAGCGGTCCACTGGAAGTAATTGGGTGCGTGGTCGATCCGCTGATTAAAAGTTATGTTTATTTCGATTATCCGTGTCGAGGTCAGTGTTGGGATATAATTTACAGTTCCCGAATCGATGTGCTCGCGGATGTATATACCAACGGCAGATCCCAGGTTGGCCATCTGATTGCGACCATACCGGCCTACCAGGAAAAGCCGGCCCTGATCGTAATCGATCAGTTAGCCATCTCGGCGGGTGCCTACCGATACTATCGGTTGTTTGCCGAACAGGTTCAAAACTCGGGAACCCTGGCCGACTCTCCCCCCGCACCACTGGCCGGAAACGTTCGGAATGTCGATAATCCAGTAGAAAACGTAGTGGGCTATTTTTCAATGGCTTCCTCATCGACCTATACGTACAAGTACACTCGGAGTAATCTGACTATCACAAAATTTATTGGTCTTTTTCGAAGCCAAACCGGCCGCTTCCCCCGTCCTGAAGAAGACCGTACCGATCCGGTCTTTGGGGCTATTCGACCGTCGGCGCTTTGTGTGGATAGCCCCTACAGAACAAATCAGTCACCGAGTGGATGGTAGTCAACACAATTCGGAAAGCAGGGTTCATTTGCCGTTTCCTACCGGCACGAAACGGCAGGCACACCCAGATTCAGTCTGGCTGAATCGGCGGTGGAATAAGTGGCCTTCCAAGCCGGGTTGTTATAACTCCCCGCCCTTATCTCGGCGAACCAGCCTTTTCGTTCAGCGCCTCTAGCAATTGATTCTGTAAGGTGCCGTCAGAAGGCCGTTTCGCGTTGTCCAGCAGGATAGCCCCCTGCGTATTAATCAACACATAACGGGGGATTGAGACGTCTCCATTATTATACAACACATCTTTTATGGACCCCTGCAGGGCGGGTGAAGCTAATAGATGGTATCCCTGTAAATTAAATCGGTCAACAGCCTTCTCCCATTTGAGTTTATCTGCCGCCTCATCAATACTGATAAATAAGGGCTTAATGTGGTGCTTCTCAAAAAAAACCAGCAACGACAAGTCGTAAGACTTAAACTCCTGGACACATGGTACGCACCAGCTGGCCCATAAATCGATGTAATAATTATTTCTTGGCAGCGTACTTAGGAAAACGAGAAAGTCGGTTTGATTTGACGGTAAGAATGCATACGCTTTTTTTGGCTCAGGAGTACAAACTTTTTTGGCATCCAGATAGGCTGTATACTCATTTGTTCCAAAGCGCGAACTATACTTTTTCTCCAGGGCGCAGTAGTCATAGGGTTCCGCAGACATAGTGAAATAAGTCACCAGGGATCGACCCCAGAGAAAGGCCTTCAGCGGTTCATCCCAGGCGGCTTCAATATAGGGCAGCTCATCAATTATCAGATTGGATGAATCAATCTTGAGTGACCCCTGCTGTGCTTTATACGTCAGGTAATGACTGTAGTACGAGTGAGCGAACGTAGTCGTTCTTAATTTCGCATCCGTTGGATCAACTAATTTAAACAAAGCCTTCAATACGGTCTGGCGTTGTTCAAGCGCATTCTCTGAGTCCCCTTTATAGCGTTTTTTACTCTCCTGGCAAGCTTCCGCCGCTAGCAAAGCCTGTATTTCATAGGTCAAATAATCGTGATAGGTTTGGGAGATTAACTTTTTACTTTTTAGTGAGTCAAGCCATTGAGTCTGTTTACCTAGTTCGGCTTTAATTGACTCGATTAGTTGGCCGTTAGTTTGGCTATAACTGTTCTCAAAGACATCTCGAATACCATAAAATTTAGTGATTGGCGCTAAATTGTAAACCTGATTATAATATTCGTAACCCGCTTTGTCCTGATTAGTTACCACAATCCATCCCGGCGATGAATCGGTCTGATCGACTCGTTTGATATCGAGATGAATGGAATCATTGGGTTGTAACAATAGCCAAACGACCTTACTACCAAAAAAGAATTTTGCTGTGGTGGGTTTGGTTACTTCGATAAGTAACATAAACTTTCCAGCAACGTCGCTCGTCAACGTAAATGGGATCGAAAAATTACCAAAACCATCGAGAGGCTTGAAATACTTAATCTCCACATTACCCTTATCCACTTGGCCCGATACCCTACAAGTACTAGTAGTGATTATAGGTCGCTGTGCACGCTTAACTAGGGTGTGCTTGTGGCCATGACTAGCTCGATTCACAACCTGTTCACGAACACCTTTTAGCTGGTCCTCCCGGTCATAATGTCTGGTTTTATTATCGGCTGAAGGTGCAATTTGATGATTAGTAACTACTCGGTAAAAAGGTGCACATTTGCCGACCGGCTCCAACAACCAAATGAAGCAATAAAGGCCCCAACTTATTAGTTTATTGGTCAACATACGTGGGGTGAAGTAAGTAACAGGCAATAAAGAGTTGTTACAACTAAATATACCCACAACAAAACCAAGCGATTATCTATAGGAAAGCTACTACAAGAGTTTGCCTCCCATAACAGAGCCACCGTGGCGCAGCCAACATGAAAAGAGAGAATTTGTCAGTGGTTAGACAATCAATCAGCGGTTATAACTTCTTTAGTTGATTGGTTTATTGAGTTGTTTTTGCTGAAAACCAGCGTTAAATGAGAATAGATTGCTCATACTCAAGCAGCGACAATTCAGGAGTATGCTGGTGTCAGCTCCTCTTAATTTGGTTCTAATCGAAGGAGGTATAAACAACAAAACTCACTATTGACCATAATGAGTTTTGGTCAATAGGCATGTCCGGGTAGGCTGTCTTGAATAGTTAAGCAACCTTAACTACGAGCTATCTGGTGACTATTCGAATGGGGCAGTTATTAATCGGGTAACTCATCAATACTACTGGGTTCAACTTTCGGCTGCATATTCATCTGGTGACGATATTGACTAGAGGCTTCATAGGCCAAACGGCGCACCCGCATGATGTTGCCCAGCGGTCGGTGCTCAGGCAAGCAGTGAAACGGGTTAAATGTCAGCACGTCATCGACGTACACCCGCCGGGCCGCACTGTAGGCCTCCTGGGCAGGGATGACCAGCTTGGCAATGGGCTGATAGGGGCTTTGGTCCTGAGGCCATTCCACGGAGCCATCTTCGATGGGCATCGTCGTCAAGTCCGTGCATAGCTGCGCGCCTAGCTCATATTCGGCGCTGTTATCAGCAAAGAAGGCGACGACCAGATCCCGTAGGGCCGAATCGTTACTACTGTCAATTTCCTGGCCTTGCAAGGCTTTCACCCCGTCGGAGAAGGGCGTAGCCGAAATCTTAGCGATGTAGTTCCCGTAGCGTAGGGCGGCCATGCTGAAGAAGGTCTCCCCCAAAATATGGGTATTAGGCTTACCCGTTCCCAGCGGATCAGCGGGCTCCAGCTCCACCCCCACCACCTCCAGTGCTTTGTGCATGCCGGTGACCAACTGGGATTTGGCCTTTTGTAGCTCAGGGGGCGTGTCGGCGGCTTGTTCCTGTTTGAGTTGCGCTTTCAGGTAAGTTTCGACGGTCCCCGTGGGGATGACCGGATGGTTAACTAACAAAAAGTCTTGGGTGAGCGCATCGGCTTCTTCGGGCAAAAACTTCGTACCGGGTACGCCCACTACTTTCAGAGCCATACCCCGAAAGGTGGGTTGCCCGTCGGGGCCAAGCGCCCCGGGAGCGGTGGATAAGCGGATGATAACGGGGTAAGTGGCCGGCGTTTTAAACAGGCCCTGGGCTAAAGGTTCAGGTAGGTTATCATAGATCTGCAGCTGCCCCCGCAGCATGCCGTGACTCTTGGCATGGGCGTCGCGGATGGCGTGGCGGTGTTTGTCAAACATGAGCTGGTTGACGCGGGCCATGGATTCGACGGTTTGCCTGGACTGCTCATCCTCATTGGGCTGTTTAACTTCGACATCGTCCGAATAATGGACATACGTAAGCGGGCTGGTTGTCATCAGTTGAGAAAGAAGTAGAATAGGCAACGCAACCTGCTGGGCTCGTTGGTAACTAAATGAAAGTAGTCAATCAATAAGGTTGGTCTGCGCTAGTGGCGTTGTCGTCGATCAACCATGGTGTCGGCAGTTGCTGAACGTTCGATTCTGTTGAGATAGGACAGGGTATCGGGCACGAGCCTACTGTCCCGCTAAGGTCAACTTCCCCAAGTGCCTACAGTCAATTAGCGCGGTAACACAACTTGACAAGGGGCTAATTGAGACAACCTAGTCTGGTAGCGGCCTATCAAGCCGGTACTTCGTCAATCGAGACCGGTTCGGCCGTCAGTTGGTGGTTACCTTGCCGCCGTAGCTGGGCCATCGCGGGGTAAGCTACCAGCCGCGCCCGCATCAATGAGCCTAGCGGGCGGTGGTCGGCCAGCGTATGGGCCACGCTAAACGACAGCGAATCGACGTAGTGCTGCCGGGCGGGGCTGTAGGCATCCTGCTTGGGTAGGCGCAGTTTGCCCACCGTTAGATACGGACTTTTTTCTTGATCCCATTCGACACTGGTGTCCTCAACCGGCATCTGCGTCAGGTCCGTGCACAACTGGACCCGCACCTCAAACTCAGCGTCATGATCACGCAGGTAGCTGACGGTGGCTGTGCGTAGCGCGTTAGGATCTTTGTCACCGTCAATCGCCACCTGATGTTCCGCCAAGTCTTTCTGGGCGGGTGAAACAGGGACAACGGCTAGCTTAGCGATGTACTGGCCGTAGCGGATAGCGGCCTGTGAATAGTAGGCTTCAGCCAGTGGGTGAATGCGCGAACTGCCGAAAAAGTCGAGTTTAGGGCTGTTAAGACCTACGGCGTTAAGTGCTTCGTTCGTCACTCGCGATAGGTCCGAGACGACCTCCTTGACACTGGCTGGAATTTTGGGGGCGTACTCCATCAGGGCCCGGTGCTGGATAAAAAACGCTTTGGCGTCTGGTGCGCCAAACGTAGTTCCTGTGTCGAGCACAAAGTCCTGGGTAGTCTGTCCCAAATGACTGTCAATCATCAGCCCCTCGACATTTAACACTTTGAACGAAAAGCCCCGTTGCGTATTGACCGCGTCAGTGGTGATTTCGCCGGGCACGTTGGCGAGTCGGACGATAATGGGATAGGTAGCTGGTTTGGCAAACAAGCCTTGGGCTAGGTGCGTGGGTAGCTTGTCAGAAACAGTCAGTTGGCCCACGGCCAGCCCATGACTCTTGCCATGCGACACTCGTACATGCTGGCCGTACATCTGGTGGGTACGTTGATCAAGCCGTTGCATGGAGGCGAGAATATCGGCGATTATCTGTTGCTCATCGTCAATTGGCTGTTCTACCTCCGGGTGGTAGTCTACATATAGACTGGCCATAGTGATATCGGGTTTAAGTAACTAGGTTCTTCCCTTAACCGATTGCCTACTAAGTCTGTTCGCTAGGTGGTACTACCGAGGGGTATCAGGTAATACCGAGCGTTTACCAGCCCTGACTGTTAGCGCCGATTGATGATAGGAATTCTCTTATGAAAACGCTCTCATTCGATACGAAAGAGATGTGCTAGTAGCTGCTTCTTGAGCCGGGCCCAGCAACAAACTGACTAGTCTCCTGACCCAACGCACTTGCTGCCGAAAAATTAGACCCATCTAAATCAGACGCGCTCATCAACTTCCTGAATCCTCCTCAGGCTTGCATCTTACCGGCAAACCCACTTGCTTGCCTTTCTTATGCTTGCAGGCCCATGATTTACCAAAACAGAAGTATCACTCGATGAATGACTATTTAATCGTGTCGATCGGCTTCATGTTCTTAGCGCTACTCGGGTTGGTAGGCAGTAGGATGAGCCTAGTTGGTGATAAAATTTACATGCCATTCTGTTTAAGCAGTTTCATCTTCGCCGGATTGTATACGACTCGAATCAGTCGTCAATTTGTCGTGCCCTTATTAGGCCTCAGCGACCAAATGAATCGTATCCTGTTTTATGATTACGGAAATGGGCTTCTGGGGTTACTCCCTCTAGCACTTGCCCTACTTCTTGTTGGCAAGTATCGGCTACAAATAGATTACAGTGATCAATGGAGTGGTACGACCACGTATACCTTATCTTCGTTAACCTATGGATTGATAGCCGGCACACTGTTAGCCGCTATTCCCTTACTGATAGTTGCTTCAACGGGCCAAAAACTTAGCCCTAAAATCGACGTTTATCGCTACGGAATTAATTGTATTACCAATCTGTATGAAGAGCTAATTTGTCGCGGGTTATTGTTGGCCTATTGCGTTCGCTATTGGACTCGACTTTGGGCCGTGGTGTGGACATCAGCGGTGTTCGGGCTAGCCCACGGGTTAACCGAGAAGAGTATAGCCATTGCGTTGGGGGCTGGGCTACTGGCTTGGGCCGTACTGAAAGCAAAAAGTTTGTGGGCTGGTTGGACCAGCCATCAATTGGCGGATGTGATGGTCGATACGTTTTTACCCTGACCGAGTAAGGCTGGCGCTTTACCGATCAATTCGTAGGGTTAGGGTTATATAGATTGGCAACGGATTGAGCCGGGGCGGCTGGTTTAGGCGCTGGTCAGCGCGGGCGGATGGCGTGTGAACTAGGCTGGAATTTCTGAGCATGTAGGCGCTATCTGCGACTACTGATCTCATAAAAGGCTC
>Ga0160428_1000590_pt1 | contig 38060 bp, 27 predicted proteins | sample SolpanmetagenomM_FD_108198 | JGI IMG/M metagenome (GOLD analysis project Ga0160428, IMG submission 108198) | Solar panel surface microbial communities from Lawrence Berkeley National Laboratory, California, USA - M | ecosystem: Engineered > Built environment > Solar panel > Unclassified ... | reverse complement strand
TTCGGTGGGCTGGGCACCGTTCATCACCCAGTAGAAAGCGCGGTCGCCGTCGTAGTTGATGGTAGCGGGGTTGGTGTTGGGGTTGTAGGTACCGAGCTTCTCGATGAAGCGGCCATCGCGGGGAGCGCGGGCGTCGGCTACTACGATATCGTAAGTTGCGGCCTTTTTACGGCCACGGCGGGCGAGGCGGATTTTAACTGCCATAAACCTTGGGGGTTGTGCGACGCAGCTCGTGCGTCTGGGTGAAATTTTCCCTGTTTGGGGCCGCAAAGGTACGGAGAATAATCAGGAATAAATAACCTTTTTTGAGGTGCGTGAGAGCACGACATTCTTTCATGGTATTTGTAGAAATTTTCTTCATTCTCTGATAATAGAAGGTTTACAATATTATATTTGGTCTCTGGTTCAGCTTTCTTTCCTTATTACGCGGCCGATGGCTGGCAGCTTAACCTCTACCGCGTGGCGCCGGGCCTAGGCCCGGTGCGGGTAGGCACCTACACCAAGCACGGCGGCCTGGGGCAGCGCCTGAACCTGGCCACCGTTTTTGACTTTTCAAGTAATGGCCAATACCGGATTGATATGAAGGCTGTCAAGCAGAGCGGGCAGGCACACGTCTATAGCCAAAGCTTTAGCCTCGATGCCACTGCGCCTACTGGCCCTCCTACTTGCAACGACTGCGGGCCGCACTCGCCCACCCCGCCACCCAGCGACAGCGCTACCGGCCCCAGCCAGCCGGTGCCTGCCCGACAGGCTGCTACTGCTCGTCCTCAAACCCTTCCTGTTTTCTAGAGTATGAAAAAACAATACAATTCTTGGCGCCGCCGGGCCTTGGCCGTGCTGAGCGGCGGGCTGGGACTGCTAGCGGCGCCGGTGGCCCGGGCCCAGGTGCTGCCTACCTACGACTGGAGTTGGGCCACCCAGCTGGGGCCGAGTGCCGGTTACGACCGCACCGCCTTTTTGCGGGGGCTGGCCGCCGATGCGGCCGGCAACGTAACCATCGGCGGCGAGTTCAACCCCGACCTCTACTTTGCCAACGAGGCCACGGTGCTGCAAACCAACCGGGCGCCCGACCCCAAAACTGGCTTTACCTTCTCCAATGGCTTCATAGCCCAGTACCGGCCCGGGGGCAGCTGGCCTGGACGCTCAACCTCGAAAGCGCAAGCTCAAAAATAGTCGATTTGGCCACCGACGCGGCCGGCAATATCTATGCCCTGGGCTACCGAGTGGGTAAGCTCGACTTTGGGGCGGGGGTAGCGCTGCTCACCCAGCAGGGCTCCCGGGCCTTCCTGGTCAAGCTCAGCGCGACCGGCGTGCCGCAATGGGCCGTAGACCTGGTGTACGCGCCGGAGGGCCTGACGGAAAGCTACTTTACTTGGCAGTTGGCCGTTGATGCAGCCGGCAACGGCGTGGTACAGGGCACCTACAGTGGGGCCATTTCTATTGCCGGGCAAACCTATACGACCCCGGTGGGCTCTTCGGCCCGCCAGCCCTTTCTGGTGCGCACTACGGCGGCCGGCACGGTGGCCAGCGCCTGGGGCGGGCAGCAGACGCAGGGAGATGATATTGACCGGTTATACACCGGGCTGGCGTTAGCTCCCACCGGCGAGGTATACCTGTCTGGGTCGGTGAGTGGGGCGGTGCTTCAGTTTGGCAGCCTGCCACCGGTCAGCTCCCCGACCACCGCCACGCGGCCGGTGGGCTTTCTGCTGAAGGTATCGGCGGCAAACGTGGCCGAGTGGGTGCTGGTCGGCAATGCGGCCACGGCCACTACCTACAATGCCTTCAGCGACGTGAAAGTGAGCCCCACCGGGGCCATCTACGCGCTGGGCGGCATGGGTGGCCCGCTCACGCTGGGCACGCAGCCCATCGCCAACCCGACCAATGGCAACACCTTCGTGGCGCGGCTGGCCCCCAGCGGCACCATTCGGCGCATCACCATTGGCACTAGCAGTCCGCAAAGCCTGGCCATCGGTCCCCAGGACGACCTGTACATCGACATTGGCACCGCCCCGGGGCCGGTAAGCTGGGGCAACGTGCAACTGCCCGGACCTACTGCTGCCAACGACCAGCGGCTCAACGTGCTCCGGCTCGACTCGACGGGCCAGGCACTGCAAGGCTGGCAGGCCCGTGGGCCGGCCAGCGTGCGCGAGCCCCGGCTGGCCGTGGATGGGCAGGGGCAGGCGGCCGTAGCGGCCTGGCTCTACGGCACGGGCTCGTATAGCTTCGGCAGCAAGCCGGCCACCGCTGCCAACCTGTGGGGAATGCTGGTGGCGCGTACGGGGGCGCAGGTGCTGGCCGGGCGCACGGTGGCGCCGGTGCCCGGCCTGGCCATTTACCCCAACCCCGCCCGCGCCACGGCCACGCTTGACCTGGCATTATCCGCGCCCGCCCAGGTGCAGGTGCTCGACGCGCTGGGGCGCGTGGTAGCCACCCAGGCGCTGCCCCACGCCGGTACGCTCGACCTGCGCGGGCTGGCCGCCGGCACCTACCTGGTGCGGGTGCAGCAGGGCGCGGCCGCCAGCTACCAGCACCTGACCGTGCTGCCCTAGCTGCCGCTGGGCTCACTAGGGGCGGCGCCGCTGCCAAAAAGAAAGGGTGCTCTCGCCAGAGAGCACCCTTTCTTTTTGTGGGGCAAAACGTACGTTACGCGGCCTGGGCCAGCTTTTTGGTGCGCTGCTTGGGCTGCACGTTTTTGCGCTTGATTTTGATGATGCGGGCCTTATCCAGCGTCCAGATGGCGACGTAGGTGGGGTCAAACTCCCACCACTTCACGCCGAAATTCACGCGCATGGGCAGCTTGTGGTGGTTGTTCTGAAACAGCTCACCGAAAGCCAGGAAATCCAGGGCCAAGGTGTTCTTGCTCTTATCGTGGTTGTCGAAGTTCTGGTAGCCGTACTTATGGCCGCCCCAGTTCACAATGGCGCCGTGAATGGGCCCCATCAGGAAGTGGATGGGCAGCAGCAGATACTGCCACCACGCCGTGGCAAACTGGATGTAGAACAGCACGTAGAGCGTGCCCCAACCCACCCGCGAGTACACGGTGCCGCCAAAGGCTTCGAGCGCCTTCCACTGCGGAATGTCGCCTTCGAAGCGCTCGGCCAGCTCATTCTTATCATTGAGCACGTCGTTGTAGATGTTCTTCGTCTTCCACATCATGTCGAACGCGTTGTTCGAAAAGTGCGGCGAGTGCGGGTCCAGCTCCGTATCGGAGTAGGCGTGGTGCATGCGGTGCAGCAGCGCGTAGGCGCGGGGCGACAAGAACGAGCTGCCCTGGCACACGTAGGTAAACGCGTAGAAGAAGCGCTCCCAGAACTTGTTCATCGTAAACATCTTATGCGCCGCGTAGCGGTGCAAATAAAACGTCTGCGTGAACAGCGACAAGTAGTAGTGGGCAACGAAGAAAACCAGGATGGCCATTCAGTAATGAAATAAACGTGAGGAAGACGCCGCCCGCATTAAGCTATTCGCGCCGGGCTTGGTTCAACCGTTAAGACAAAATTACGGCCGTTGTTTAGCCCGATATCCCCAGGGTTGCACAATGCCATAATGTTACACCCCGCTACGAGTACTGGGCGTAATGCCGTTCCGGTAGTTGAACGGCATTACGCCCAGTACTCGATATATTACCCAGGATAGAAGCTCCGGGCCGCGTCCCAGTGCGGGGCGTCGGGCAGGGGGGCCACAAATTTCATGGCCTCTTTGGTCACGGGGTGTTGTAGCTCCAGCTGGCGGGCGTGCAGGGCAATGCTCACGTCGGGCAGGGGGTTGAGGAAGCCGTACTTCACGTCGCCGACGATGGGCGTGCCCAGGCCGGTGGCCAGCTGCACCCGAATCTGGTGCGGGCGGCCCGTCACGGGGTTCACTTGCAGCAGGTAGCGGTTAGCGGCGGGGCCCAGCAGTTCGTAGCTCAGTTCCGAGCGCTGGCCCTGGCCGTGCTTATCGGTGTAGGCTTTGGTGACGTTGCGCATGGGGTCTTTGACCAGCCAGTGCACCAGCTTGCCCTGCTCGGGCACGGGCGGCTTGCCGGTGAGCGCCCAGTAGGTCTTCTTCATGAGGCTGTCGCGAAACATCTCGTTGAGCCGGCTCAGGGCCTTGCTCGTTTTGGCCAGCACCACGATGCCCGACACCGGCCGGTCGATGCGGTGGGCCACGCCCACGAAGGCGGCGCCGGGCTTCTTGTACTTGAATTTGAGGTATTCCTCGGCTTTTTTGGAGAGCGGCTCGTCGCCGGTTTCGTCGCCCTGCACCAGGATGCCGGCGGGCTTGTTAATCACCAGCAGGTGATTGTCTTCAAAAATGATTTCCTGGCCTTCGGCCCACAGGTTCGGACGGTTCACGCGGTAGTAGGGCCGCAGCAGGGGCTGCGGGAATAGATAGTCTGTTCACCAAAAAAAATAAGCAGCCGCCTACCTGCGCCAGCGCGGGCCTGTGCAGTCAATAACCCAACCGAGTGGCGTGCTGCCGGCGAAGATAAGGCCGGAACGTAGCATACGCTTTTGCGCGTGCTACGTTCCGGCCCGGGGTGGCGGTGGCCGAGGCGGTGGCCGCAAGGGGCTAATAGCCTTCCTCCTTGCTCGGAAACTCGCGGCTCTTTACATCGGCCACGTAGTGCTGCACGGCCTCGGTCATGATATCGTGCAGCTCGGCATAGCGGCGCAAAAAGCGCGGCTTAAACTCCTTGGTGATGCCCAGCACATCGTGCACCACCAGCACCTGGCCGTCCACGTCGGGGCCAGCGCCGATGCCGATGACCGGGATAGTCAGCTCCTCAGCCACGCGCTTGGCCAGGGCGGCGGGTATTTTTTCGAGCACCAGGCCGAAGCAGCCGATTTCCTGGAGCAGGTGGGCGTCTTCGAGCAGCTTGTTGGCCTCGGCTTCCTCTTTGGCGCGCACGTTGTAGGTGCCGAATTTATAGATGCTCTGGGGCGTGAGGCCGAGGTGGCCCATCACCGGGATGCCAGCCGTGAGAATGCGGATAATGCTGTCCTTAATCTCGGCGCCGCCTTCGAGCTTGAGGCCGTGGCCGCCGCTTTCCTTCATGATGCGCACCGCCGATTGCAGGGCCACCGACGAGTTGCCCTGGTACGAGCCGAAGGGCATATCGACCACCACGAAGGCGCGCTTCACGGCGCGCACCACGCTTTGGGCGTGGTATATCATCTGGTCGAGGGTGATGGGCAGGGTGGTTTCGTGGCCCGCCATCACGTTGGAGGCCGAGTCGCCGACGAGCAGCACATCGACGCCCGCGCCGTCCAGAATCTGGGCCATCGAGTAGTCGTAGGCCGTGAGCATGGATATTTTTTCGCCCCGCTGCTTCATGGCCAGCATCTGGTGGGTGGTAACGAGCTTGACTTCTTTGTGCTGCGACATGGGGTCGGGAGGGACGGTTTAGGGCCGCAAAGCTGGCGACAATTTTGGAAATATCCGGGAATCGGGAACGCTGGTCCCCCGAACGGCGTAGTTGAAAGCGGCGGCGAGGGGCCCTGGCTCCGAGTGGCTTTCGCACTCTCACTCTCTTTCATGAACGCACTAACCCTCTGGCTCACTGGCCTTACCTTGCTGGCTGGTCCCGTGGCGGCCCAGCCCACGGCCCAGTTGCACGGCCACTTATCGAATACGGGCACCGAAAAACTGCTGGTGAGTTGGTGGGGGCAGCCCCTGGCCACCCACGAGCAGCAGCGCGCCGTGCACGTGGCGCCCAACGGCGATTTTGACCTCTCGCTGCCCATCGCCCGGCCCACGCTGGCCCAGTTGAGCTACGGCGACGAGGAAATGCTGGTTTTTCTGGAGCCCGGCGATGCGCTGGAGGTGCGCGGCGATGCCGCCGAATTGGCCGGCACCGCCCGGTTCGACTCCGGTGATGGGGCGGCGCACCGGCCCGCGGCGGCGGCCAACAACTACTTGCAGGAGTTTAGCCGGCGCTTTGCTAACAACGATGAGTACCAGGTGCTGCCCGAGAATATCAAGTTGACGGAAAAGGGCTTTCTGGCCTTTCTGGACTACCGGCGCGACCACGAGCGCACGCTGCTCAAGCAGGCCAGCCGCAAGGGCGACTTCACGCCCGCCTTCCAGGCCTACGCCGACGCCGATATCAACGCCACCTACGCCGAGGACCGCCTCACCTACGCCGACCTGCGCGAGCAAACCGTGGCCGGCCAGCCGCGCCTCGAGCTGTCGGCCGACTACTACGACTTTTTGAAGGAGCCCGGCCTGCTGCCCGGCAATGAGCTGGCCGTGACGAGCCCGCACTACCAGGATTTCTTGCTCGATTACGTGCATTACCAGGCCCGGGCCACCGGCCACCAGCCGGGTAGCCCCGACTATTATCCCACCTGCTACCAGCTGGCTGATAACCTGTTACACGCCGATGCGCGCCCCGTGGTGCTGGGCCGTATCGTGCTCGAAACCATCCGGCAGGGGCACGTGGCCCATGCCCAGGCCATGCTCACGACCTACGCCGCCACGGCCCAGGCGCCGGCCGGCTGGGTGGCGCTGCTGCGCACCGATTTGGCCGACCACCAGTCGTTTGCCATCGGTAGCCCCGCCCCTGAAGTGCCCCTGCGCCTGCTGAACGGCAAGCTGCTGTCGCTGGCCGCCTACCGGGGCAAGCTGGTGTACCTCATGTTCTGGGATAGCCGCTACCCGGCCGGCCAGCGGGAGCTGCCTTTTCTGAAGGAAGTAACGGCCTCCATCGCCAGCCAGCCCATTGAGGTAGTGATGGTGGCCCTGGATGAAACCCTCACCAACTGGCAGCAAACGGTGGCCTGCGCCAACCCCGCCCTGAGGGGCACCCAGGCCTACGTGCCCGCCGGCCGCCAAGCTGCCGTGCGCCAGGCCTACGGCATCGACCGCCTGCCCAACGCCGTGCTCATCGCCGAAGATGGCACCCTGCTCGACCTGCACCCCCGCACCCTCAGCAGCCGCCCCCTGCAAGATGACCTGAAGGCCGCCGTGGGCCGCGCCGCCGCCTACCGCGCCGTAGCGCTCAATAAGTTGTAAGCTCTAAAAATAAGCAAATTAAAAAGGCCCGCTTGTCCATGACAAGCGGGCCTTTTTAATTAAGGACCAGCCTTATTGGCGGGGTACGCGGAGCGTTTCGCCCACGTGCAGGGTGGGGGCCGGGCGCTCATTGTGCGCCAGTAGCTCGGCCACCGAGCAGCTGTAGCGCCGGGCAATGCTGTAGAAAGTATCGCCAGCCGCTACCGTGTAGGAGCCGGGCGAAGCGGCGCTGGCCACCACGGGCGCCGGCCCGGTGGCGGGCGGGCTCAGGCGCAGCAGCTGGCCGGCGCGCAGGGGCGTGGCCGGCGACACGTTGTTCCAGGCCGCCAGCTCGGCGGGGCGCACGCCCACCCGGCGGGCCAGCGCATACAGCGTTTCGCCGGGCGCTATGAGGTAGGGTCGGCTAAGGTCGGGCGTGGGGCGGGCAGCCTCAGCCAGTGCGGGCGCGCTGGCGCGCACCGGCACGGGAGCCAGCACTACCGGCCGGCCCACGCTGGGGCCAGCAGCGGCGGTAGCCACCGGGCGCGGCGCGGGCAGCGGCTGCACCGGCGGGCCAGGCACCTCAGTGGGCAAGTCGTTGATGGTGGCCAATTCGTCGTTGGCGTCTTCCTGGGCGGTGGGGGCGGGCTCCGGTATCGGCGCGGGCTCCGGCGCGGGGGGCAGCGGGGCGGGACGGGGCACGGCCGCTACCGCCCGCACGTCGGGCACTTCCTGATACTCGGCGGCTACGTGGCGCGGGCGCACGTGGCTGAGCCACAGCACCAGGCCGGGGCGCACGGCCTCCTCATTGGGCAGGTGGTTGTAGAGGCGCAGGGCGTGGCGCAGCACGCCGTAGTGCTGGGCTACGGCGGCCAGCGTTTGGCCGGCGGCCAGCACGTGGTAGTCTTCGTCGGCCGTTTCGCGCTTGCGCTGGAAAAAGTAGGGCTCGCCGGGCGTGAGGGCCTCGCCGGCTTCCATCTCATTCACTTTCAAGAAGAAGCCCAGGCTGGCGCCGCCGCGCTCGGCCAGGGCGGCGGCCGTTTCGCCCGCCCGGGCCAGCAGCGCCCGGATGCCGTTGACGCGCAAATACACCGGGGCCGGCAGCGCCGCCGCCGGAATGGCCAGCGCCGGGCTGGCGGCCACGGCGGGCGAGCCGGCCAGCGGCACGAGCAGCGTGTAGGCGTGGCCATCGGTGGGCACGGTGCCGGCCAGCAGCCAAGGGTTAAGGCGGGCGAGGGCGGCGGGGTCGGTGGCGAGGGCGGCGGCCTGCTGGGGCAGGCTGAGGCCGGGGGCGGCCGGCACTTCGCGCCAGGGCACAAAGGGCACGGTGTGCTGCGCGCAGGCCGGCTCAAAAACGAGCTTCTGGGCCACAAAATCGAGCAGGTACTGGCTGGTGCGGCCCGTAAAGCGCATGGCGCTGGCGTCGGCGTCGGCGGGCTGGGTGTAGGGGCGCACGCCGCCCAGGCCGGTCTGGTAGCTGAGCAGGGCATTGGCCCAGTTGTGCAGGGCGGCGTTGTTGCGCAGCAGGTAGCGGGCGGCGGCGCGGGTGCTGGCCACGAGGTGGCGGCGCTCGTCGATGCTGCTGTTCACGGTCAGGCCCAGGCCCAGGGCGGTTTCGCGCTTAAACTGCCAGTAGCCCACCGCGCCGTGCGGGCTTTCGGCGTCGCCCTGCAAGGCGCTTTCCTGGAGCACGAGGTAGCGAAAATCGGCCGGCACGCCTTCTTCAGCCAGCACCTGGTCGATGAGCGGAAACGCCGCCTCGGCCAGCGCCACGCGCGCCTCCAGCGAGGCCGGGTGGCGGCACAGGCTGTTGACTTTGGCCTGCACGAGCTGACGCGCATCGGCGTCTAGCGTGAGGTGCAGGCCCGCCACGTCGAGGGTGGCGGGCACCGTGGGTGGGGCGGCAGCCAGCGCCGGGCGGCTGGCCAGCCCCAGCAGCAAAGCCGGGAAAAGTTTTCTCATACCAGATTAGCTAGTGGGTAGTTCGCCTCCCCTACGGCTAGCAAGTTAAGCGCGTTTCGCCCGGCCCCGTGCTTATCGCGGCGCTAGTTCGCCGCAAAGGGCAACAAATCAGCCCATTTTGCTTAACCGCCTGGCGGGCCGCCGAAGCCGCCCCCGGGGGGCGGGCCGCCGCCGCCGGGGCCACCGCCGGGCGGGCCATCGCCGCCATTGCGCCCGCGCCGCCCGCCGCCCGGCCCCTCGGGCGCGGTGGGGATGCTCGTCATGTTGGCCGAGCGGATGTTGTAGGTAAACATCAGCATGACATACTGTTGCAGCACCGTGGTTTGCACGTCTTCGTAGTAAGCCACCGTCACGTTGCGCTGAATGGCGCGGTTCTGCTTGAGGATGTCGAAGGCGTAGAGCTTGATTTCGCCGCGCTGGCCGGGAAATAGCTTCTTGCCCACCGAGGCGTTCCAGAGCACGTAGTTCTGGTTGTAGGCGGCGCTCAGGCCCCGGTAGAGCTGGTGCGTCACGTCAGTTTGAAACGTGATGCCCGGCCCCACTATCCACGTGAGCTTGAAGCGGGTCAGCTGGTTGAAGTACGTGTTGTCGAGCTGCCGGCTGAGGGTGTTGCGCACGTAGCTCTGGGTCGAGTTGGAGGAGAGCGTAAAGTCGAGCTTTTCGCTCACGTTGCTGCTCAGCGTGAGGCCCGCCGTGAGGGCCGGGGTGCGGGCGTAGTTAAGCGCATTATTCACCAGGCCAGGGTTTTGGCTGAACGTGGCGCCGAGGCTGGCGTTGACGTTCGACTTGATGATGGCCAGCGGCCGGCCGTAGTTGGCCAGCGCCCGCACCGTGTACTGCTCCTGCAAGTTGGTCGATTGCGTGAGCTGGGCGCCGGCCGGCAGGCGCACGGCTTCGGTGGTGCCGGTGGGCACCACCGAGGTGTCGCGCACGGCCACGAGCGTGCGGTTCGAAATGGGGTTCTGGGTGTAGCTGCCCGAGAGCAGGGCGAAGAAATTGCTGTTCTTATCGGCCCGCGCCGCCGTGTAGCGGGCCACCAGGTTGTGGGCGTACTCCTGGCGCAGGGCCGGGTTGCCGATGGTGAGCTGCAAGGGGTTGGAGTTATTCACCACGGCCTGCAACTGATTGATGCTCGGCGCATTGGTGCTCGTGCGGTAAAACAGGCGCACGTTGTGCGAGCGGTCGGGCCGCCACATCAGGTTGGCCTGGGGCAGCACGTTCCAGAAGGTATAATCGACGGGGCCGGGGCGCGGAAACGTCTGGTCGCCCTGGAGGCGCGCCACCTGCGCGCTGGCCCCGATGGACGCCTGGAGCTGGCGCGTGTTGTAGCGGTAGCTCAGCCCGCCGCCCTGGGTTAAGTAGTAGTTGTTGAACACGTTGCTCAGCGCCGTGTCGAGGCGCGAGTATTGCTGGTCGCCGGTGTTGAAGTCGAAGGTGCGCTTATCCGAGTTGTTGGGCGCGTAGCTCAGCGAGTAGTTGGCTTGCAGCTGCGCGTGCTGGCCCACCGGCTCGGTGTAGGCCAGGTTGCCGGCCATCGTGCCGCTGTGCTGGGTTAGCAGCGACCGCTGGTTGAGGTTGGTGTTGGTGCTGCCGACGTTGGTCGTGTTCAGGATGGAGGTGCCGGTGCGCCCGTTGTAGGCGCCATTGAGGCTGAGCGAGAGCGTGCGGCCCACCTTGCGGCCCACCTTGCGGCGCAGCAGCAGGTCGCCGCCGGGGTTCACTGCCTGATTGTTAGAGTTATAAAGCGTGTTAATCTGGCTTTGCGTCACGCCTTCGCGGGCGGTAAGGCCGGTGAGCGTCTTGCTAGCGTCGTTTTGCTGCCACGAAATGCGGGGCCGAAACAGCACCGACGTCATAGAATCAATCTTATGGTCGAGCCGGAAATTGGCGCGGTGGTTGGTGTTGGCGCTGCCCGAGTTAGAGGTTTCGCTGTAGGTCGTGCTGCGCTGCGAGGGCAGCACGTACTGGCGTAGCGTGCTGCTGTTGAGTGTGTTGTTGGAGTGGTTGAAAAAGTAGCTGCCCGTCAGCTCCGTTTTCTTATTCCACGAATTGGAGTAGTTGAGGCCCGCCGCCGTGGTCTTGCTGATGCCGCCGCTCTGGTTCACGAGAAAGTCGCCGGGGTTCGAGCCCGAGCCGCCCCCGCCGCCACCCCGGGCGCCGCCGGGCGCCGAGTTGCCGATAACGCCCAGCAGGTCGTCGGTGCCGAAGTTCTGCTCGTTCACGTTGTTGCTCTGGGCGAGCACCGTGGTGCGGCGGTTGTTGTGAAAGTCGTTGAGGTTGAGGCTGGCGCGGTAGCGGTCGGGGCCGCCGCCCACCACGGCCCGCCCAAACTGCCCGTTGCGAAAGGCCGGCTTGGTGATGATGTTGAGCGTCTTCTGGGTGTTGCCATCGTTGAAGCCCGAAAAGCGGCTCTGCTCGCTTTGCTGGTCGAATATCTCGACCCGGTCGATGGCCTCGGCGGGTAGGTTTTTGAGCACCGCGTCGGGGTCGGTGCCGAAGAAGGGCTTGCCATCCACGAGCACCTGCTGCACCTGCTCGCCCTGGGCCTGGGTTTTGCCCGAGGCATCGACCGAGATGCCCGGCATCTTGCCGATGAGGTCGCCGGCCGTGGCATCCTGGTTGACCTTGAAGGCTTTGGCGTTGAGGCTGGTGGTGTCGCCGCGCTGCACGGCCTGCACCGCCTGGGCCGTCACCTCCACCGTTTTGAGGGCCACGCCGCCCGCCTGCATGGCCACGGTACCCAGCGCGATGGGCGCCCCGCCGCTGGGCACCGTCAGGGGCTGGCGCTGGTCTTTATAGCCGATAAACGAGGCCAAGAATACGTAGCGCCCCGGTGCCACGCCCGTTATCTCAAAGCCGCCGTCGGCGCCCACGGCCGAGCCCGTGCGCACCGAGTCGGGTAGGTGAATGAGCACCGCGTTGGCCCCGATGAGCGGGCTCTGGTCTTTGCCATCAAGCACTTTGCCGCGCACCACGCTTTGGGCCAACGCACTGAAAGACACGAGCGAAGCCAGGCCGGTAAGGAGTAAAAAACGCATAAGCAGGGGCTGAAGGTAAGGAGTCGGGTTTGGGCCGGGGCCGGCCGGGCGGGGCTACACTTTGCGCAGCAGCAGCAGGCCGTCGCGCACGGGCAGCAGCAGCGGCACTACGCGGGGGTCGTGGCGCACCTGTTCGTTGAAGGCGCGTACGGCGCGGGTGTCGTGGTCGTTGGCTTTGAGCGGGTAAGTCGGCAGGGCCTTGCCGCCCCACAGCACATTATCCACGATGACGAGCCCACCGGCCCGCACCTGGTTGACTACTAGCTCAAAGTACCGGCCGTTATGGAGCTTGTCGGCGTCAATAAAGACCAAGTCCCACACTTCGCCGACCAAGCCGGCCAAAACATCGCGTGCGTCGCCGAGGTGCAGCGTTACGCGCGCGGCCAGGCCCGCCGCCGCCACGTAGCGCCGGATGCGGCTTTCGCGCTCGGGGTTGATTTCGATGGTGTGCAGGTGGCCGTCGGGGGCCAGCCCTTCGGCCAGGCTCAGGGTGGCGTAGCCGGTAAAGGTGCCGATTTCGAGCACCCGGCGCGGCCGGATGAGGTGGGCCAGCAAGCTCAGCAGCCGGCCCTGCCAGTGCCCGGTGGCCATGCGCGGCATCAGCAGCTGCAAGTGCGTTTCGCGCCAGAGCTGGTGCAGCAGGGGCGGCTCGGGCTCGGAGTGCCGGGTGGCGTAGGCCTGAATGGCGTCGTCGGTCATAGGGGAAGTAGGAGTGAAGAATTAGTAAAGAGGAATTGGCAGGAAGGAATTAGTAATTCTTCATTCCTAATTCCTCCTTCTTAAGTAGCTCATTCCTGCCACGGCTCCAGCCGGAAGCGGTACACGCGAAAGCCCGATTTGCCCGGCCCGTAGGTGTGGGCCACGATGCGCCACAGCCCTTCGTAGCGAAACTGCCAGGGCGCAGTGGCCCCGGCGATGCGCCGGAAAACGCGCACCGGCCGACCGGTTTCCTGGCTGCGGGCCAGTGCCTGGTTGCGGTGGTTGAAGTCCTGGTGGGCTACCTGGCGGCCGGTTTGGGCCCGGCGCCCGCCGTGGCCAGCGTACCAAAAGTAGTCGTCGTGAATTTCATCGTCCTCGTACTGGTCGGCCAGAATGAGGCTTTCGGCCCCGTGGGCCACGGTGGCGCACACGCCCGCCCGGGGCGGCCGGTGCTGGCGCCGCACGGATAAATCGAGGCGCGAGGTGAATAAGTCGCCCGGCCGCGCCGTGCCAACGTGGCCGAAAACAGGTGGAGCAGGCATAGCGATGAGAAAAAGCAATGAGTTTGTTTGGGAAGTCAGGAATCCGCCATTTCCTAAACAGCTCTACTAGCATTCACTAGCCCGCCTGGCTACCGGGGCTCGATATAGATATGCGCCCGGTGGTAGGCCAGGTACTCGGGCCCTACGGGATGGCCGGGGTGCTGGCGCAGTTGGCCCGGCAGCCCCAGCAGCGCATAGCCGGCCCCCACGGCAAAGCTGCCCAGGTCAAACAAAACGTGGTGATTGGGGCAGAGGCACAGGATGTTGGCCAGCACGTCGGGCCCGTGGTGGGGCGCACCCAGCGGCCGGATATGCGCCGCCTCGGCATAGGGCCCGGCGGGGCTGCGCAGGGCCTCGCCGCACACCTGGCAGCGGTAGCCGTGCAGCGCTTTCACCTGCCGCGTCAGGGCCGTGTCGCGGATGAGGCGCGAGGTGGTGGCCAGGTAGCGCGGGGCCGGCTCGGCCAGCGCCGGGCCGGCGGGCTCGGTCACGGCGTAGGGCAGCGGGGCGGGGGCGGCCGCCAGCGCGGGCGCCTCGGGCTCCAGCCGAAACAGGTACACCATAAAGCCCGAGCGGCCGGGCCGGTAGTCGCGGCCCACCACCCGAAACAAGCCCTCGTAGCGAAAAGCTGCCCCGGCGGCCGCGCGCACCTTGCGGTATACCCGCACCGGCAGGCCCGTGGCTTGGCTGCGCGCCAGGCCCAGGTTGGCCTTGGTCAGGGTCTGGTCGGCTACCTGCTGGCCGGTTTCGGCGCTGCGCCCGCCGTGGCCGGTGTAGAGGAGGTAGTCGGCGTGTACCTCATCGTCCTCGTACTTATCGGCCAGCACAATGCTCTCGGCCCCGGCCGCCTGCGTGGCGCAGATGCCCGCCTGCAACGGCCGGTGCTGCCCGCGCTGCGACAGCTCCAGCCGCGAGGCAAATAAATCGCCCGGCCGGGCCGAGCCAACGTGGCCGAAAACAGGAGTAGCAGACATGCGGAGGGAGGGGGCGCGCTGGCGCAGTGGGGGGCGCCCAGCGGCGGGACGGGCCACAAAAGTCCGGCCTGTCCGGCTAAATGTCACCAGCCGGCCGCCGCCCGTGCAGCCAAATGCCCCCAGCAAGGTACTTTTGGCCGACCACACCCCCGCGCTTTCTCCTGCTTTTCTCTATGCGTTCACTCGTTCCGCTGCTTTTTGCCGGCCTGCTGGCGGCCGGCCCGGCCCAGGCCCAAACCGCCCCCGCCGCCAAAACCGATTCCCTCACCATCCGCCGGATTTACGACGAAGCCCTGCTGCACGGCCAGAGCTACGACAACCTGCGCTACCTGTGCCAGCGCATCGGGGGGCGCCTTTCGGGCTCACCGCAGGCCGCGCAGGCCGTGGAGTGGGGCAAGCTGACGATGGAAAAAGCCAACTGTTTCGACAAGGTGTACTTGCAGGAGTGCATGGTGCCCCACTGGGTGCGCGGGGCCAGGGAGAAGGGGCAGATTATTGGTAATAAAGGCAAAAGCCTCAACGTGGCCGTGTGCGCGCTGGGCGGTTCGGTAGCCACGCCCGGCAACAAGCCCCTGCGCGCCGGCGTGGTCGAAGTCAAGAGCCTGGCCGAGTTCAAGGCCCTGCCCGACGAGGCCGTGCGGGGCAAGTTCATCTTCTTCAACCGGCCCTTCGACGATAAACTGGTGGAGCCGGGCGCGGCCTACGGCGGTGCCGGCGACCAGCGCCGCAGCGGCCCCGCCGAGGCCGGCCGGCGCGGCGCCGTGGGCGCTTTGGTGCGCTCGCTCACCGCCGCCCGCGACAACAACCCCCACACCGGCGCCACCAACTACGGCGACACGCCTACCAAGGTGCCCGGTGCCGCCCTCAGCACCCAGGCCGCCGACCAGCTCAGCCAGCTGCTGGCCGCCGACCCCAAGCTGCAATTTGAGCTGGAAATGAGCTGCGCCACCCTGCCCGACGAGAAAAGCTACAGCGTAATCGGGGAGGTGCGCGGCTCGAAATACCCCGACCAGATTATCACCGTCGGCGGCCACCTCGACTCGTGGGACCTTGCCCAGGGCGCCCACGACGACGGCACCGGCGTGGTGCAAAGCATTGAGGCCCTGCGCCTGCTCAAGGCCACCGGCCTGCGGCCCGAGCGCACCGTGCGCGCCGTGCTCTTTATGAACGAGGAAAACGGCACGCGCGGCGGCGAAAAGTACGCCGAGCAGGCCCGGCAAAACCACGAAACGCACCTGGCCGCCATCGAAAGCGATGGCGGGGGCTTCACGCCGCGCGGCTTCAACGTCGAAACCACGCCCGCCGTCTTTCAAAAAGTAGCCGCCTGGAAGCCGCTGCTGGCCCCGTACCTGGCTGGCCAACTCACGCCCGGCCACGCCGGCACCGACATCGAGCCGCTGGCCGCCGCCGTAAAGCCCGTGGCACTGTTTGGCTACGACTGCGACTCGCAACGCTACTTCGACCTGCACCACTCGGCCCTCGATACCTTTGAGCAAGTCAACCGCCGCGAGCTGGAGCTGGGCGGCGCCAGCATGGCCACGCTTATTTACCTACTGAGCAAGTACGGTTTGTAGCGGCTGAAAAAACCCGCGTTTAATTCATAAGGCCGTCCTGCTGTCGTTCAGCCGGGCGGCCTTGTAGGTTCGGCTACTGCGTGTTCAGGATGGAAAACAGCTCGTCCAGCTTCGGCGTCAGGATGATGTCGGTGCGGCGGTTGATGGCCTTGTTTTGCGGCGTGTCATTGGCTGCCATGGGCAGGTACTGGCCCCGGCCCGAGGGCGTAATCTGGGTGGGGTCGATGCCGGCCGACACCAGCAGGCGCGTGATTTCGGTGGCGCGCAGCACGCTCAAATCCCAGTTGTCCTTGGCCCCGTTGACCACACCCTTGATGGGCACGTTATCGGTATGGCCTTCCACCAGCACGTTGATATCCTTATTGCCCGTCAGGGCGTTAGCCAGCTTGATGAGCGCATCCTGCCCGGCGGGGTCCACCTTGGTAGCCCCCGATTTGAACAGCAGTTGCTCGGAGAGCGACACGTACACCTTGCCGTTTTTGACGTTCACCTGCAAGTCGTTGGAGTTGAAGCCCAGCAGTGCGTCGGCCACCTTCTGGCGCAGCGCCTTGGTGGCCGCGTCCTTTTCATCCAGCACCCGTTGCAGCTCGGCCACGCGGGCGTTTTTGCCGGCCAGGTCCTCCTCGGTGGTGCCCAGCGTCTGGTTGAGCTGGCTTACCTGGGTGCTTTTATTGAGCAGGTCGGCGCTGAGGCTGGCCTCGTTGCGGGACTTGGCCTGCTGGATGGCCGCGTTCTGGGCCTGGAGCTGGTCGCGCGCCCGGGTCAACTCGGTATTTTGCTGCTGAAGGGCGGCGATTTCCTTCTTGTTGCAGCCGGGCAGGGCCAGCAGGGTAGCGGCCAGCAGGGTGGGGGCAGTGCGCCCAGGGCTAATTCCGAAAAAAGTCATGAGGCAAACGTAAGGCAGTAGAAAACACCCGGCGGCCAGCCAGGCTGCCCGGGCTAAACGGCCGGACGAAAGCCGGGGTTGCCCCGGCCGCGTAGCGGCTGAGCGGGCCGCGCCGGGCTACTTTTACGCGCCGGCCACGCCGGCGCTACGTTTAACTATGCGCAGTATCGCACTTTTGAGTATGGGCCTGGGGCTGCTGGCCTCGCCGGCGCAAGGCCAGGCGCTGGCCGCCGGGGGGGGCGTAGTAGCCCGCCCGCTGCCGCGGCGGGCCGCGCCGCCCGCCGCCCGGTACTGGGTGCGCTTTCGGGATAAGCGCGGCGTGGCCTTCGAGGCGGCGCGCTACTTCAGTCCGGCCGCGCAGGCGCGCCGCCGCCGCCAGGGCCTGCCCGCCGCCGACCTCGCCGACCGCCCCGTGCGGCCCGACTACGTGGCCGCCGTGCAGGCCCGCGTGGATACCCTCACGCTGGTCAGCCGCTGGTTCAACGCCGTGGCCTGCCGGGCTACGCCCGCCCAGGCGGCGGCCCTGTGCCAGCTGCCCGGCGTGGCCGAGGTGGTGGCCTGGCCCGTGGCCAGCCACCTGCTGCCCGCGCGCCGACAAATAGTTGACCAGCAAAATAGTAACGAGAAAGGCGCTGCCAGCCAGGCCGCCGTAACGCCCGCCGACTACCTGCTGGCCCGCCAGCAGACGGCCACCCTGGGCCGGCCCGCCCTCAGCCGGGCGGGCCTGCTGGGGCAGGGCGTGCGCATCGCGGTGTTCGACGTGGGCTTTCGGGGCGTCGAGCGGCACCCGGCCTTCCAGCCGTTGCTGCGTGAAGGGCGCCTGGCCGCCACCTATGACTTTCTGAAAAACCAGCCCGCTGTGTTTCGGGGCGGCGCGCACGGCACCGAGGTGCTGGGCTGCCTGGCGGGCCGCCTGCCCGGCCCGGCCGGGCCCGGCCCCGATAGCCTGCGGCTGGGCCCGGCGCTGGGCCTGGCGCCGGCCGCCACCTACCTGCTGGCCCGCACCGAGGGCCTGGCCAGCGAGCGCTACACCGAGGAAGAAGCCTGGCTGCGCGCCGTAGAGTGGGCCGACCAGCAGGGCGCCGACATCATCAGTTCGTCGCTGGCCTACACCGAGCAGCGGTACTTCCCGGAGCAGATGGACGGCCGCCACTCGCTCATTGGGCGGGCTGCCACGCTGGCCGCCCGCAAGGGGATGCTGGTGGTGAGCGCCGCCGGCAACGACGGCGACGACGACTGGGTGCGCATCGGCACGCCCGCCGATGCCGACTCGGTGCTGGCCGTGGGCGGCCTCGACCCGGCCACCGGCCTGCACCTGGCGTTCAGCTCGGTGGGGCCCAGCGCCGACCGCCGGCTGAAGCCCGACGTGTCGGCCTTCGGCATTGTGCTCACCTGCACGGCCGCCGGCGGCTTCGAGCGGATGGAGGGCACCTCGTTTGCCGCGCCGCTGGTGGCGGGGCTGGCGGCCTGCGCCCAGCAGGCCAGCGGCGGCAAGCTCTCGGCGATGGAGTTGTTTCGGCGGGTGCGCGAGGCGGGCGAGCTGTATCCGTACTACGACTACGCCCACGGCTACGGCCGGCCCGAAGCCGGCCGCCTGCTGGCCCGGCTGCAAGGCTCGCTGCCGGCGGTAGCCCCCACCTTCGATTTTGTGGTGCACGACTCGCTAGTGGCCGTGGTGCTGCGGCCCGCCGCTACCCTGCCACTTGCCCAGCCCCTGCCCCTGGTGGCCGAAAGCGACGAACTGGCCCCCGGCACCGCCGACTGGCTCGCCCCGCCCACCCCCGCCCGGCCGCCCGGCACGCCCACCGCCACGGCCCCCAATGTGGCGCCCGTGGGCCAGGAGCACCCCGCGCCGGTGGGCGAGGCGCCCGCCCTGCCGCTATCGCCCGCCTACCCGGCGCGCCTCTACTGGCACCTGGCCGATGCGCGGGGCGTGCTGCACCGCTACGAAGTGCGCGCCACTACTCAGCGGCTGGTGGTGCAGGTGCCGCGCCGGCTGGCGCGGGCCGGCAACGTGCTGCGTGTTTATTATCAAGGTTATACCGGTCAGTATGGGGAATAATTTACAGGCTGCCCGGCGCTGGCCGCGGTGGGTGGGCGGGGCGGCCGGGCTGGCGCTGCTGGCGGCGGCCCCGGCGGCCCGGGCCCAGCAAGTGCTGCTGCAAGCCGACGTGGCCAACGACACCATTCCCAGCCGCACGGGGCCCAATCGGCGCTATTTCGGGCACCTCTACGTGGGCTACGCGCTGGCCGTGGGGCCGAGCGGGCTGGGCGTGCAGCGCGGGTTCGCCTCCAGCGAATTGCAGCTGGGCGGCCGGCTCAAGCGCCGCCTGGGGCCCTATTTTGCCCTCAATGCCGACCTGCGCTACGCCTACCTGCGCTACCGCCTCGACCCCGGCGTGCCCCGGCCCGGTCCCTTCGGCGCGGGCTTCGAGAGCCAATATTTTAGCTACCACCAGGTGCAGGGCGAAGCCAGCCTGCGCCTCACCCCGTATCGCCGCCGGGGCAATACTGTGGGCCGCTACCTCGACCTGCTGGCCTACGGCGGCCCGGCCCTGGCCACCACCTACGCCACCGAAGGCCCCGGCCCCAGCGGCGGCCGGCTGGAGGTGGTGGCCCATAGGCCCGACTACCTGGCCCGCTGGCTGGGTGGGGTGGGGGTGCGCGTGGGCAGCAACTCGGTGGCCCTGGTGGGCCGCTACCGCCTCAGCGATGCCCTGCGCGGCGCCGGCCTGCCCGAGCCGCCGCGCTGGCAGCTGGGCCTGGAGGTGGGCTGGTTCTGAACCCCGGCCCGCCGCGCCTGCGTACACGGCGCTGCGGGCGCTATCTTGCCCGCCGCTGGCTTTTTTGGCCCGCTTGACTACGTTTTTCTATGACTACCTCTTTCTGCAAGCTGGGCACCGCCGTCGCGCTTCTCCTCGCCGCCAGTTCTTGCGTCAATACCGAGCGCGAAACGGCCACTTCTTCCAAAGACCCGCGCACCGAGTTTGCGCCGCCCAGCGGCCGGGGCGAGCGCGTGAGCGGCGCCACGGTGCTCAATACCGTGCGCAAAACCCACCCGTTTTCAGATCCCCAGGCGCCCGACGACTTCGTGTTGCAGCTGCGTGGCCCGCGTATTTTGAGCGGCCGGATGCATCTGTTCGTGATTAATAGCAAAGGCGACACGCTGCGCCACGAGGTGCTGCCCGCCACCGCCCTGCTCGATGACCCCACGCTGCGCAACAACCAGTCGGCCTCGGTGCGCGACAAGGAAATCAGCATTTTGCGCGGCATGAACGCCTTTTTCAGCGACAGCCACTTTGTGCAGCCCGCCGTGCCCGCCACCGCCACCCAGCCCGCCGAGGTTGATGTGCAGGCCTGGACCAGCTTGCGCAACGACCCCCGCGCCGTGGGATTCGACTACCCCAGCGGCACCGGCGAAACCCGCCTGGCCTACTCGCGCCAGCTGGGCCGGGTGCTGCTCCTGAACCAATAAGCCACCCCGCCTAAAAAAGCCCGGGCCAGCAGACGGTCGCATCAATTCGATGCGGCCACCCGCTGGCCCGGGCTTTTGGCGTTTAGCATTAAATCTTCGCCCAGCCCTGCTGCCCGGCTGGCCCCCGCAGCAGGGCGTAGCCCGCGCTTTCGCCCAGCACGGCCACCGGCGTGCGGGCCGGCCAGGCACCCAGCGCTGCCGAGCCAGCCAACGGCCCGGCTTGAATTTCGTGGGCGGTGGGCAACACGAGGCGGCGCAGGGGCTGGGCCGGGGCCACCGCGCGGGCGGCCACGTAGCGGCGCTGGCCACTGGGCAGCTCCACGCGCAGCCAACCGGCGCGCTGGCCCAGCACGAGCAGGGGCAGGGTAGCCGGTAGCTGCCGGCTGGCTGCCGCCGGGCGCACCCATTCGCCCCGGTGGTCGGGGCCGGCCAGGGCGGCGGGCACTGGGTCGGCGCGGTGCAAAAACGGCCAGGGGTCCACGGCCCCGCGCCCGGCCCGGTAGATGCCGAAGTGCAGGTGCGGCGCCGTGGTGCGGGCGTTGCCGGTGTTGCCCACCAGGCCCAGCGTGTCGCCGGCCCGCACGCGCTGGCCGGGCTGCACCAGCTGCTTATCCAGGTGGGCGTAGTAGAGGTGCTGGCCCTGGGCAGCAGCCAGCCACACCACGCGGCCGCCCAGCTTGCTTTCGCCGGTGCGGGTAATGTAGCCGTCGGCGGCGGCCACGGCGGGCGTACCGCGCGGCGCGAAAATATCGACGCCCTCGTGGCGGCGCGCCCCGCCGTCGCGGGCATTGCCCCAGAAGCTGCCGATGGCCTGGTCGGTGCGCCCTTTCACCGGAAACAAGCCCAGGCCCGGCCCGCGCCACAGGCGCAGTGTGTAGCGGCCGGCGGCCAGCAACTCGGGCTGCACGCGCAGCAGGTGCTGGCCATCGTCGGCGGCCTGGTAGCTGAAATCGTAGGTGCCGGCGGCCGTAGTGTCGGTGGCCGTCCACTTCAGCAGGGTGGGCGGCTGGCCGGGGCCCAGGGCAAAAGCATCGACAAACACGCGGGGCGCCAGCACGGGGCCGGGCGCCAGCGTGAGGCGCGCGTGCACCAGCTCGCCGGCCCGCACGGCGTAGCGGTAGCCGGCCGCCGTAGGCTGCTCGGGGCGGAAATACCCGGTTTCGAGCACGGGCAGCGTCACGAGGAGCGAGTCGTGCAGGGCCTGCGCGGCGGCCTGCTGCCACTGCCGGCCCAGGGCCGCTTCCCGCAGCCCGGCGCGGTCCAGGGCGCGGGCGTAGTCGTCGTGCGGGGTGGTTTTCTGGAATAAAGCTGCCAGGGTCTGCGGCTTGCTGCACGAGGCCAGCAGGGCCAAAAGCACCACCAGCAGGCCCCCGGCCTGCCGCCGGCCAGGGGGTGTCAAAAACAAAAAGAGCATACCGGCCCAACGCCCACGCCGCCGGGCAAGTTCGGCGCGGCAGTAGCGCGGACTTGGGGCGTCCGCGCTACTGCCGCTGGCCGAATGCCCCGCGCGCGGACTCGTAGCGTCCACGCGACTGCGCTTTACCTTCGTGCCATGCCCACCCACCCCGTTGTCCTCACCGAATGCCCGCGCGATGCCATGCAGGGCCTGCCCGACTTCATTCCCACCGCCACCAAAACGGCCTACCTCCAGCAGCTGCTGGCCGTGGGCTTCGACGTGCTCGACTTCGGCTCGTTCGTGTCGCCCAAGGCCATTCCGCAGCTGCGCGATACCGCCGAGGTGCTGGCCGGCCTGGATTTAAGCCAGACGAAAACCAAGCTGCTGGCCATCGTGGCCAACCTGCGCGGGGCCGAGCAGGCCGCCAGCCACCCCGAAATCAGCTACCTGGGCTTCCCGCTCTCCGTCAGCGAAACCTTTCAGCGCCGCAACACCAACCAGACCATCGCCGAAGCTCTGGCCGACGTGGCCGCCATGCACGCCCTGTGCGAGCGCGTGGGCAAAACGCTGATTGTGTACCTCTCGATGGGTTTCGGCAACCCCTATGGCGACCCCTACAGCCCCGCCGTAGTGGCCGATTTCACCCGGCAGTTGGCCGCGCTGGGCGTGCGCATCGTGGCCTTGTCTGACACCATCGGCGTGAGCACGCCGGCCTTGATTACGCCTTTGTTTGAAGAGCTGATTCCGGCCTTTCCGCACATCGAGTTCGGGGCGCACCTGCACACCACGCCCGCCACCTGGCGCGAAAAAGTGCAGGCCGCCTACCAGGCCGGCTGCCGCCGCTTCGACGGGGCCATCGGCGGCATCGGCGGCTGCCCGATGGCCACCGACGTGCTCACCGGCAACATGGCGACGGAGAACCTGGTGGCGTATCTGGCCGGGCAAGGGGAGGAGTTGAAATTGGACTTGGGAAAGTTTGCCAGCGCGCAATTAGCAGCAAATCAGGTTTTTACTATGCACTACTAACCAATGCTCCACTGGCTATTTAGGAAGGCGGCAGTAGAAGAAAAAGCGAAGCCGATTATCGGGATAGAATTCCACAACCTCCAAGCTACCAAGCTTATACTTTGGATAGAGCTGGCGTGTATTGAGTTAGAGTTGGCACCTGCAACGGAGTACCGAATAGAATCTGACGAAACGGAGTATCGAATTGAGTTTGATGGCAGCCAAGTGATACTTTTTCTGCAATACCGATTTGGGCCAAAGGTGCTAAAACGACCCTACTCACCGAATTTTGTGAATAAAGCTCCTTGGGAATTGGAAGTTGATTATTCAAATTAACGACTTTGCCTGGTGCAATTCTTCGCTCATTGAGTAATGAGTCAGTTAGTTAAGCTCTCAAATTATGCCCACTCCCCAAGTCGATATTTTCATCCCCTGCTTCGTTGACCAGCTTAATCCGCACACCGCCCTCAACATGGTGAAGGTGCTGGAAAAAGCCGGCTGCCAGGTGCACTATAACCCCGCCCAAACCTGCTGCGGCCAGCCCGCCTACAACGCCGGCTACAAGGCCGAAAGCCGCGACATTGCCAGCAAGTTTCTTACCGACTTTGCCGCGCCCGCTGCCGCGCCGCGCTACGTCGTCAGCCCCTCGGCCTCGTGCGTGGGCATGGTGCGCAATGCGTATTCGCACCTCTTTGCCAGCACGCCCGAGGCGGCGCGCTGCCAGGGCGTGCAGCGCCGCACCTATGAGCTGACCGAGTTTTTGACCGACGTGCTCAACGTCAGCACCATCGCCGGCGCCCGGCTAGCCGGCACCTACACCTACCACGACTCATGCTCGGCGCTGCGCGAGTGCGGCATCCGGGAGGCGCCGCGCCGGCTGCTCGACGGCGTGGCCGGCCTGCGCCGCGTGGAGATAGCCGAAACCACCACCTGCTGCGGCTTCGGCGGCACGTTTGCGGTCAAGTTTGAGGCAATTTCGGTGGCCATGGCCCAGCAGAAAGTCGAGCACGCGCTGGCCACCGGCGCCGACTACATTGTGAGCACCGACGTGAGCTGCCTCATGCACCTGGAGGCGTATATCCGGCGCGAGAAGCTGGCCATCAAGACGATGCACATCGCCGACGTGCTGGCCAGCGGCTGGTAGCTGTGCTTTGGCGGCCCATCGCCTAATGGGTTATGACAAGCGAGGGCTACCTAACGTTATAACAGGGCTTTAATCCGCGCCGTGAGGCTCTCGCTGGCGGGCACCAGGGGCAGGCGCACGGCAGGCTCGCACACGCCTTGCAGGGCCAGCGCGGCCTTCACGCCCACGGGGTTGCCCTCCTCGTACATGAGTGGGTTGAGGCCCGTGAAATAGTACAGCAGCTGGCTGGCGCGGGCGAAGTCGCCGGCCAGCGCAGCGCGGGTCATGTCGCTGAACTTCTGCGGAAACGCGTTGGCCAGCACCGAGATAATGCCCTGGCTGCCGCAGGCGATGAGCGGCACCGTGAGCATGTCGTCGCCGCTCAGAAATAGAAAATCTGCCGGTTTTTTAGCCAAGATGGCCAGGCACTGTTCCACGTTGCCGCTAGCCTCCTTGATGCCGATAATGTTCTCATGCTGGGCCAGTTTGAGCACCGTGTCGGCCGTGAGGTTGGAGCCGGTGCGGCCGGGCACGTTGTAGAGCAGGAGGGGCAGGGGCGAGGCCTCGGCCAGGCGCTGGTAGTGCGCCACAATGCCGGCCTGGCTGGGCTTATTATACGCCGGGCTGGCCGACAGGATGGCCCCGATGCCGCTCGGGTCGAAGCTGCGCAGCTGGTGCTCCACGGTGGCCGTATCGTTGCCCCCAATGCCGTACACGAGCGGCACGCGGCCGGCTACGTGCTGGCGGGTAATGTCCAGCAAATCAGTCTTTTCGGCGGCCGTCACGGTCGGCGACTCGCCCGTGGTGCCGTTGATAACCAGGTATTCGACGCCGCCCGCGATGGTGAAGTCGAGCAGGCGCTCCCAGGCGGCGCGGTCCACGGCGCCGGTGGGGGTAAAAGGGGTCACCAGGGCTACGCCGGTGCCGTGTAGTTTGTTCATCCGCTGTGGGGGTTGTTGCTTTGTGCAAAAGTACAACTTTCGTCCGCCGTTGCGCCTAGCCGGCTTTTTAATTGCTTCCTTGAAAAATCTATTTCCGGTAGCCGCCGCGCTGGCCGCCACGCTGAGCCTAGCCGCCTGCGATTCCAAAACCGCCACTACCGGCGAGGCCAAAACGCCCTCGACCGCCGAAAACATGGGCAAAGCGGACTCGGCCAAAATCGACGAGGCGGCGCCCACCACGGGCACCGCCGCCGTGGCCGCCGAAGAAGCCAATGCCAAGCCCGGCCCCGACCCCAGCACCATCCCGGCCGCCAAGGCTGGCGACGCGGCCGCCATCTACGCCCGCCCGCAGGTGCCGATTTTGTGCTACCACCAGATTCGCGACTGGACGGCCCGCGATTCGAAAGGTGCCAAGGACTACATCATTCCCATCGCCGCTTTCAAAGCCCAGATGAAGATGCTGGCCGACAGCGGCTACCACAGCATTCAGCCCGACCAGCTCTACGCCTACCTCACCACCGGCGCCAAGCTGCCCAGCAAGCCGGTCATGCTGACCTTCGACGATACCGACCTCGACCAGTTCACCATTGCCCGCCCCACGCTGGCGCAGTACGGCTACAAGGGCGTGTACTTCGTGATGACCGTGAGCCTGGGCCGCCCGCACTACATGACCAAGGACATGGTGAAGCAGCTTTCCGACGAGGGCAACCAAATCGGCTCGCACACCTGGGACCACCACAACGTGAAGAAGTACCAGGGCCAGGATTGGGTAACCCAAATCGACAAGCCTACCAAGACGCTCGAAGATATTACGGGCAAGAAAATCAAGTACTTCGCCTATCCCTTCGGCCTCTGGAATACCCAAGCTTTCCCCGAACTGAAGCAGCGCGGCTTCGTGGCCGCCTTCAGCCTGGCCGAAAAGCGCGACCAGACGGACCCGCTCTTTACCATCCGCCGTATCATCGCCAGCGGCTACTGGAGCCCCCGCACCCTGCACAACAACATGGTGCAGAGCTTCTAGGCAACGGACTTACTGATTAGAAAGCTTATAGCTCAAAATCAGAACGTCATGCTGAACGCAGTGAAGCATCTCGCTCGCGCCGCTAGGGATGCTAACCCAACGATGCGAGCGAGATGCTTCACTGCGTTCAGCATGACGTTCTTTTTTGTCGAATTACAGTAGCTTAGTTCACCACCCCAGCCGCCACTCCCTTGCCTTTGAGCGACGACTGCCGAATGACCAGCTCGCTCGTAACCACGCAGGTGCGGGGCTGAAAATCCTCTTTCTGGGCCATTTGCTCCAGGAAAAGGCTGGCCGCCTGCTGGCCGATGCGGAAGGGGTGCAGGTCCACGGTAGTGAGGCCGGGCTCGATGAGGCTGGCCAAAAACTCGTCGCCGAAGCCTACGATGGCCATCTCCTGCGGCACCCGGATGCCGCGTTCGCGCAGGGCCAGCAGCAGGTCGAAGGCATTGGTGTAGTTGATAGCAAAAATAGCGTCGGGCGGCTCGGGCAGGGCCAGCCAGGCATCGAGCGCCGCTACCGCCGAGGCGGGCCGGAAATCGATGTGCGCACACAACTCTTCGGTGGTGGGCAGGCCGTGCCTGCGCAACGCGCTGAGGTAGCCCGCCTGCCGCTGCCGGCTGATGAGCAGCGACGCCGGCCCCGCCAGAATGGCAATGCGCCGGCAGCCCTGCTCAATGAGGTGCTCGGTGATGGTGTAGGCCCCCAGCCGGTCGTCGAGGATGACCTTGGCGCTGTTGACCTCGTTGCACACCCGGTCGAAATGCACCACCGGGATGCCGCGCCGCGCGGGGTCTTTCACGTGGTCGAAATTCTCGGTTTCGCGCGAGTGGCAGATGAGCAGGCCATCGACCCGGCTGGCAATCAGGGCCTGCACGTTGCTGACTTCGGCCGCGTACGATTCCTTCGACTGGCAAATCATGACCCGGTAGCCCGCCTTGGTGGCCACCTGCTGAATACCGCTGACGGCGGTGGCAAAAAACGGCCGCTCTAAATCGGGAATGAGCACGCCGATGGTATTGGTAGCCTGGCTTTTCAGGCTCTGGGCCAGCAGGTTGGGCTGGTAGTCGAGCTGCTGCGCGGCTTCCAGAATGGCCTGCCGCGTGAGGGGGCTGATGTCGGAGTGCCCGTTGAGCGCCCGCGACACGGTGGAGGGCGCCACGCCCACCTGCCGGGCCACGTCGGCAATGGTGGCCTGGTGGCGCTTGCGGCTGGGGGTGCCGGCCGGCTTTTCGGCCGTGAAGTGATAGTCGCAGGCCTTGCAGAAAAACCGCTGGCGGCCCCGCACGAAGCCCGCTTTCATCACGTCATCGGCGAGGCTGCACTTTACACATTTAACCATGAAGTAAGGGTGGGAAGAAAGGTGGATAATGCGAAGGTCGGCCAGAAGCTACGAAGTAGGTGCGCAAAAATGATTGACAAAAAAATATTTGCCGAAGATAACCTATCGGCAACGATTGCACAACCGTTTCCGATAGGTATTATACGTATTTAAGTTGAATTTGAGGTTTTTAGGTTTTAGCAAGTGGTAACAGTGCCGTTACATTTGAATCAGATTCCCCCCTGGTCTACTGCATGCTACTTCGTAAGCGCTTGCTATCACAAGTTGTTGCAGTAACTAAAAAATTGCACTATTCTCCTTTGCTTGCCATGCTGCACACTATGCGCTGGTTCGGGCCCAACGACCCGGTTTCCATCTTCGATATTCGCCAGGCGGGCTGCGCCGGGATAGTATCGGCCCTGCACCAGCTGCCCGTGGGCGCGGTGTGGCCGGTGGCCGAAATCCAGGCCCGCCAGCAGCTCATTGAGGCCGGCAACCAAACCCACTCACCCCTGCATTGGGCTGTAGTAGAGAGCCTACCGGTGCACGAGGACATCAAGAAGGGCCGCGCCAGCCGCGACGAATACATTCGAAATTATCAGCAAAGCCTGCGTAACCTGGCCGCCTGCGGCATCCGCACGGTGTGCTACAATTTCATGCCCGTGCTCGACTGGTCGCGCACCGATTTGAGCTACGAAATGCCCGATGGCTCGCGGGCGCTGCGTTTCGTGTGGCAGGATTTTGCCGTGTTTGACTTGTGCATTCTCCGGCGCCCCGGCGCCGAGGCGGCCTACGAGCCGGCCGTGGCCGAGGCGGCCCGCCAGCAGTTTGCCGGCATGAGCGCCGAGGCCATCGCCCAGCTCACCAACACCACGCTGCTGGGCCTGCCCGGCTCGGAAGAAGCGTTTGAGCTGAGCACCTTTCAGGACTACCTGAACGAGTACAAAACGATTGATGCCGCCGCGCTCACGGCCAACCTGCACTACTTCATCCGGCAGGTGGCGCCGGTGGCCGAGGAAGTGGGCATTGGGCTCTGCATTCACCCCGATGACCCGCCCTTCCCGCTGCTGGGCCTGCCCCGCGTGGTGAGTACCGAGGCCGACCTGGCCGGCCTGCTGGCCGCCTGCGACGTGCCGGCCAACGGCCTGACCTTCTGCACCGGCTCGCTGGGCGTGCGCCCCGACAATGACCTGGCCGGTATGGCCAAGCGCTTCGGCCCGCGCATTCACTTTGTGCACCTGCGCGCCACTAAGCGCGAGGAAAACCCGCGCAACTTCCACGAGGCCGACCACCTGGCCGGCGACGTGGACATGTACGCCGTGGTGCGCGCCTTGGTAGAGGAGGAGCTGCGCCGCGAGGCCGCCGGCGAAACCCGCCCGCCGCTGCCCATGCGCCCCGACCACGGCCACCAGATGCTCGACGACCTGAGCACCGCCAAGCGCACCTACCCCGGCTACTCGGCCATCGGCCGCCTGCGGGGCCTGGCCGAGCTGCGGGGCCTCGAATACGGCCTGCGCCGGATGCTGCAATGAGGAATTGCGAATGAGGAATGAAGAATTGGCAATTGACTTCTTAAGCGGCCAGTCCTTTCACTTAAATTCTTCATTCTCAATTCCTACTTCTCTCTCCTCTTTTCCCACCCGCCTGCCGTGTTGCTGCGCAACGTACTTCTGCTCCTGCTATGCTTATCCGCCGCGCCCAGCCGGGCCGATGACGGCTATCGGCTGTGGCTGAAGTACGACCGCGTGGGTAATGCCGCTGAGCGCCAGCAGTATGCGCGGGCAGCGCAGTTTATTGCCAGCCCGGGCAATACGGCAGTGCTGCGCGCGGCCAGTGCCGAGCTGACGCGTGGGCTGGGCGGCCTGCTGGGCCAGCCGGTGCCGGTAGTGGCCAGCGCGGGCAGCCGCACGGGTGGCATCGTGCTGCGCGTGGAGGCTGCGGCCAGCCAGCCGGCGAAGGCCGAGGGCTACCGCATTTTCTCGGAGAAAAACAACCTGGTTATCACCGGCCGCACCGACCGGGCGGTGCTCTACGGCGCCTTTGCCCTGCTGCGGCAGGTGCAGACGCGCCAGCCGCTGGCTGGCCTCAACCTGAGCAGCAGCCCGCGCATCAATTTCCGGATGCTGAACCACTGGGACAACCAGAACGGCACCGTAGAGCGCGGCTACGCCGGCGCCAGCATTTGGAAGTGGTACGAACTGCCCGAGCGCCTCGACCCGCGCTACACCGACTACGCCCGCGCCAACGCCTCGGTTGGTATTAATGGCGTGGTTATCAACAATGTGAACGCCAGCGCGCGCTACCTTTCGACCGAGTATATCGGCAAGGTAGCGGCCGTGGCGGGCGTGCTGCGGCCTTACGGCCAGCGGGTGTACCTGTCGGTGTTTTGGGCGGCGCCTAAGGTGCTGGGGGGGCTGGCCACCGCCGACCCGCTCGACCCTGCCGTGAAGCAGTGGTGGGCCGCCAAGAGCGACGAGCTTTACAAAGCCATTCCCGACTTCGGCGGCTTCTTGGTGAAAGCTAACTCGGAGGGCGAGCCCGGCCCGCAGGACTACAACCGCACCCACGCCGATGGGGCCAACATGCTGGCCCAGGCCCTCGGCCACCACGACGGCGTGGTGATGTGGCGCGCCTTTGTGTACCAGGCTGGCAGCAAGGACCGCTTCAAGCAGGCCTACGAAGAGTTTCAGCCCCTCGACGGCAAGTTTGACCCTAAAGTTCTGGTGCAGGTGAAAAACGGCCCGATTGACTTCATGGCCCGCGAGCCGTTTCACCCGCTGTTCGGGGCCATGCCCCGCACGCCGCTGGTGCTGGAAGTGCAATTGACGCAGGAATACCTGGGCTTCGCCACCCACCTCGTGTACCTGGGGCCGCTCATCAAGGAGGTGCTGGAGTCCGACACCTACGCCAAGGGCCCCGGCTCGACGGTAGCCCGGGTGGTGGATGGCTCGGTAGATAACCACGCGCTGAGCGCCATTGCGGGCGTGGCCAACATTGGCTCGGACCGCAACTGGACCGGTCACCCGGTGGGCCAGGCCAACTGGTACGCCTTTGGCCGCCTGGCCTGGGACCACGAGTTGAGCCCCGCCGCCATCGCCCAGGAGTGGACCCGTATGACGCTGACCACCGAGCCCGCCGCCGTGCGCACGCTCACGGCCATGCTGGGGCAGTCGCGCAGCATCTACGTGCGCTACACCATGCCGCTGGGTTTGCACCACATTATGGGCGAAACCATCCACTACGGCCCGCAGCCCTGGCTGGCCAAGTCGGGCCGGCCCGACTGGACGGCCGTGTACTACCACCGGGCCGATTCCATCGGCCTGGGCTTCGACCGCACCGCCACCGGCTCCAACGCGCTGGCCCTCTACAAGCCCGAGGTGCAAAAGCAGTGGGGCAATGCCCAAACCTGCCCCCTTAACTACCTGCTCTGGTTTCACCACGTGCCCTGGACGCAAAAGCTCAGCACCGGCCGCACCCTCTGGAACGAGCTGGCCACCCGCTACTACACCGGCGCCGACTCGGTGCTCTGGCTGCAAAGCCAGTGGGCCGCCGCCCGCCCGGCCCTTGACCCCGCCCTGTACGAAGACGTGGCGGCCCGCCTCACTACCCAGCGCAAAGAGGCCCTGTGGTGGCGCGATGCCTGCGTGCTCTACTTCCAGTCGGTAGCCAAGCAGCCCATTCCGGCACCCTTCGCGCCGCCCACCCGCTCGCTGGCCGACATCAAAAACCTCGTGCAGCTCTACCAGCTCAAGTAAGCCTTGTCTTTACCCACCCCGATATCTTATCCCCTTATGAACAGCGCTGTACTCTCTTCCAATGGCCACGCCACGCCCGAAACGGCGCCGCAGACCGACGTGTTTTCGCTGGCCGGGCGGGTGGCCCTCATCACAGGCGGCGGCACGGGCATCGGCCTCGAAATAGCCCGCTGCATGGTGGCGGCCGGGGCCACGGTCATCATCACCGGCCGCCGCGAGGCCGTGCTGCAAGAGTCGGCCGCCGCGCTAGGGGAGGGTGCTCACTTCGTAGTGAACGATATTTGTGACCTGGCCAGCCTCGACGGGCTGGTGGCCGAAATGGAAGCCAATTACGGCCCGCTCGACATCCTGGTCAACAATGCGGGCATCAATATGAAAAAGCCGGCCCTGGAAGTAACCGATGAGGACTTCAGCCGCATTATCCACACCAACCTGACGGCCGTGTTTGCCCTCACGCGCGCCGCCGCCCGGCGCATGGTGCCCCGCGGCCGCGGTACCATTCTCATGATTTCGTCGATGGCCGCCTACTACGGCATTGACCGGGTGGTGGCCTACGCGGCCTCCAAGTCGGCCGTGGAGGGCATGGTAAAAGTGCTGGCTTCCGAGTTTTCGGCCCACGGCGTGCGCATCAACGCCATTGCCCCCGGCTTTATCGAAACCGAGATGAGCCGCACGGCCATGAACTCGGACCCCGACCGCCGCGACCGCGCCATGCGCCGCACGCCCATGGGCAAGTTTGGCAAGCCCGCCGACATCGGCCACGCCGCCGTGTTTCTGGCTTCAGATGGTGCGCGCTACATCACGGGCGCATCGCTGCCCGTGGATGGCGGCAATTCAATTGGTTTTTAAGTAGTTAAATTAACAAACTTCCCGCTGCTTCCTGGCCCAGCCGCCGTTTTTACCGGGCTCTTCCTCCGCTTTTCACTTTTCAAGTTTCCCACCCCATGAACACACGCATACCCTCCTCGCGCCCGTATCGGGGCCTGAAATGGTCGCGGCTCGTGCCGCTCCTGCTCCTCAGCGGTGGCCTGGCCCCGCTGGTGCCGCAGGCTGCCTACGCCCAGGTGGCCGGCGCCCATGCCGTGACCGGCAGAATCACCTCCGACAACGGCGAGGGCATTCCTGGCGTGACGGTAGTGGTAAAAGGCACCTCGACCGGCGCCACCACCGACGTGGACGGCAACTACACCGTAACCGTGCCCAACGACAACAGCGTGCTGGTATTCAGCTCGGTGGGCTACACCCGGCAGGAGATTGCGGTGGGCAAGCGCACCAGCGTGAGCCAGAGCCTGGTGCCCGAAACCCAGGCCCTGAATGAGGTGCAGGTGGTGGGCTACGGCGTGCAGAAGAAAAGCCAGGTGACGGGCGCCATCTCCTCGGTGAGCGACGAGCAGCTGCGCGACGTGCCGGTGGCTAACGTGGGCCAGGCCCTGCAAGGCCGCGCGGCCGGCATCACGGTGTCGAGCAACGGCACGGCGCCGGGCCAGGCCCCGACCATCCGCATCCGGGGCAACCGCTCGCTCTCGGGCTCTAACGACCCGCTGCTGGTGGTAGACGGCGTGCCCTTCGACGGCAGCCTCAACGACCTGAACCCCGACGACATCACGTCGCTGGAAGTGCTGAAGGACGCCAGCTCCACGGCCATCTACGGTGCGCGCGGGGCCAACGGCGTTATCCTCATCACCACCCGGCGCGGCAAGAGCGGCGCGCCCCGCACCACGTACGCCGGCTACTACGGTCTGAAAGACATTTACGGCCGCTTCGATTTGATGAACGGCCAGCAGTACTACGACTACAAGCTGGAAGCCTACCGGGCGCAGAATCCTTCCTTCAACCCGGCTACCTCGTCCAGCTTCCTCACCGCCGACGAGCGTGCCAACTACGCCGCTGGCAAAACGACCGACTATCAGAGCCTGCTGTTTCAAAAGGGCCACACCCAGAACCACACGCTGGGCATCAGCGGCGGCACCGACCAGACGCAGTACTCGGCCTCGCTGGGCTACTACGACGAAACGGGCATCGTGCCGGTGCAGCGCTTTCAGCGCTACTCGCTGCGCGCCACCCTGGACCAGCAAATTGGCAAGCGCGTGAAAGTGGGCGTGAACTCGCTCAACACCTTCACCGACGCCAAGGACCCGAACGTGAACGTGCTGTACCAGATTCTGACCACCAGCCCCCTGGCTTCGCCCTACGATGCCAACGGCCAGCTCGTGCTCTACCCTAACGGTGACCAGCTCTCGAACCCGCTGACGCTGTACGCACCCAACGCCCACCTCGACCGCAGCCGCCGCCTGCGCACGTTTAACAGCCTCTACGGGCAGGTCAACATCCTGAAAGGGCTGGACTACCGCCTCAACGTGGGCCTCGACGGCCGCACCCAGGCCGACGACAGCTTCTATGCCTCCGTGACGCCCAACAACGGCGGCGGCGTAAACACGGCCAGCCGGACTTCTAACATCGCCTATAACCTGCTGGCGGAAAACATTCTGACGTACAACCGCAACTTCGCCGAGAAGCACGACCTGAACGTGACGGCGCTCTACAGCCGCCAGACCTACCACGCCGACGGCTTTACGGGGAGCGTACAGAACACCCTAGCCGACTACCAGCTCGACACCAACCTGGGTGCGGGCACGCCTACCAGCGTTACCAATACTAATAACCAGCCCATCGACTGGGGCCTAGTGTCGTACATGGGTCGCGTCAATTACGCCTACGACAACCGCTACTCGGCCACCCTCACGGCGCGCATCGACCAGTCGTCGCGCCTGGCGCCTGGCCACAAAACCAACCTGTTTCCCTCGGCCGCCGTGGCCTGGAACATTGCCAACGAGAATTTCCTGAAGGACTATGCCTGGCTGAATACCCTGAAGCTGCGCGCCAGCCTGGGCCGCGTGGGTAGCACCGCCATCAACCCCTACCAGACCCAGGGCTCGCTCTCGGCTGGCCTGGGCGCGGGCTACTACAACTACGGCAGCACCGGCGCGGTGGGCGTGGTGCCCTCGTCCATCCCCAACCCCAACCTGGGCTGGGAGTACACGACGACCACCAACCTTGGCCTGGACTTTGGCTTCCTCGAAAACCGCCTCACGGGTAGCATCGAAGTGTACCAGCAGCGCACCAGCGACCTGCTGCTGCCCTACGCCCTGCCCGCCGCCAGCGGCTACAGCTCGGTGCTGATTAACGCCGGCGAAACCCAGAACCGTGGTATCGAGCTTTCGCTGACCTCGGTGAACGTGCGCGCCAAGGACCTGGGCGGCTTTGAGTGGAGCACCGACTGGAACTTCACCGCCAACCGCGAGAAGATACTGGACCTGAACTCGACGAACCCCGATGGCAGCAAGCGCGACGACCTCGGCAACCAGCGCTTTATCGGCCAGCCGCTCTACGTCATCTACGACTACAAGAACATCGGCATCTGGCAGACCTCGGAGGCCGACCAGGCCAAGAAATTCGGCTCGAAGCCCGGCCAGATTAAGGTGCTCGACGTGAATGGCGACGGCGTTATTAACGCCAGCGACCGCGTGGTGGTAGGCTCGCGCCAGCCCAAGTTTGAGGCCGGCATCACCAACCGCTTCCGCTTCAAGGGCTTCGACATGACCATCGTGGCCCTCACCCGCGTGGGTGCCACCGTCGTGGACCCGTACTCGTTCGGCCCCAGCTACTACGCCACCAACACCGGCCGCCGCAACCAGCTCAACTTCAACTACTGGACGCCCACCAACGCCAGCAACGACTACCCCGAGCCCGACCAGACCGTGCGCGCCAACGAGTGGCCCACCTACGGCTCTACGCTGGGCTACCACAGCGGTACCTTCATCAAGGTGCGCAGCATCGACCTGGGCTATACCCTGCCCGCCGCCTGGGCCAAGTCGGCCTTCATGAGCTCGGCCCGCATCTACGTACAGGTGCAGAACCCCTACATCTGGGCCGCCGACAAGTTCTACCAGCGCAATAAGGCCATCGACCCCGATGCCTTGTCGTACTCCACCCGCTTCGATACCACCAATGGCGCCACCTCGGCTAACATTGGCTTCCAGGGCGGCACCAATTACCCCGTGACGCGGTCCTTCATTGTAGGCGTCAACCTGGGGCTCTAGCGCCAGCCGCGCCCCTGGGCCCGCCCAGGGGCGCCCGCGCCTCCATTTCCCATCCAACTCCTCGCCCTTATCATGAAAAAAATAGTATTAGTTACGCTCGGCACGGCTCTGCTACTGTCGGCGTCCAGCTGCAATAAAGATATTCTGGATGAAAGCCCGCAGTCGGTGCTGACGCCGGCCTTCCTGCAAACGTCGCAGGGCGTCGAGGCCGGCGTGACGGGCGTGTACTCGGGCCTGCGCCAGATTTATGGCAACGACTCGGGCTTCTTTACCACCCTGGCCGGCACCGATGAGTGGACGACCGGCATCTCGGCCAGCGGTGGCCTGAGCGACTACAATGCCAACGACCTGACCCCGCTCAACGACGGCTCGCACTCCTTTATCTGGAGCGTGTGCTACACCCAGATAAACAACGCCAACGGCGTGCTCAAGTATGGCCCCAATGCCCAGGGCATGGCCCCGGCCCGCCTCACGCAGCTGCTGGCCGAAGCCAAGCTGCTGCGCGCAAACTACTACTTCGTGCTGGTGCAGGACTTCGGCGACGTGCCCCTGATGCTAAACTTCGTGGACTCGCCGACCACCGACATCACCCGTGCGCCGCTGGCCGATGTGTACACCCAGATTATCAAGGACCTGAACGAGTCGCTGGCTACCATTGCCGACAAGGCGGCCCAGCCCGGCCGCGTGACGCGCGCCACGGCCCTGCACCTGCTGGCCAAAGTGTACCTGACCCGCGCCACCTCGTCGGCCAAGCAGGGTGATGACTACGCCAACGCCGCCAAGTATGCCAAGGAGCTGATTGACAACCAGGGCCGCTACGGCCTGGCCCTGGAAGCCGACCCGGCTTCGGTGTTTACCGAAGGCAACGAGAATGGCAAGGAAGTCATCTTCAACGCCCAGTTCAACGCCGACCCCACGTTCTCGCGCCTGGATGGCAACAACTACGGCGGCGAAAACATCGGCGCTTTCCAGTTCCGCAGCCGCTACGACAAGATGCCCAACATGATTCGGGACATCAATAACGGCCGGCCCTTCGCCCGCCACGTCCCGACGTTCAACCTGCTGGATTCGTACATCCTCAAGGACGCCAGCGGCACCGCCCTGGAATCGGGCAGCGCCCTGCGCAGCACCGATACCCGCTACAACAAGTGGTTCACGACGGTATACTACGTGAATGCGCCCACCAGCCCCAACGGCGGTAGCAGCACCAAGTCCGTCATCGGTGATACGTCCATCTGGTACACCGGCCGCCAGCTCACGACCGCGCAGCTGGCCCGGATTGCCGCCCGTACGCCCTTCCCGTACGTGGTAATTCAGCCCAACCAGTACACCACCGAGTACTTCCCGACGCTCAACAAGTACGACAGCCGCAACCGCACTTCGCTCAACGGCTTCTCGACCCGGCCCAACATCATCTACCGCCTGGCCGATACGTACCTGATGGCCGCTGAGGCGTATTACTACCTCGGTAATTCGGCCCAGGCCGCTACCTATCTCAACGTAGTGCGCGAGCGCGCCGGTGCCACCGGCAAAAAAGCTCAGATGGACATCACGGCCAGCCAGGTAACCCTCGACTTCATCCTCGACGAGCGGATGCGCGAGCTGTGCGGCGAGTTTACGCGCTGGTACGACCTCAAGCGCACCGGCCAACTGCTGACCCGCGTGCGCAATACGGCCCTTACGCCCGCCCTGCGCCCCATCACCGCCGATGGCTTCACCAAGGGCGGGGTGTATGGCTCTAACGCGGCCATCAACATCAAGGACTTCCACGTGCTGCGCCCCATTCCGCAGACCGAAATCGACCGCACCGGCGGTAAGATTACCCAGAACCCCGGCTATTAATAGCCCGGCCGGCTACTACGCTGCCGGGTTGCCCCGCCGGCAATCCGGCAGCGTAAAGCGCCGCTGCTTCTAGGTCGTGTACCTTAAATCTCCTTTCGTTTTGCTTCCCAGACTTGTCATAAGCAGCCTGTTGGCGCTCGGGGTGACTGGCGCTTGCGCCCAAAGTACTCTGCCCCGACTGGTGAAAACCGGCCCCAGTACCCAACTGCTGGTCGAGGACAAGCCCTTCCTGATTTTGGGTGGCGAACTAGGTAATTCGAGCAGCTCGAACACGGCCTACATGCAGCCCATCTGGCCCAAGCTCCAGGCCATGCACCTGAACACGGTGTTTGCGCCCGTGTACTGGGAGCTGCTGGAGCCGACCGAAGGGCAGTTCAACTTCCAACTGGTGGATGAGCTGCTGGCCGATGCCCGCAAGCACCAGATGAAGCTGGTGCTACTCTGGTTTGGCGCCTGGAAAAACAGCATGTCGGTGTACGCCCCGGCCTGGGTCAAAACCGACCCGAGCCGCTTTCCACGCGCCACCGATGCCCAGGGCCGCCCCCAGGAAATCCTGACGCCCTTCAGCCCCGCCAACCTGGCGGCCGATAAAAAGGCCTTCGTGCGCCTGCTGGAGCACCTCCGGCAAACCGACAGCCGCACCCACACCGTGCTCCTGGTGCAGGTCGAAAACGAAATCGGCATGCTGCCCGAAGCCCGCAGCTACGACGCGGCGGCCCAGGCCGCCTTTGCCCGGCCCGTGCCCGAGCAGCTGCTCACGTATTTGCAGCGCAATAGTGCCACGTTGCGCCCCGAGTTTGCCGCCCAGTGGCAGCGCCACGGCGCCAAAACCCAAGGCACCTGGACGGAAGTTTTCGGCCCCGGTATTGCTACCGACGAGATTTTTCAAGCCTGGTACTACGCCGATTTTACCAACGCGCTGGCCGCCGCCGGCAAGGCTGCCTACCCGCTGCCGATGTACGTGAACGCGGCCCTCAACTACCGCGCCGACCGCCTGCCCGGCCAATACCCGAGTGCCGGCCCGCTGCCCCACCTCGCCGACGTGTGGGAAGCCGGTGCGCCGGCTATCGACATTCTGGCGCCCGACTACTACAACCCAAATTTTCGCTACTGGTCCGACCTGTTTACCCGCAACGGCCGGCCGCTCTTCACGCCCGAAATCGCGTTTGAGCCCGGCGATGATGCCAAGGTGCTCTACGCCTTCGGCCGCTACAACTGCCTCTCTTTCTCACCCTTTTCCATCGAGTCTACCGACAAGCCCACCCAGGAGCCCATCGGTAAAGCCTACGACCTCTTGCAGCAGGTAACCCCGCTGCTCACCAAGTACCAGCCGCTGGGGGCCGTGCGCGGCTTTATGCAGGCCAAAGACTCGGCCGCTGGCCGCGCTACCCTCGGCAACTACCGCTTCACGGTGAAGCACGACAACAC